>Ga0209212_1005927_pt1 | contig 14286 bp, 10 predicted proteins | sample RifGroC2_FD_183996 | JGI IMG/M metagenome (GOLD analysis project Ga0209212, IMG submission 183996) | Groundwater microbial communities from Rifle, Colorado, USA - Groundwater C2 (SPAdes) (version 2) | ecosystem: Environmental > Aquatic > Deep subsurface > Groundwater | place: Rifle, Colorado... | reverse complement strand
CGGACACCCGCCGCTTTATCGACGGGCTTAAAGGCGCGGTCAAGATCCGCAACAAGACCAACCTCGGCTTTTCAAAAGCGGTCAACCTCGGGCTCAAGGCGGCTTCATGCGGTTATATAGCCGTGGTGAACAGCGACGTCGTCTTTTTCGACGGGGGGCTGCAGGGCCTGGCCGCCTGTCTGGACGCCGACCCGGCCGCGGGCATGGCCGGGCCGCTCACTAACCGCACGGTAGGGGTGCAGCGCGTCGTGCTCGACCCCAAGCTGGAAAAAAGCAGCGCTTCCCTGGCTTTTTTCGCGCAGGCCATGCGGCTTAAGTTCCCGGGCGAACGCTTCTACGTACACCGCCTGGTGGGGTTCTGCTTCATGCTCAGGCGGGCCGCTTACGAGAGCGTGGGGCTGCTCGACGAGCGCTTTGGGACCGGCTGCTTCGAAGATTTCGACTACTGCCTGCGCCTGCGCCAGGCCGGCTGGAAACTGAAGGCCGCCAAGGACGTTTTCGTGTGGCACCGCCACCACGCCAGTTTCGACGGGCACGAACACTTCCACTCCTGGGCCGTGCGCAACCGCGAGGTGTTCGTGGATAAGTGGTGCCGCAAGTCCCTCGAATTCCTCGACGAGCTGGACCCGCACCTGGAAACCCGGCCGCCGAAGCTTCGCCGCTAGGGCTTAAGAAAGCCGGAGATCAATTGCAAAAGTCCTATCCAGTGCTCGGCTATTCCATGCGCTTCCTCCTCGAACCGGGGGACGCGGCGGCGGCGCGGCCCTGCGCCCCGGCCGCTTTGCGCCCTGGAGAGCTGGCGCTGCTGGTAAAGTGGGAAGGCGGCCGGCCGGCCGGGTATGTGATACACCGCGTAGTTCTCAACGCCACTCTCGGCGGGCGGCGCCTGCTGCTGACCAGGGGCGACGCCAATTTCCTGCCCGACCTGCCTCCGTCCCGCTTCCAGCCCGTGGCCAGGATAGAGACCGTGTCGCGCGGCGGCCTTAGCTGGTCGGCCGCTCCCGGCGCGCTCTGGCCGCTGGCCTCGGCCTATTCCTTTGCAGCGAACAAACTGCTGTTCGGCTGCGTTTACGGCGCTTATCTGCTGATCTCGGCCGCCATTTTCTGCCTGCCGCGGCCGTTCGCGGCGCTGCTCAACGCCGTTTATCTTTTTCTTGAGGTCCGCCTCTACCCGGCCGTGCTGTCGCTTGCCGCCTCCGCGGTCAGGCCGCGCGCGGCCATAGCCGCGGGCGGGCAAGGCGCGCTGAAGAGCGGGCGTATAACCTCCGACGAGACCTGGTCCGGCAGGATCACCGTGGCCGATTATCTCACGATCGAGCGGGGGGTCCGCGTTACGGTGCTGCCCGGCGCGGAAATAAAGTTTGCCCGGAGCTCTTCCTGGTTCTTCCCGGTACTGCGCGCAGGCGACGACGGAAGCCGCAGGGAACTGGACAGCGGCCTGGCCAAAGCGCTGGTCTATGGCGAGTTCGCGGCCCTCGGCGGGAAAGAGGCCCCGATCTCCATCGGCGGGGAGTCCTTCGGGGGTATCCATGCCCTGGGTTCCGGAAAGATATCATTCAGGAACTGCACGTTCTCCGACAGCGGCTCATGGGCTTTAAGCGCCAGGGACCACGCCTTCCTGGACGCGGAGGGGGTAACCTTCTCCGCCTGCCGGCGCGGGGCCGAAGTGTCCGGTCAGGGAGCGGCGTTCCTTAAGAAATGCGATCTTTCCGGCCTGGACGGCCCGGCCGCCCGCGTCCTCGACGGCGCCTGCCTGATCTTTTCCCGCGGCACCGTAAAAGAGGCGGCGGCGCCGGCCTTCGAAATTACCGGCTCGGCCCGGGCGGCTTTTTATGGCGCGGAGGTAACGCAGTCCGCTTGCGCTTTTTCCGCTTCGGGACGGACAAAATTGGTCGCCCGTGATTGCGTGGTCCGCGGCGCGGCGCGGGGAGCCGTGGATCTAAAGGAGGACGCCTCCTTTGAAGCCTCGGGCTGTCTTTTCGACGGCGGGGCTTTCGGTCTGGCCGCCACAGGAACGCCCCGAATAGCGCTTGCCGGCTGCCTTTATACCGGTAACAAGGGCCAAGCCGTGACCCTCAACGGCGAAGCCGGCTTCAGCGCGGAACGCTGCAGCTTCGAGGGAAACCTGGCCGGCATTTCCGCAACGGGGCGCAGCCGGATAGGGCTGACCGGTTGTTCGTTCAGCGGCAATGCTGGCCCCGCGGTGGAAATTAAGGGCGGCAACCGGCTGGATGCGCGGGTGTGCTCTTTCAACGGCGGCGAAAGCGGTATTGAAGGCCTGGGGCTCAACCGCGTAAAGGTCAGGAACTCGAAGTTCAGCGCCATAAAAGGGGCGGCGGTAGGGCTGGAACGCCCCGCCGAACTGGACGTCGCGTTCACAGTTTTCGACGGCAACGGGGCGGGCCTGACCCTTGAGGCCTGCCGGCGTCTTCAAGGGGCTGACCTGAACTTCACCGGCAACGCGGGGCCGGCCGTCCATATGACGGGAGCAGGCAAAGTGCTTCTGCGCAGGGCTCTTTTCTCCGCCAACGGCTCCGGTCTGGACCTAGGAGGGGACGCCGAAGCCGCGCTTGACGACTGCGCTTTCGAGCGCCAGACCGGCACGGACGCCAGCTTTGCCGGCCGGGCGTGGGGCGAGTTCCGCGGCTGCACCTTCCGGGGCGGCGGCACGTCGCTGGGAATTTCCGGCCGGGCCGAAGTCGCCGCCGAAAAATGCGTCTTTGACGGGAACCTGGGGCCGGCCGCCGAAGTCTCCGGTCTGGCCGAACTGCGGCTGGCGGATTGCGCCGTTTCAGGCAAAGAAGCGTCCCTGGTGTTTGCCGGCCGCTCGTTCGGCAGTTTCGCGAGGGTAGCCGCGTCGAGCGGCCCTTTCCCCGCGCTGTCTACGGCCGACAGGGCCGGCGTGAGCGCCTCCGGGTGTTCTTTCTCGGCCGGGACCGACGCGGTCTATTGCACGGGGTCCGGGCATGCCGGGTTCCACGGCTGCGTCCTCGCCTCCAGGGACGGGGCGGCGCTGAACCTGCGGGGCGGGGCCGCCGACCTGGAGGCCAGTTCGCTCAGCGGGCGCGGGGGAATAACTTCAGCTTATTCCTCATCAGTGGCTCTGCGCGAGGTGGAAATAAATTCCGAAGCTTACGGGATCGATTCATCGGCGGCCTCCTTTTCGGCCGAGGATCTGTTCCTGCGCGGCGGCGCGCTCGGCGGCATAGTCTTTTCCGCCGGCCGCAACCGCCTCATTGACGTCCGGCTGGAAGGCGCGCCAGCCCCCGGGATAGCCTTGGCGGCGCCCGCCACATTGGGTTATAAAAGGGTCGTTGTCGCCGGGCGGCAATGGCGGCCGCCGAGGCCGGCGCGTTCCTCAGTCCTTAAAAAGAACCTGTTCCGCCTGGCCGCGGCAACAGCCGGCTGGCCTGTGTTCTCTTCTATTTATCTGCTTATTTATACGGCGGCCGTTCCCGCCGCCCGGCTGCTGCTGCGGGGCCGCGGCCTGCGGGCGCTCTACCTTTACCGCGGGATGGCGGACAGGGGCTGGGTGCCGGGCCTTAGCGATATGGACCTGGCCTGCGTGCTGGAGACGGCCTCTCCGGCGCAGGATTATGAGACGTACAGCCGCCTGCGCCTGCGCCTGCGCCTGCTGAAGACACTTTTCCCTTTCACCGGGGAACTTATGCTGGCCACCGAGGGGGACTTCAAGGGTTTTCTCAACTGCTGGGGAGTTAAAGGCGCCGAATTCCCGGGCGCGTCGCGGCTGCTGGCCGGCCGGTCCGTGGAAGTAAAGCCGGGCGCCTCCGGCGCGGGCCTCGGCGACGCCACGGAGGCTTTCTACGCCTATACGCTGCTGATGCGCCACTTCTTTTCCGAGGGTCTGCCCGAAACCTTCCTGCGCAGGAACTGCCTGAAGAACCTTGTGGATATCCGGCGCTACCTGGACGTGGCCGCCCCGGCGCGCCTGTCGCGCGCCGCTTACGCCGCCGGGCTGGGCCTGCCGCTGGAACATTTCATGAAGGCGGACAAGGGCGATTACGCTTACCAGGCTTTTTCGGCCCTGCATTCGGCGGCGCCGTCGGCCCAGGCGGTCATCGGCTCCCGGCCTTCGTCCGTCGGCCCGCGGCCGGGCGGCTGGTTCAATACCAACGCATTCGAAGCCGTCTGCCGTGAGATGGAAAAGAAGTCCGGCCTGGAAATGGGCGTGGCCCTAGATTCCCTGTATAGGGCCTATGTGGTGCTTCCGGACGCGGCCGCCGGCGATAAGAAAGGTTATCTGCGCGCCTGCGCCGTCTTAAAGGAGGCCAGGGCGGCTTCCCCGCTGCTCAGCGCTTCGCCGATGGTGCTTACGGAGAGGGCTTTTGCGCTGATCTCCCGCCTGCCATACCTGAACAACCCGCTGCTCTGGGCGGGCCTCCCGGGGCGTTCCGGCGGCGGCAGCGGGCCGGAGGACGGCGGGGTTTACACTTACAACTTGCTCCCGGTCCCGCCCGCGCCCGACGCCGCCGGCACGCGCGCCGCGGCGCTGTCGGCGGCCAGGCACTTCTGCGCCTCCTGGCGCTCCCTCTGGCATGAAATGCCGCCGCACTATTTTTACACCAGGGCCGCCGGCCTGCGCCTGCTGCTCGAGACCGGCGACAGCCCGGAATTTTCCGACCCGGTCCGCCTGAGAGAAGTCCTGCTGGAGAGAACAGGATTTGCCGCCCCGGCCTGGCCGGATTACCTGGCGGGCGGGGCCGGCCGGGCCGGCTACGAGCATATCTCCGCGCAGGCCGCTGTCCTGGGGAGGCTGGCCGATGCCGGTTGACGGGGGCATAAGCGTCATCCTGATAACGCGCGGCCGCCCCGCCCTCCTGCGGGCCTGCCTGAAGAGCGTTGTGGAAGGCGGAGGGCGGCCGGAAATAATAGCCGGCGTCAACGGGGAGGACGCGGCCTCTCTTTCCGTGCTCGGAAGTTTCGGCGCCGCGGTGCGGGCCGTAAACCTGCCACGGATGTGCCGCGGAGAAGCGCGCAACGCGCTGGCGGCGCTTGCCGGCGGCCGCTGGCTCTGTTTCCTCGACGATGATACTGTGCTGCCAAGCGGCTATTTCGCCCGGCTCGAGGCGCTTATCCGGGCGGAGCCCGGCGCGGCGGTGTTCGGCGGGGGGCAGCTCCTGTCCCCGGCCGCGGGCAGTTTCGAGGCCGCGGTTTACGCCCTGCTGGCTTCACCCTGGGGCGCCGGGCCTTTTACCGAGCGGTTCTCTCCGGTGGAGGGGACGCGCGGGGCCGGGCCGGAAAAATTCATACTCTGCAACCTTACCCTTGACCGCAGGTTCCTGGCCGCGCACTCGCTGTCTTTCGAAGGCCACCTCAGCAGCGCGGAGGAGAACCTGCTGCTCAACCGCATGGCCGCCGCCGGGGCGCGCATGGTGCTGAGCGGGGACCTGAATATCGTACACAGGCGCCGCGGCGACCCCGCGGGTTTTTTAAGGCAGGTCTTCTCGTCGGGGCGCGGCCGGGCGCAGATAACGCTGCTGAGCCCCAGAGGCTTTTCCGCTTTCACACTGCTGCCGGCGGCGGCGCTGTTCCTGGCGCTGCCGGCGGCCGTTCAGGCCGCCGGCCTCCTCATCCGGGCGGTTTGCGCTTACGCGGCCGTTTCTTTCGCGGCGGCGGCGCTTTCGGCGGCGCGCCCCGCGGTCAGGCCGGCGGTGTTAATGCTTTTTCCGGCCCTGCACGTCTCTTACGCTGTGGGCTGGTTCTATGGTGTGGCGGAAGGGTTACTGGAGCGGCTGTCCGGGCGGTCTACGCCGCGCCGCTGCCGCTGCGAAGAAATGCCTTGAGGGCCGCCGCGTTCTCCGCGTGGTCCGGCCCCGTCTCGAAGATCCTGAAAGAAGCCGTTCTCAAGAGAGCGCGCGCGGCTCTAAAGCGCGACGCCAGTATTTTCGCTTTGCGCGCCATGTCGAGGGGGGAAAGACGCAGGAAATATTCGGCCATCTGCGGAACGCCGCAGCCCGCCACCAGGGAGACCGCCAGCTCACGGGCGGCAGCGCCGGGGGCCGGACGCCTGAACGCGGGCCGGCCGCTCCGTGAAAGTCGGAAGATAAAAGCCGGCGGCAGCGGGGGCGAGAGCCGCAGCCCGGAACCGCCTATATCGAGCAGGCGCTTGGGCGGATAATGCCTTCTTTTAAAACCGCGCAGCCGCGCGAACGCAGGCAGGTGCGGACTATCTTCCCCCAGGCCTATGCGGGCGGGAAAGCCGTACACGGTGCCGTCGCCGGAGATAAGCGGGGTGTCGTCCGACAGCAGGGAGAAGTCCCTGTCCTTGAGCAGTTCCATGATCAGCGTGGTCTTGCCGGCGCCCTGGGCGCCGCAGAACAGCAGCGCCTTGCCGCCGAGCCCCAGCGCCCCGGCGTGCAGCCTGTGCAGGCCCCTGCCGTCCAGGGCCTCGCCGGCGCGGGAAAGGATCAGCAGATAGGTGAGTTCTTTCAGCACATCGGCGTGAGGGCTTGTGATAGTGCCCCGGCGGCGATGGTAGTCATAATGGCACAGGGCGCCTTCAGGGTACCAGACCGCCCGCCGCCCCGGCGGCGAGGAAAGTATATGCCATTTCTTTGTTTTTAGCAGCGCAGCGGGCAGGCCGGGACCAGGAACGCCTATTTCCGCCGTTATGAAGATCTCCGGCGCGGCGTCCGCGGGCGCGGAAAAGGCGGAGAAGTCCGCGGCCAGGCAGTCGAGCAGGTCCAGGTTAGACGAGCGCAGCTCCAGAACACAGCCGTGGAAATCGAGAGTGAGGGGGCGCGTCGCCGTCATTTTTTGCAAAGCCTCCGCACTACGCGCCTGAAATTCTCCGGAGTATCGGTGCGGAGCACCTCTGTGCCCGGGGGGAGATCGCAGATGAACTCGGTAAGCATCGCTCCCGGGGCCAGTTCCACGAAAGTGCGCACCCCGTCCCTCAGCATGGCCCGCAGCGCCGCCTCCCATTGTACGGGGCCGTCCACGGCGCGGGAGAACTCCGCGCGCAGGCCGGCGGGAGAAACGCGGCGGCGCCCGTCGCTGCCGCAGTAGAGCGGTATATCGGGCCTTCGGAACTCCTGCTTCGCCGCCAGGCCCGCCACCGCCGCGGCGGTATCGGCGAAAAGGGAGGTGTGGAAGGCGCCGACCTCGCGGCAGGTCTTAGTCCGTGTCCGGCGGGGCAGCAGGGCCCGCAGCGGGGCGGCCAGCGCCGCATCCATGCCCACGACGCCCGCGTTAAGCCGGTTATAGAAATTCACCAGCTCGCAGACCTGGCCGCGCGCGGCCAGCCGCGAGCAGGCGGTCTCAAGCTCCTCGCGGCCCGCCCCGTAAACGGTCATCAGCAGGCTGGGGCGCCTGATGCAGTTGCGCTGGCCGAGGCGGGAAAATTCCTTTATGGCGGAGAAGCAGAACCCCGCCGGTACCGTTCCGGCGAAAGCGAAGGCGGTGAACTCCCCGACGCTCCTGCCGGCGGCGCAGTCCGGGACCACGCCCTCCTTGCGCAGGGCGCGCGCCACCGAGAGCGAAAGGCCGACCGTGACTTCGAAAAAAAGAGAGGGGGAGGGGGAATTTACGGGCGGAAAAAGCTTTTTCTCCGGGCCGGAGAACATGACTTCTTTCAGGCCGGCGGAAGCCTCGCGCGGGAGGGTATCCAGCTCGCGGCGCACGGAACGTATCGATCGGTAGAGGGCTTCCCCCATGCCGGAGTGCTGAGAACCGGAGCCGGGGAAAAGAAAGGCCGTTTTACGGCTTGAAGGCGGAAGCGACTTCACTTATTTTGCCGTGGGATTTTATCCGGGGTTTCTGGTATTTACGGTTCTTTTGCGCCGTTTTCTTTTGCGTTTTCATTTTAGCGCCTTCGGGGTGACGATCTTGAGACTAGCCAGGTCCTTCAGGAAGGCGGCCAGGTCCTGTTCCGCCTGGTCGAGGGTGATGCCGTATTCCCCGGCGAGGGCCGCCGCTATTTTCTCGGGTCTCGTCCCCGCGCTGAACAATTCCCAGATGAAGGTCCCGGTCTCGTTGGCGGAGTAGTATTCCGAGGTCTCCATGTTCAGTATGACGGCCTCTTCCCCGGTTTTCCGCCAGGTGACGGACGCGGAAACGGCGGGCTGTTTTTGTGTTCCTGGCATAGGGTTATTTTAGCAAAATATACCTGTTCCATTTTTCATTCTTTTGGCCAGTATCGTGTCCAGGGTTTCCGTCTTAAGGCTCCCGAGAGCATGCTTGGCGTAAGGGCACGGGGATACCGTGCCGGCGGGGGAAATATAGGCCACCTTGCCGGCTGTGGCGTCGCAGGAAGCGGCGGACAGCAGGCAGGTGCGGGCGAAACCGGCGGCTCCGGCGCGGCGCGTCATGGCCAGTATGCCGCGGTTGGACGCGGGGTCGGCGCCGCCGCTGCGGCCGGCAAAAGGGAGCAGCCTGGCGCCGTGGGCGCCCAGGTTTTTGGCGAGCGTGAACAATCTGGACGTCATCCCGGCCTGCCCTCGGCCGTCGAAGACGCACGCCGAAATATAGGTCAGGAGCCCGGAGGAGGAACCGAGCTTCACGGCGGCGGTGGCCCGCCGGAACGCTCCCGGGCCGGCGATGCGGTCGTGCCCGGCGGGCTCGGCCCCGTGCAGGCTTATCATGACGGAGGCGAGGCCCGCCTCTTTAAGTTCCTTCAGGCGGGGCCGGGTAAGCAGCGCGCCGTTGGTGTCCAGCTCCGTGAAGAAACCCAGGGCCGAGGCCTTCCTTATAAGGGCGTCAAGGCCGCGGTAAAGGAGCGGCTCGCCTCCGAAAAACACGACCCTGGTTATCCCGAGGGCGCCGGCCTGTTTAAGCGCGGAGACAGCGAGCGCGGACGGCATATCTCCACGCGTTATCTTCCAGTCGGACTTGCGGTAACGGCAGTGGGCGCAGGCGCTGTCGCACCTGTAGGTGAGACCGAGGAAGAGCTGCGCCGGGACGCTTTTACTCCGGCGCGAACCCTTGAAAGCGGCGGCGGCCAGCGCAAGCCGGGAATTTCCGGACAAACGGCCGAAGATCCGCATTTTTTGCGCCGCCTCATCCCTGAGGCGTACCGCCGATCCATTCCTGTTGTTTTTCATGTTAAAGTAAGCCGCCTCGCCAGCCGCGCTGAAGCAGGCATATACTACAATAATTAAAACGCTATTTGATACAATTAGAAATCACGGGCCGCAGCCGGAAAAATGGGATCGTAATTAAAAATGCCAGCCAGACTCTTTGATTTATATTTAAGATACCGTGCGGCACTGCCGCTGGCCTCGTTCCTCATCTATCTGAACACCGTTAAAATAGTTCTGGGCCGCATAGAATCAATACATATCCTCTGCGGCTTGTCGTTCGTGGCGCTTATTGAGATCTCGTACGCCTATGACGCGCGGTTCAGAAACAGAGAGGACGTAATAAACCTCCCCGAAGGCAGGGTGGTCTCGCATAGCGTTCGGCATCTGTTGGCGGCCGCGGTCTTGCCGGTTTGTTTATTGGTGTCAGCGGGTTTTTTGCCGCTGCTGATTTACGCTGCGGCCGCCATATTCGTGTATAGCGACCCGCACCTTTTTTCACGGCCGTTTAAGACTATTCCCGGACTTAAAATATTGGTGAATATGCTTAATTTCTGGCTTGTCGGGGTTCTTGCCCCGATGCTCTTTAAACACGATCTGTCTATCGGGTTGGTCTTTTCTGTTCTGCGCATTTCGGGACCGTTCCTGGTTTTACTTTTCTGTCTCAACGTCCTGGTGGATATCCGCGACACGGACGGGGACCGGGAAGCGGGGGTCTGGACCTTGCCGGCAGTTATCGGCGTGCCTGTCTCGGCGGGTCTGCTTATTATTATGCTCACGGCGGTCGGGGTAGCCGCTTTCGCGAGGGGGGACATCGGCGGCACGGTTTTCGCCGTCGCTCTCGCCGTCTTTTCGTTTTTATCCGTGAAACCCAGGAGCAGATTGTATTATGAATGGGTGCTGGCGTTTACGAATGTGTATCTTGCGGCTGCCCTCGCTTATAGGTTCTTTTAAGGCTGAACGGAACGGGGTATAATACGGGAGAGACAGGATGCACGAAGAGCTGGATGGATATATTTCGCGGTGCCGCGACGCTGTTTTTCTGCATATCCGCGCCTATCTGGAGCGCAGGACCGCGCAGCTGCCGCGTTCCATGAAGACCTGTGTGGTGGATTATCCCTACAGGCGGGGGAAAGCGCTGCGCCCGGCCCTTATTATGCTCTTTAACGGCGCCTACGGCGGCACCGACGCTGGCGCCGTCAGGGTCGCGGCCGCCTACCAACTCCTGGAGGACTGGGGGCTTGGCCGTGACGACATCCTCGACAACGCGGTCCTTCGCCGCGGTAAACCTGCCCTTCATCTGCTGTACGGGTTGCCCCGCGCCGTCAACGCGCTTGATATGCTGCATGACTGTGTAGGCGACATGCTTTATTGCCACTGCGGTCTTTCCGCGCGGCGTTACAAGGCGGTTCACACCATATTCTCCGAGGCCACATCGGTCACCCTCGGCGGGCAGCACCAGGATATCGAGGCAAGGGAGATCCCGCTGGAAAGATTTACTGAGCGCGCTTACCTGAGCATTGCCGAGAGAAAAACTGCCTTTTATACTGTTGTTGTTCCCTGCCTGCTTGGCGCTGAAATGGCCGGGGCCAGGGGGCAGCGCGGCGCCATAAGGGAATTCGGACGGGCGCTGGGCACGGCCTTCCAGATCATCGACGACGTGCTGGACGCAGAGAACGACGGCTCGGGCCGGTTCGGCAAGGCGCCGGGCAACGATATCAGGGAGGGCAAGCGGACCCTGCTGGCGGCGGCGGCCCTGCGGCGCCTGGGCGGGGCAAAAAAACGGCGCCTGGCCGCGTTCTATGCCCTGCCGCCGGAAAAGAGATCGCCGAAAATGGTGCGCGAGATCAGGCGCGATATGCTGGCATCGGGCGCGCCAGCCGAGTGCCGGGCGAAGGCCGCAAAGCTCACCGCCGCCGCGCTGCGCGTTTTTGAGACACGGCTCTATCCTGCGATGAGGGGGCCCGCCCGTGACAGAATACGGGAGTTGATCCTTAAATTGGGGGACAGAAGCTTTTAGCCGTCCGTCATGAAAATACTCCTCATAGACCCCGCGCGCTACCGGAGCGACGGCAGCGTCGACAGAACGCGCGTCGGCCTTATCCCGGCGATCACGCTGCCGTCCCTCGCCGCCTTGGCCCCGGCAGACGCGCAGGTGGAGATCTGTATCGACATGGTGCAGAAGATAGACTTTACAGCCAGGCCGGATATTGTCGGGCTCACAGGCCACACTAAATCGATTGCACGCGCTTACGACATCGCCGACGAGTTCCGCCGACGCGGGGTGTACGTGGTCATGGGCGGTATCCATGTCAGTATGGAGCCGGAAGAGGCATTCGCCCACGCCGATACGGTGTTCGTAGGAGAGGCCGAGGAAACCTGGCCGCGGTTCCTGGAAGATTTCCGCGCGGGCGCCCCGTTGAAAAGATATACCGGAGATCCGCGTCCCTCGATGGCCGGCTGGCCCGTTCCGCGCTATGACCTTATTGACAAGGATTTATTCTATTCGTCGCAAAGAGGCACGCTGCTGTCTAAGATTCTGCCGGTACCCGCCTTCCCGGTCGAAACCTCGCGCGGCTGCCCGCACAACTGCGCGTTCTGTTCCGTTTCCCCGTTCCTAGGGACCGGCTACCGGGTCAGGCCAGTGGCCGATGTGGTGAGAGAGATTCGGGCGCTAGGGGCGCGCGCTTGTTTTTTTGTAGACAACAACTTGTTCGGGGACCACGCTCGGGCCAAAGAGCTTTTGAAGGAGCTCGCGCCGCTTAAGGTCTCCTGGGCGGGACATGCGACCATGGATTGTGCCGACGACCGGGAGCTCCTGCGTCTGGCCGAACGCAGTGGCTGCCGTTCTCTTACCGTAGGGATGGAGGCCATCTGTGAAGATAAGCTTTACGAGTTCAATAAGTCGTTTAACCGGACTGAGCGGTATAGTCGGCAACTGGCCGCTTTTTCCGAGCACGGGATATCGGTTCTGGCCAGCATGGTGTTCCAGCCGGGCTTCGGGAGGCCGGACCAGTTCGCCAAGGTCTATAATTTCCTTACCGACGCGCGCGTCGCGTACACGGCCTGGTGGGCGCTCACGCCTCTGCCGGGCACCCGGACATACCGGGAGCTGCTCGCGAAAGGCCTCCTCAAGCGGCCCCGCTGGTGGCTGTATAAACCGGAAAAATATCCTGATTATAAGATGTCGGGGCCGGAAATGAGGAACGACGATTTCTTCCGCGAGTATATGAAGCACTACAGAAAGTTCTATTCTTTAGCGTCCATCCTGCGCCGGGTCCCTTCGCACTGGAAGAGGGGTTGGTGGGCCGAATTCATGTGGAACTTCTCCATTATGGTCGTCGCCTATTTGCGAAAGGACGCCATCAATCTTTACAGCCCGCTGGGGCATGACCGCGGGCTGCTCTCTTTCCTCAAGGACCGCTTCCCGCGGAGAAAAGACGGGGCGGCGGCCTGACCATGGGTTATCCCTCCAGGAACGACGACAAGCGCCCGCCGGCAATGTGTTGCGCGCGCGAGCTCCGTTTTATCGGCAGGGCCGCCAGGGCCTCTTTCCCGGAAAGATTCCCGGAGGTCTGGCTCGGTGAATGCGGCGCTTCGGGCCTGGGGCCGCGCCTGGCGGAGATCATCAACCGCCCCGCAAGACTCTACCTGGAACGGCCGGGTAAGATGCTGAGGCCGCTGATCACCCATATTCTATTGCGGGCCTTCGGCAAGAAACCGCGGGCTTATGCTGGAATACTTGGCGCGATAGAACTTATGGAGGCCGCCACCGTCAGTTTCGACGATATCATCGACGGCTCGGCTACCCGCCGGGGGGGAGCGGCCACCCACATGGTTTACGGCGTGGAGAACGCCTACCTCGCCTACCAGGCCGCCTACAATTGGGCTTACCGGGCTTTTCTGTCGCCGCGGCTTAAGCTAGAGGCCTGGCGCAGGGAGGAGCTCTTGGCGACTCTGTCCCGGGAGATCTTCGCCTACGGCTACGGCCAGGCCTCCGAGCTTTATTGGACCGCCCGGAAAAAAGCCCCGACTCCGGCGGAATACCTCGACATGAGCTGGGACAGGATACGTTTCCTCTCCTTCAACGGGCCGTTCAGGATAGGGGCTCTGCTCGGCGGGGCGCCGCGGTCCGAAGTGGCCGGCTATGAAGCGGCCGGTTCCTGGCTGGGCATGGCCTACCACCTGCACGGCGACGAGCTGAACCTTTTTCCGCGCTCGCGGGCCTGGGGCAAACCCCTGGCGGACGATATCACCTGCGGCCGGTATACTTACCTTTACCTGAAAGCCCTGGAACTCTCCGGCCCGGGAGCGAGGCGCGTTTTAAGCCGCGCCCTGGGCGACAGGGCCGTGTCAGCGGCGGGTCTGGCAAATGTTATAGAATTAGTCCGGGCGAGCGGCGCGGTGGAGGAAAACCGCAGGCGGATAGGCATTTTCTACCGCAGAGCGGTAAAAGCTATCGGCCGGTTCCGCATAGGCGCGGGCTACCGCCGCTTATTGCTGGACCTGGCCGGGTATATGGCGTATGACAGGGACAAATAAAATCAAACTTCTGGTCAGTCCGGTGGACCTGCGCGAGGCGGGGCTGGTGGCGCGCGCCGGAGTGGATATCTTGGACCTGAAGAACGTCAAAGAGGGGTCCCTCGGAGCCAATTTCCCGTGGGTGCTCGCGCGGATCATCGCCAAATTCCGCCGGAGCCCCGTTAAATTCAGCGCGGCCATCGGCGACCTTGACTTCAAGCCGGGTTCCGCCGCCCTGGCCGCCTACGCGGCCGCCTCGATAGGTGCGGACTACGTCAAAGGCGGCCTGTACGGCGTCAGGACGGAGGCCCGCGCCCTCCAGCTGGCCGCCGCCGTCGTCAAAGGCGTGAAGACCGCCGATCCGCGGGCCATGGCCGTTATCTCCGGCTACGCCGACTGGCGCCGGTTCGGGGGGCTGGCGCCGTGGCCGCTGGTGCGCGCCGCTAAAAAGGCCGGGGCCGACGTCGTCATGCTGGATACCGCCGTGAAGGACGGCCGCTCGCTTTTCGACAACATGACAGGCGCTGAAATAGCGCGCTTTATTTCCCTGGCCCGCGCCGCCGGGCTTAAGACGGCCCTGGCCGGCTCCGTCAAGAGCAGCCATCTTCCCGCCATCAGGGCGCTGCGGCCCGATATCGTGGGCCTGCGCGGGGCGGTCTGCCTCGGGGGGGACCGCTCGCGTTCCGTCTGTCCCCGTCGGCTTGCCTCGATAAGGGGATTAATGGGA
>Ga0209212_1005926_pt1 | contig 14288 bp, 11 predicted proteins | sample RifGroC2_FD_183996 | JGI IMG/M metagenome (GOLD analysis project Ga0209212, IMG submission 183996) | Groundwater microbial communities from Rifle, Colorado, USA - Groundwater C2 (SPAdes) (version 2) | ecosystem: Environmental > Aquatic > Deep subsurface > Groundwater | place: Rifle, Colorado... | reverse complement strand
CACCACTAGGCGTGAGACCGGTCTGCTTATTGCAGACCTCCTGCCCCCAAACTTTTCGTCCTTTCGATCATTCTTCGTTAGGCTGCGCAACTTGTGCGGCCCCTCATCTGTGCCCATGATAAATTCGTGGTCAAAGACGAGGAAAAGTTCGCTCCCTAACCCAACTCCCATGAAATCCACTGAGGGTTTCAACGAGTAGACTCATCAGGGGATGGTGGCGCACGCGAGTCGTGCTCCCGAATCTCAGAAGAACTTTTTCTCAACGTTTTAAATAATAAACCGCGCTACAAACGCAAAAACGCCTAGGGAAGGGCATCAAACCTGTTCGGACAAAAGAGCCGGCAGGATAAAGTCTCCCACCATTGTCCCGAAAATGTGACGTCGCGACCACAATGGTAAAGAAAGTTTGCAAGGGTCTGATCTGTTTCCGAGATCTGCAAACGACCAAAAAAATAGGTAATACCCTAAAGACCCTCGGGTTTTACCAAAAAATTTCTGTAATAACTCGGTGGGGGAAAATGGTTCTCGAGATGCGGAGGGAACCACTTTCGAGATTTGCTGTGCTGCATATCTCCCCTCACAACCGTGGTCCCCTCAGGGAAGAGGGGTGCGGAACTCGCGTTGGAGATCGGGGTTTGGTCATGTGTGTTGACCCGCCCCCTTGAACCCAAAAGGTTCTTCTCTGCCAACACACCAACCCGCCCTGGGATACCCTTGTGGGATTTGAGGATACGGGTTGAACAGATGGGGAAAGGCTTGGCCGAGGACGACGGCCCGCCTGCGAACGGATAGCACAATCCGTTCCCCCCTTTCGGTCCACGTTGGCCACGCAACTTGCATGGCCTCTCATCTGTGCCCACGATGCAAGTCGTGGTCAAAGATGAGAAACTCGAGGCCGGGGCTTGAGGTGTTGGCCAATGTCTAATGTTTGAAGCGGAAAGTTTAAAGACATCCAGCACCTCGCCCCCGCCCAGAGTGGAAAAAATTCGATTACACCCAAGGCGACAAGCGGTTGAGATATGCCGCCGTGCGCTCAAACCTCAAAATGGTTCAGATGTAAAACATCTGCCGGGTAATATCTCAAGGTGGCACTAGACCACTGGGGGTGCCTAGCTCAAAGAGCAGAGCACCCAGTCTCCACGCGCCAATTCTAGTTAGCGTGGAAACTCGTTTTTTGGAAAATCAGGAATCAGTTCGGGGATCAAAAATCTCCGTTGGTCTATCTTGACCCAGCGAGCAATCGCTGTAATCAAAAGCTGGTTTCTGACCTCGCAGAACGGGTTATAGGCAGGACGATGATGTACTGGCAGAGATTGCTTCAAAGCCAGGAACTCGTTCGAACCGTCGGGCTTCCCGTTGCAGGATGGTCTGGAATTTCATACGCGTCGCGTATAAACCAGACAACAGAGACGCTCATCGCTCTAAAAGCGGTCTCCTTCCTGATTTCAACCCCGACGTGTTTTAAATCGGACCCCGTCAGGGGTTTGACAGGACGCAAGGCTTTTCCCGCGTAAAGCCACCCCCTTCAAAAGACGGGCACATAACTGCCCAACTGCTGATTGCTTGGGGTGGTAATGGGAGGACCCTTGGTCTGCCAGAACATGATATGCCGAGACGGGTTGATAGCGGCGTTGATGGTAGCTGAAACCCTCGGACAGAGTCGTGTTCCTGGTTTCTCCCTCTGGGGAGATGCGCTTGCTTGCTTCCACGCATGTCTAAGGAGCGAGCAGGAATAGTGAGATGTGCGGCCCAGAGTGGCGTACGTCGACTCCGGTCTGTACTTGGGCAACCCGGCGCCGGGTAGTGGTACAGATACGTGTTTAATAAAAACAGGCGCGCGGCGCGCCTGTAAAATTCGCTCCGACCTTACGGGGTTCGGAGCAGGGGCTGGGTCACACCGCTTGAGTCCCCCTGGAAGGACGATGGTGTCACCTGGTTCCACCGAGGGGCAGTCTGAGGTTTCTTTCCAGGACCTCGGAGTCTGCCCCTTCCTTACCACAACCCAGGCGTGCGCGGTTTGTACGCCCACATGAAACTCCCGGGAAACCCGGATCCTCCCTCGTGAACGACGAGTATAGGAGGATCTCGGGCCCGGCATTTCATCTCTCAAACCACACCTACTCGGTGTGGTTTTGAAATTTGGGGGCTGGGGTAAAAAAAAGAATCAACAGGGGGATAGAACGAGTAAATAGGGCGGGGTCTTGCCCCCCATCAAAGCATAAACAGGTGTAGCTCAAACCTTTAGGTTTGAGACGGTTTCAAGTCTGAAGACCTGAGCCACAATCATTACGAGGCTAAGCCTCGTAATTAAGTTTCGCACCCATCCTTCGTAGCGTTGCGAGGGAGGATGTTTTCGCGCAATAACCACATCTCTTGACATTTCCCCCAAAACATGATATGCTTTAATAATCCAAAACAACGTTTTTTAAAAACAAACATAGCCACGTAAAGCCACTTCGTGTGGCCACGTGGCAAGCAACATAAAAACCCTCGCGGGTTCACGTGGCAAGCCCCCGAAAAATCTGCTTCTCAAACCACAGGGCAAGGAGAAAAAAATGCGTTTCTTGATTTCTTTTGCAGTTGTTCTTTTCTGCCAAGAAGCCGGTGCAAATCGTGCCTCGCTTTCCGGTTTTCAAGACAAAGGATTGAAAAAAGAAGTTGTTGCGGTTAGGCTTTATAACCTGACGCGTATTCAAAACTACCAGGAATTGCGGGCTTTTATTGCCAAGGGACTTTTGCAAAGAATTCCTAACCACGGACCAGGATATATTCTTGACCGCCGAGTCGGATCACGTGCGTCGGTTAATCGAGTCATCTATCGATATGCCCGACCATACACCGTTCGCTTTGTAAAATGGTTTGGTAAAAGATACGACGATCTTTTTCATCGCCGTTTTCGGATCCCGTCGGCAGTCCGAACATGTGCCTATCAAAAACTGATTGCCCCCGGAAACATAAATGCGGTTTCGTGTGAAGAAACAAGCCACACAACCGGAGCAACAATTGACATCAGTTATTCTGATGTTTCTCCGGCTGGTCGGCGGTGGATGGAAAAAACCCTCTTGGCCCTTGAAAAGCTTGGACAAATCCAAGCCACGAGAGAAATCTTTCAGCCGGTATACCACATCATGGTATACCCAACGTTTTCCAGTCTCGACCCGCGCTAAGGCGCGGGTTTTTTTGTCTGCAACCAAATTTTAAAGCGTGGTCGCAGACAGATTAAAGATTTAAGATTAAAGATACAAGATTCGTGGCGGGGTGCAAAACCCCGCCCTACGTATCACTCCCCATCTTAAATCTTTAACCTTTAATCTTAATTAAAATACCCGCGACCTGAAAAAGTCGCGGGTAGAAAGAGGGGGGGCAGACACTCCTATTTTGAGAACAGTTGGTCTCTGCCAAAGACCGCCAAGACTAATTTCCTGGATGTTTCTGTGGGGGTTTTGGTCGACACACCCCAGGTGATTCGCCCAAAAGACCACCCCTTTTACAACGATGTCAAAAACCAAAACTCGTCATGAGCCTTGCAAAAATTTACTCCGGGAACAGCCAAAATCATTACTTCAACGCCGCGCAATTCGGCAAAAACCGCTCCATCTTCGTCATCACCAACAACAATAAACGGTGGTGTGGCTTTTGACGGGGCTTTAACTGGTTTGCGAATTCGTCCTGAAGCAAAATCAGTAAGATCCACATATTCTGTAATGCCATCGGACAAACGAATTGGTACGGCTCCAATATTTTTTTGACCAATCCGATACGGAATGCGAATTACCGGCGCGTCAAAATCTTGATCTGACGGCAACCAGTGCTCAAGATCCCAACACCCTTTTTGTGCCGACGCAAGCGAAAGAAAATAGATGTGCCGATCAAGCTCGCGCAAACCCAAGTAGCCACACAAAACCACATTCCAAGCAACTTGAGTAAAACCGTACTTGCTAAGATTTACCCATTCGCCACTAGATAGATTTTGCACCAAGCTTTCGGTTGTTTTTTTGGTTTTGGCAAAAATCGCATCATATGCGTTTGGCCCAGACTGAGCAAATACCTGACCCAGTCCGGCAAGCAAATCTTCAGCCAAATCTTTTGAAACTTGTGAAATTCCTTTTTCGCCAACAACCAAAATCACACCATCCTGCATACTAACAAACCAAACCCCTTTTAAAAAACCAGACTCTGGCACGGGTGTTGGTTTGTAAAGAATTTTCTTGTCTGTTTCTCGGACAAGCCGATCGAGAGATAAAACAATCTTTTTGTTTTTTGTGTCTATGTCCGCAGTAATTATTTGTTGTCGAGAAAGCTCGGGCGCCACGCGCTCAACCTGTCGAAAAACCACGGGATCAAAAACCTGCGTCTCTGGGATCCGGATGGATTCTTTCATTAGGATTCTCCTTTTTTGGTTTTTATAAAGAACGATTTAACAAAATCTTACACCCGGAAAAGTTGCGAGTCAAATCAACCAACCACAGACTTGGCGCCGGGCAAACAATCATGGTTGGACCGATTTTCTTTGGTAATTAAACATTGCAAGTGGGACGAGCCGTCTCGTTGGCGGGGTACAAGACCCCGCCCTATACATTGTTTCAAAATTAAAACATTCTGGTTTTATTCAAAATTCAAAATTAGAAATTAAAAATTTTATCTAACCGTGTTTATAAACCGCACCCAAGAGCCAACGCCAGTAATTTATCTAATATAATATAAAAACCCACGAACAAGTCATGAGTTTTTGCAAGGCCTGGGCCGGGCTCGAACCGGCGCATAGCAGTTTTGCAGACTGCCGCGTTTACCAGCTTCGCCACCAGGCCACGCAAAGACATTCTAACAAAAAGCCGCCCCAAGATCAAGGGCGGCAGACGAAACACCGGCAAAAACCTTTGTTTGATTTTAAAATTTTTTATGGAGTTAGACGAGTTTTGGATTTTTTAAAAGAAGCGCAAACACCCCAAATAACCAGAAGTGCTCCTGAAAAAACCAAAGCCACGATCGCCCCAGGTACAAAACCAGTAACAAAAAGATCGGTTAAAAAAGAGCGTGTCTTTGGGTTGCTGCCAAAAAACCACACAAACATCGCAACGGATACGAGGATTCCTTCAACAATCCAAAACCGGTGATTGGTATTTTTCATTTCTCTCCTCCTTTCTCTATAACAGTATAAAAAAAACCGCCTTTTGTCAAGGCGGTGTGAAAACAACACGCAAACTGCTTAAATTTTGGCTCTGGCTAGTATGGTAGAGGTTCGTCTGGACGAATGCGAAGAAGCGTGTCAACCAACATCCCAACCCACGCATTCCTAGAAACAACATACGTGTCTGTTGTGTCGTATCGCACACGCTGCTTAATCTCAACAATCCTACCTTCTTGTTTTTCGGGAACAGTCAACCTAGTCAGTTTTGAAAAGGTCTCAATAGCCAAAGTCGGATCTTTCCTTGCGTCGCTTCTTAAAAAACAGAGAACCTCAAGCGCACCAATTGCGGCCCTGTAATAACCACCGGTCAGCTCTCTTGGATTTTTAGCCAAGAGTTCTCCCCAGACAAGGGTACGGTTGTAAACAGTGTCTTCGGGGTTTTCCATAAATTCTTCTTTACACGTTCCATAAATCCGCCTAAGACGGGCTGTTGGTTCGTCCAGGATCAGTTCTGTTGCTTTGCAAAGAACGGAAAGCATTGGAAGACAGTCTCTTGTGTCGTTCTCGAGCAGTCGTTCGTCCATAAATTCCGACAAGGTCTTTGGGTCAGCCCACTGAATCGTAATCCACGGATCCTCTGGAAGATCTTCTCTCTGTTCTTTGATCAAACAATACTCAATGTCTGCCACGCCATTAATTCTTCTGATAAGTTCTTGCCAGTTTTTATACTGAACCGGATCGTTTTTTACGCCATCAGTCGGCCGAACGAGTATTGGAATCAAACCGCGTTTTTCCATTTTTCCTCCTTTTTGGTATTTGTTTCCTAGGGCTGTTCCAAGCCCAACAGACCAGCATAACAAAAAGACCGCCTTTTGTCAAGGCGGTCGAACGAACGCTGTTGGCTAATTACGAAGAAATAATCCAACAAAAACAAATACAAGCGACCACGGAAAAACACAAATAAAGACAGCGAGTGCTTTGTGACGAACAATAATCCCCCTCATGAAAGCCTCCTTTCTTTTTGTTTTGTGGTTTTTAAAACTACAAATCGTGCCAAGATTATAACACGGCCGGCCAAAAAAGTCAATTATGTTCGTGGACTTGAACAGCTGGTTTATTCCGTGGCGGGGGACAAGCCCCCGCGCTACTCATTCTTAAATCTTTGTTCGTGGTGTCCGTACCCCACCCGCAGCCCGCACAACACACACCTTAAATCTTATAAAAAACCGCCGCCTGTTCTACAGGCGGCGGGGTGGTCACTTGAGGTGACCGGTGAGATGCAGGATGGTTACGGTGGCTCCGGAACAAAGAACAACGATTCCAAGATAAAGGATGGTTTTCACAAACACGTCAGAATTCCACCAGTACCTTGGCCGGTATTCATATATTTCAGGCGGAGACACGGGATTGAAAAACGGCGGACCGGGAGACCTCTAAAAATTTTCATCTGGAATTGGTGTCAAAAATGGTGGTGGACCAAAGTGTTGGGTCGGTCCTCCGTGGTGCGGACCCGGAAAAGCCGGCGGTGGCTGTGGTGTCGGCCATGGCCAGCAGGGCCGAGGACGGTGGTGGTGTGGCTTCTGAAAAGTCGATTGTGGCTCCGGAAGTAGGACCGGCCTCGACCTCTCCGCTCTTTCGCGCCCATACGGATCTGGAATAGCCGGAAGGCGCGGCGTGGGTTGTAGTGGTGCGTTTGGTCGCAAACCAAGTTTCTCTTCGAGTGCGTCAAGATCGTTTATCGGTGGGGGCGCACCAAGATCAATTGTTGGCAAGGCCTTTGGTGGTGCGCCGAGTAGCAACGGCAAGAAGTGCTCTAGAAATTCCCACGTCTCGCGTTCTTCCCCCTCTGTCGTGTGTGGTCGAGAGCCTCCTAGCACTGCTGTTGTGGGAATAAAAAGTGTTCGTGGTTGGCCGGGTTTTTTGTCGAGAAAAATCTCATTCAGTCGCTGTGGTCATGAATACTCAAATCTTTGCTCCGGCACCACAACCTGCGGTAGCGGAACACCGTCTTCATCGTCTGGGTGTTGAAAAAGTTTGGTGTCCGGTGTCGGCACCAAACCACGGTCTTCCTCTGCCCCATCTAACTTCGGTGGATCCGCGACCTGAAGATCGGCCGCGGGTGCTTCATTTTTCGGAAAAACCACAGCAAGAGTTTCTGCGTCTAAAACCAACACAGCGGGCTTATCTTTTGAGCCAGTCTCGTCATCTACGGACATTTTAGTCTCCTTTTTCTTATTTTTGTTGTTAAACTACGATTATAAAAGCTTGTCACAAAACACGGTCTTTGTCAAGACGTTGTTTTTGAGGTAAAATAGATGGTGTTGTGTAAGGATCATAAACAAAAACACCAGAACACCCCGTGGTTGACAGGGTCACAAAAACAACACTAATTTTTTAATAATCTTTTTGCTTCCTTGTTGTGGTGTTTTAGTGAATTCGGAGTTTCTTCCCTGCTCTTCCCTTCGTCCCACAACCTATAACCTAAAACCTATAACCCACCATGACCATTGGCATCGACATTGGCGGAACAAAAATTGCAGCCGGACGAATTTCCCCGAAAGGAAAAATTTCCGGGTTTGTTAAAATTCCTACCGAGGCTTCAAAAGGAAAGACTCGAGTTTTGGCTAACATAAAAAAATCAATTCATTTGGTAATGTCTGAAAACATAACTGCAATTGGAATTGGAATTGCTGGGCAAGTAGATATGAAAAACGGTGTTTTTCTTGGCGGACCAAACCTGCCCAAAGCGTTTAAAAACATCAATTTAAAAAAAATCTTAGAAAAAGAATTTGGTATTCCGGTGGTGATTGATAATGATGTTCATTGTATTTTGTTGGCCGAAGCTGAGTTGGGGGTGGCGCGGGGTAAAAAAAGCGCCGTGGCCGTGGCGCTCGGCACCGGTATTGGCGGAGCAATCGTCAAAAACGGAAAGATACTTCATGGTGAGCAAAACACGGCCGGAGAAATCGGGCACATGGAGGTTGGTGGGAACGCTATCTGCACCTGCAAAAAACATGGCCATGTTGAGGCTTATGCCGGAGGACGAGCAATGAGCCTTCGTTACAAAAAACTCACCAAAAAATCAATTGACTTGCGCGAGCTTGAAAATCTATATAAAAAAGGTGGTGTTGTGGCAGTAAAAATAATTGACGAGGCAAGTAGCGCTTTGGCCACCGGGTTGACAAATATCCTGGTTATGGTAAATCCAGAGTGTCTTGTCCTTGGGGGAGGGCTCGCGAACTTCAAAGAATACATAAAACTTACTCAAAAAAAGATGGTTCCGATCTTACCTTTTAAACGTCTGCAAAAAACACCGATCCTGCACGCCAAACTCGGTCGCGACGCCGGCTTAATCGGCGCCGGACTTTTGGCAATGAATGAAATTCGGTAAGGTTGCGGGCGTGGTGCCTGCCACCCCATCTTAAATCTTTGGTCTCGTGGCGGGGTGCCACGTAAAAACCCTCGCGGGTTCACGTGGCAAGCAAGCCCCCGCCCTACTCGGCCACACTGCTTGAAATTTCTATGGCTTACAGCTTATGGCTTTATAACCGCGAGATTCTTCGCTTCGCTCAGAATGGTATCTTTGTTTGGAATTTGTGATTTTGAAATTGTTTGGTGTTTGGATATTGGAATTTGGAATTTCTAAAACCTATAACCTAACACCCATAACCCACAACCTCTCGCCTTGCCCACCGCCAACTCTTTTCTCTTTTCTTCACTTTAATCTTTAATCTTAAGTCTCACACCCCGTCGCATGTCTTTTACTATCAAACCAATTCAACAAAAAAGAAGGCGGGGGCGTGTTTTTCGTTTTCCAAAAATAAAAATAAGAAAAATGATTGGCCCTGTTTTTACCATTGGTTTGTTTTTATTTTTTGCCGGCGTTATTTCTTTGGCCGCGCTCACCGCTTGGGTAAGAAGAGACCTGCCAAATCCAAATACCCTGCTCGACCGAACCGTTGCCCAATCAACAAAAATATACGACCGCACCGGCGAACACCTGCTCTATGATATTCACGGAACCGAACGCCGCACTCTTGTAAAACTGGAGGATCTTCCCAAATATGTTGTTAATTCCACTATTGCTCTCGAAGATAAAAACTTCTACCAACACAAGGGTTTTGTTATAACCAGTATTTTTCGTTCAGTTTTAGCAAACGTTTTCTTGGGCCGTAAAGCACAAGGCGGATCAACCCTTACCCAGCAGTTTATAAAAAATGCCGTGCTTACATCGGAAAAAACTTATGCCAGAAAAATCAAAGAAATAATTTTATCAATTGAAATAGAGCGGCGTTTTTCAAAAGAAGAAATCTTACAGCTTTATTTTAATGAAATCCCTTATGGTCGCACAAACTATGGAATAGAGGCCGCCTCACAAAGCTATTTTAAAAAAACAGCAACCACGCTTACTCTTACCGAAGCCGCCACCCTGGCTTCAATCACTCAAGCACCAACTACTTATCTTAACAACCCGGACAAACTAAAAGACCGGCGAAATTTAACCCTCTCTTTAATGGCAGAGCAGGGCTATATTACAAAACAAGAATCTGAGCGTGCTCAGGCTGAACCACTAACCGTTGAACCGCGCCGTGAAAATATTGAGGCTGCGCACTTTGTTTTGTGGGTTAAAGAAACTCTTACGGAAAAATATGGCGAGCGAGAAGTGGAACAAGGCGGGCTTAAAGTAATAACCACAATTGATTACGAAAAACAAAAATCCGCTGAAAAAGCAGTGGCTGATAATATAAAAACAATTGAAGATTATGGTGGTTCCAACGCTTCGCTTGTAGCAATTGATCCAAAAACCGGACAAATCTTGTCTTGGGTTGGTTCACGTGATTATTTTGATACTGAACATGATGGCGCGGTAAATATTCCGCTCATGAATCGCCAGCCGGGATCTTCTTTCAAGCCGGTTGTTTATAGTGCCGGGTTTGCGGCCGGTTACACACCAACAACAGTTCTTTATGATGTGGTCACAACTTTTAAAAATTATCCGGAAGACTACACTCCTTACAATTACAACCTAAAAGAATATGGACCAGTAACCGTACGCCAGGCACTGCAAGGCTCTTTAAACATCCCGGCAGTTAAAATGTTGTATCTGGTTGGCGTGGATAAGGTTCTTGATTTTGCGGAAAACCTTGGCTACACCACTTTTACTGATCGAAGTCGTTTTGGTTTAGCACTTGTACTTGGTGGTGGGGAAGTGAGGTTACTGGAACATGTTTCAGCTTATGGAACTTTTGCTAATGATGGTGTGAGAAATCCTCCGGTTTCAGTGCTTCGTGTTGAAGATGCTCGGGGTCAGGTACTTGAAGAATGGAAGACCCGTGAACGCAAACCAACTATGGATGTTGAGGTGGCAAGAACCATCACAGATGTTTTACAAGATAACCAAGCGCGCTCTTTCATTTTCGGAGCCAGCAACAGACTAACTCTTCCTGATCGCCCGGTAGCGGCAAAAACCGGTACCACAAATGACTACCACGATGCCTGGACACTCGGCTATGTAAATTCTTTGGTTTCCGGTGTGTGGGTGGGAAATAATAACAACAAAGCGATGTCACGTGGAGCTGACGGTAGCCAGGTCGCGGCAATAATCTGGAATCAATTCATGCGCGACGCATTAAAAGAAACACCACCGGAAAGCTTCACTCCACCGGAACCAATAATAACCGGAGTGCCGGTTCTTGATGGTCAAATTGCCAATCAAGTAAAAATTAAAATTGATCGCGCAAGCGGCCTCTTAGCCACTGATCTTACTCCACCAAACTGGATTATTGAAAAAACATTTCAAACACACCATTCCATTCTTCACTATATTAAAAAAGAAGATCCGCGAGGCGGTCCGCCTGATGACCCAGCCACTGACCCACAATATCAAAACTGGGAAGAAGCAATTGCCAAGTGGGCAAATAAACTTGGTGTGGCAACCGGTAAAGTTCCGCCAACCATGCCGGATAATCTTCATACAACAGGAAACAGACCAACCCTTACAGTTTCATCACCAGCAAACAATTCTGACGTAAGTTATACAATACCGATTTCGCTTGAGGCCTCGGCACCGCGCGGAATTCGAAGAATAACTTATGTGGTTGATGGCGCTTTGGTTGAAGAAAAAACTTCCAATTTCAATGATCCAATAAATATCCCATCAGTTATGTCTTCCGGCCGCCACACACTCACCATCACGGCTTATGATGATATTGATAATAGTCAGATGGTGAATATTTCTGTAAATATAAATTAAAAAGTATTAAAAAAGACGGCTTAAAAAAGGCTGTCTTTTTTTGTTCAAACAAGTAGGGCGGGGCCTTGTGCCCCGCCACCTTTTTTATATAAACAGGGCGGGGTGCAAGACCCCGCCCTACATAATTTTTAAAATTTAAAATTCTATCTAACTACGCTTATAAACCAAAACCCCCGATAAAAATTCGGGGGTTTTTTATTTTACTCCTTTACCAGCTTTTTTTTATTTTCTGCAACTAATTTCCAATTTCCAAACAGCTAATTTCTATCGTGGCGGGGGGCAAGCCCCCGCACTACTTTTTGTTTACTGCTTAATCGGCATTACAATATAAGTATATTGTTCTTCTTTGTCGTTTGGTAGAACTAAAAGGGGATTGGATCCGTCTATTAACTTCAATTGAACTTCTTCTGATTTTATTGCACCAAGACCATCTAATAAATATCTAAAGTTTACAACCACTTTATTTCCTTCACCTGTTGTGTTACATGAAACTTGAGTTTCGCTTTCTCCGGTCTGATTATCAGCCGCAGAAATATTTAATATTTTCCCAGGTTCAAACATTAACTGAACATCAAATAATCCGGCTTTTGCAAAAAGACTGGTTGCTTTCACTGACTGAATAAATTCAGTGCGACTAATAACAGTTTCAGTTTTAAATTTTGTTGGGATAATCTGTCGATAATCAGGATATTCACCCTCAATTATACGAGAAATTAATTCTGTATTACCGGTTTCAAACTGAATCTGATTTTCCGCCACAGTAATTGTTAAGGTTTCTGAATCATCCAATTCATCAGACAGTCCTGATAAAATTCTTGTAATTTCCGCCACAGTCTTGGCAGGAACAATTACATGTTTTGCTTCTTTTTCAGAACTTTCAATTAAATTAACTACGATTTCACCTAAACGATAACTGTCTGTTGCCACCATTATTAAAGTATTTGGCGCAATTTCATTAAATCTGAAAAATACTCCGGAAAGTTCTGGTCGCGCCGCTTCGTTTTGCGCCACAGAAAATAATACTCTCTGCGCCGCATTTTTAAAAGTATTTATTTTAATTAAAAACTTTTTTCCGTCTTCAATATGAGGAATTACCGGAAATTCGCTTGCTGAAATTCCTTGAATGCTTGTTTTTGAAGATCCGGCTGAAACACATAAAGTTTTTCCTTTGATACTTAAATCAATTTTACCTTGAGGTAAAGCATTAATATATTCAGCAAAAACTCTTGCTGGAACTGTAAATTCACCGCTTTGTTCAATTTTTCCACGCACAATACAACTTATTGCAATTTCAAGATTAGTCGTTGATAATCTTAAAAAATTATCATCCACTTTTAATAAAACATTTTGTAAAATTGGTAAATTTACATTTTTAGAACTAATTCTACTAACTGCATTTAAACCAGCTAGAAGATTTTCTTGTGTGGATGAAAGTTTGATGCCCCTTTCTTCTTTTATTTTTATATTATCCATATAGTAGTAATCATAATAAGGGGTGTGGACGATGTGGATTAGTAAACTTTTTTAACTGTTTTTAGAAAATTTTTTTAAATTTTCTTTGTTGATAATCAGTGTTTTTGTTTGTGTTAAGTTTTTTGTTTGATGTGACTTGTTTGTTTATATTTTTGTTTTTGTTTGAGTAATCAACATTTCTTGCACAGATGTTTATTTTTTAATAACTTATTTATACACGTAGTTATGAACAGAATATTTTTTAAAAATCAGCAAACACCAACCCATAATTCATAATTCTATATTCATAATTCATCCCTAAGGCATAAACATTCTTTGTTTAATAGATTCCATATCTTGTCTTAAACGATCATTTTCAGTTAGTTCTCTGGTGATTTTTATACAAGCATGCATTGCGGTGGTGTGGTCTCGTCCGCCAATTTCGTTTCCAATTGCCGGATAAGAGCTTTTTAATTCTTCTCTCATTAAATACATAATGATTTGTCTTGGAAACGCCAATCTTTTTTCACGGCTCTTTCCAAGAAGATCTTCTATGTTAACATCAAAATACTGAGAAACAATCGAAATGAGTTGTTTTGGTGTTAATGATGAGCGGGAAGAACTTTGTCCAAAACCGGAAAGAATCGGTTTAACAGACTCTTCGGTCGGCGGTATTTTTTTAAATTTATGGAAAGCAATAATTTTAACCAAAGCACCTTCAAGTTCACGAACATTAGATTGAACTGAACTCGCAATTAAATGAAGGAGTTCGTGAGAGATTTCAAAATTATGTGACAAAGACTTGCTGCCAAGAATAGCAATGCGTGTTTCCAAGTCAGGATTTGAAATATCAGCGGTCATTCCCCACTCAAAACGAGAAAGAAGGCGGTGTTCGAGTGCTGGGATTGCTTTCGGTGGCCGGTCAGAACTAATAATAATTTGCCGGTTTGATTGGTGAAGAGTATTAAAGGTATGGAAGAATTCTTCCTGAGTGCCTTCTTTGCCCGTTATAAACTGGATGTCATCAATTAAAAGAACATCTACATTTCTATAGGTGTCTTTAAATTCTTTTGCCCGACCGCTACGCACCGCGTGAATAAAATCATTAGTGAATTTTTCACAAGAAGCGTAGAGGATTCTGGTGCGATTATTTCTTTGTAATAAAGCATGTCCAATTGCTTGAATAAGGTGTGTTTTTCCCAAACCAACTCCACCATAAACAAATAAAGGATTATAAGTTGTTCCCGGGCTTTGTACAATTGCTTGTGCTGCCGCGTGTGCAAGTTCGTTGCCCTTTCCAACAATAAAATTTTCAAAAGTATATCGAGGATTTAATCCTTGCTCGTTTGACACCACCATTTTTGGCGGAGATTTTTTTATAAACATTGAAACGTCTGAGTCTTGAGATTGCACAGCCTCTTCTTTTTCTGTATTAACCTGAATTGGCGGAGTGAT
>Ga0209212_1005925_pt1 | contig 14288 bp, 14 predicted proteins | sample RifGroC2_FD_183996 | JGI IMG/M metagenome (GOLD analysis project Ga0209212, IMG submission 183996) | Groundwater microbial communities from Rifle, Colorado, USA - Groundwater C2 (SPAdes) (version 2) | ecosystem: Environmental > Aquatic > Deep subsurface > Groundwater | place: Rifle, Colorado... | reverse complement strand
TCTTGTACTAAAAATCCGTCGTCCATTCCTTGGTTAATAAGCTCATGGAGAGTCTTTGGTAGGCGATGCTTCATCATATTTCTCACTCATTTTATAATGAAATTAGTTTTTTTTCTACCTCTTTTAGTTCTTCTGTTATTAAAAGTAGTTTCTTGTTCTTTTCTTTTTCATCATTTTCTTCATTTAAAATTTGGTTCATTTGTCTTTTTAAAGAAAATCTTTTCAATTCAAAAGCCAACTTTTCAAGGTTCTCATTACTGACTATAAGGTCGCTTGATGCAAAAAGATATATCTCGTCAAATATCGCCCGAAGCTCGGGCGATAGAAATGTTACAAATAAATTAATATTGAATCCATTCTTAAATAATTCTTTTTTTTCAATAAATATAGATACGATTTTTTTGTGTGAAGGAATCGATAAATCAGAAGGATCTATAATTGAAAAAATAATTTCGTTTATTTTATATGCATTTTCACTTTGAAAAATAGAACTTAAAACATATTTTTCTAAGATATCTTCCCGCTTTTCGTTTTTTTTATTATTTGCTGTTGGTTTATAAAAAGATTGTATATTTTTACTGCGGTTAATTTTTTTGATTAAAGTTTCAAGTGAGTATTCGGTAACATCAAGCAGGGCAGAAATTTTTTTTAAATAATGGGACTTGACTATTGAATTATTTATTTTGGCAATATACGGCAACACCTCATCTCCGACTTTTTTTTTGTTAAAAGGGTCATCGGCCGGATGCTTTTTTAAAGCTAAATCAATAAGGAAATCATATATATGAATTGGTTTACTTATCGCTTTTTTAAAAGCTACTAAATCTTTTCTTACTGCCTCATCTGGGTCTTTTGCAAAATCAAATTTTATGACATTAATTTCAAATTCCAGTCTTTCCGCCTCATCTATCCCCCGTTTTACCGCCTCATTTCCGGCCTCATCAGCGTCAAGCGCAAGAGTCAGTTTTTCAGTATATCTTTTAAGAAGCATCAATTGCTCCGATGTAACCGCCGAGCCTTTTATTGCCACAAAATTTGAGAAGCCATTTTGATATGGAGTGATCATATCAAATTCACCTTCAACCAAAAAAACATTTTTTTCTTTTTTAATTGATTCCCGGGCTAAATTTATTCCAAAAAGCGTTTCTCTTTTGTGATAAATCGGAGTCTCGGGAGTGTTTATATACTTTGCCTCTTTCACATTATCTTCAAGACTACGTCCAGAAAATCCCAAGATATGATCCCGGGCGTCGCAAAGCGGAAACATTAAGCGTCCGCGAAAGCGGTCATAATATCGAGCGCTATCTGTTAAGACCAGCAGTCCATTTTCGTGCATCTCTTGATCACTAAAATTCTTTTTTTTTAGGAATAATCTGAGCGAATCCCAAGATGACGGAGAATAACCAAGCATGAATTTTTCAATTATTGATGGTTTGATCTGTCTATCTTTAAGATACTCTTCCCCTTTTTTTCCAAACTTAGTTTTATTTAGGACATACTGAAAAAATTCAGCCGCTAGCCTATTCATATTAAAAAATCTTTCTTTTTTCTTCCATGTACTGTCTTCAAGATTTGAGTTTTTTAAGGTAATTCCTGCTTTTTTTGCTAATTCTTTAAGGGCTTCAAAAAAAGTAATATTTTCCCACTTCATTAAAAATTTAACAATGTCCCCTCCCTCACCACAACTTCCAAAACAATGCCATATCTGACGCTCCGGAGAGACGACGAAGGAGGGTGTTTTCTCATTATGAAAGGGACAATTAGCTTTAAAGTTACGACCAAGTTTCTTTAAGGTAATGTAGGAGCTTATAAATTCTACCAGGTCAAGCTTCTTTTTTATCTCGTCAATAGGGCTGTCCATTGTCATTATTCTATCATTTTATTGCGGCGAGGCATTTATATTTGATATTTGATACTTAATATTTTATATTGTTACTATATGCTTTATCTTTTCTTAGACAAGAATAGTATCAAATTAATTTTCCTAAAAAGAACTATCCTTGGTCAACAAGAAACCTCGTTTTTTGAAAAAATATATGAGACTAATTTCATAGAAGATGGGAAAGTGCTTAATGTAGATTTATTAGCGTCAGCAATGAAAGAAGTTTTGACTTCGGCGTCTGAGAAAACTATTTCTGACAACTCTGTCTTTCTTGTCCTCCCACAGGAGTCTTTTTATTTTATGCGTTCACAGGTCCCTGATGACATAGCGCCAACTGCCCTTAATTCCTTTATTGCTGATAAAGCCAGATCTTCTTTCCCCGTATCTCCAGATGATTGCTTTACAACGACATTTATAAGGAATGGAAATAGTGAAAAAACGATTAACTTTTTCGGAATTGCAAAGGATACTTTTGAGAGCTTTCAAAAAGCTTTTTCATTAATTGATCTGAAAATTTCGGCTCTGATCCCTGAGACCCTTTCATATTTTAAACTATTTGAGAAGACTCTCCGAAACGAAAAAAAAGAAAATATTCTTTATATAACATTAAAAAACGATTCGATTTATGGATATCTTTACGATTCTTTTGGTCTATTAAACGACAAAAGGATAGAATTTACAATTAAAGATTTAAAAGATGCTGAAGCCGCTATAAAAGAAAAGGTAGAAGAGTTAAGTAGTAATGGAACAAAGTTAAATAGAATTATTTTGTCAGGCGAACCATCGGACAAAATCAGACAGGATACTTTTACAAAAGCGGTCGGAGTATGGACCAACCCTTTAAAAAGAATTGTTCCGACATTTTATGAAGAATATTTAAAACAATTGGTTGTTGAAGGTAAAAAAGCATTTCCGCTACTTACATTTGACGCATGTTTTGGAGCTTTTATATTTGCGTCAGAAAACAAGGACTTTTCATTTTTTAAAGGAGGCCTAAGAATAAAATCTACTAGATCTTTTACTTTACCAAAAGTGTCACTACCAAAAAAAGAGATTTTCCTCTTTATTGGATCTTTTGTTCTTTCTTTTTTACTCTTTGTATTACTATCAAAAGTAAAGCTTCCAAACTTTGGAAATAAGATAGCTATTAAAAATAATGCCCCGATATCACCTACTGCAGTAATTCCATCACCTTCACCATCTTTTAAAAAAGAAGACTTAAAAATTAAAGTTTTAAATGGAGGAGGAGTTGCCGGGAAAGCTACTGAAGTAAAAGAAATTCTAACGAAGAAAGGCTACGGAGATATAATCACAGGGAATGCTGATAATTTTGATTATGTTATGACTGAAGTTCAAATCAAAAAGTCTTTTATCCAAATCGGAGCAACTCTTAAGACTGATTTAAAGGATTACCTTGAATCTTTTAAGCAGGTAGAGCTAGCCGGGACATCATCCGCCGACATTGTATTTATAATCGGCCAAGATTTTAAGTAATATCTGCAATTGCCGGATTAACGATTTTTTTGTAGTCTTCAGCTTTAATGGCAAGTGAATATTTTCTATCACCAGCATTAAAAATAATTATTTTGTTATTAAATAATTTTTTATCTACAACCACTTGCAATCCGAATAAATTACCAAAAGGTGGTACTCCGCCAATCTGAACACCTTCTGTAATTTTATTTATTTCCTCAGCAGTTGCGAAACGAATGTCTTTTACCTGGAGAAATTGTTTAACTTTACTGTTACTAAATTTCAAATCTCCAGGCAGTACTAACATCATGAATCTCTTATCGCTCCTATTGTTTTTAACGCGCAAAATCATGGCCTTGGCTCCTTGACTAAGCGAATACCCAGGCCGAGCTTTTGCAGCCTCAAGACTTGTCTTTACTTCTTCATGCTCAAAGGCTTCATGCCAATAATTATTACTCTCTAAAATATTCTTAATTTTTGAAACGATTGGATGATAATCCATATTTTGTCCTTTTATTTTATATAATTGCTACATAAAATAAAAACAATTATGGAAATTAACAAAGAGGAGCTTGAAAATAAACTTGCAAGCATTTTATCAAAATCAAATTTGACAGAAAAAAGAAAAGAAATTACTGAAATGGAAGAGCAATCTCAAGCTCCAGATTTTTGGACTGATTCTAAATCAGCTGCAGTAATAATGAAAAAAATTAATGATAATAAAAAAGTAATCGATGAAATTGAAATGATGCAGTTGCTTTTTGAAGAGGGAGAGCTTGAGGAGGCAAAAAAACTTATTGAAAAATATGAAATTCTTCTTTTTCTTTCTGGGCCCTATGATAAGGGCGATGTTATTTTTTCAATCCATGCCGGACAAGGAGGGACCGAGGCAATGGACTGGACTAATATGCTTTTTAGAATGTATACAAGATACTGTGAGAGAAAGGGATTTTCTTATGAAGAAATCGACCGAGTCCCTGGCGATGAAGCCGGTATTAAAAGTACAATTATTAATATTAACGGGTCATTTGCCTATGGATATCTCAAGTGTGAGGCGGGAGTCCACCGGTTAGTCCGTCAATCGCCTTTTAATGCTGATAAATTAAGACAGACGTCATTTGCACTAGTCGAAGTCCTCCCAGCAATTGAGGATAAACAAATAACACTCCGGGAAGACGAACTTGAATGGCAATTCTATCGATCCGGGGGACATGGTGGACAAAATGTTAATAAGGTTGCAACGGCCGTAAGATTAATCCATAAACCAACAGGGATCATTGTCTCATGCCAAACTGAAAGGTATCAAGGCGCAAATCGTGAGTCAGCCTTAAAAATCCTGCGTTCAAAGCTCTGGGCAATTGAAGAAGAAAAGCGGGATAAAACAATCGCCGGATTTAAAAAAGAGAAGATGGCCTCTTGGGGCCATCAAATACGATCCTATGTCCTACATCCGTATAAATTAATAAAAGATCTCAGGACCGACTACGAAGAGACAAATACTGATCGGGTCCTTGATGGAGAGATTGATGGATATATTGAAGCGTATCTAAAAAAAATCAAAAGTTAATTTGGATTTTGACATTGGATTTTGACTTTTGAATTGCATTTTTTTCTTATTCTTGTTATCCTATTTTACATGGAAAAAATAAGCCCAAACCAAAACCCTCCGTCTGTCTATAAAATTGAAGATAGCTCAAAAGGACAGATGAAAATATCAACGTTTTTAATTATAGTTGCAGTTTCGGTAGTATTTGGCGTCCTGGTTGGATTTATACCTACTCTTGGAAAAAAGTCAGAAAAGTCAACTTCCGCTTCAAAAAGCACCGGTAAAGCAGTTGGGATTGTGGATAAGAAAACTTTTAAAGATTCTGCCGAGGGAGTCTTGAAAGAAGGAGGTATTGATGGGGAGGGAAATTTTCATATTGTACGGGCGGGGGGAGATTCACAAAATGTCTATCTTACTTCAACTACCGTTGATCTTTCTGAATATATAAATAAAAAGGTCAGAGTATGGGGGCAGACTTTCACAGGTGAAAAGGCCGGATGGTTAATGGACGTTGGATTGGTGGAAACATTAAAATAGATGGAAGGTATGGACGCGGGTTAAGAAATTTGAAGATTGAAGATCGCATATAATTAATCTATTTTCCTACTTCAGTTTTCTTAACTCGCTTCTAAACCTAATTTCTGATTTCCAGTTTCTATATTATTTATGATCGTTTTTGATAAAGTAACAAAGAAATACCCACTCGGCAACACCGCCCTTGATGAGGTATCTTTTGAAATTGAAGATAATGAGCTTGTTTTTTTAGTTGGCCCGTCAGGCGCTGGTAAAACTACGATCATTAAGCTAATTCTTCAAGAGTTTCGTCCTTCAAGCGGCTCTATCATTGTAGACGATTTAGATATAACTGAACGCGGTTTTAGAAATGTCAGTGCATTAAGACAAAGCTTAGGAATTGTATTCCAAGACTTTAAAATTCTTCAAGACAAAAATATCTTTGAAAATATTGCCTTGAGTTTGAGGGTTTTAGATAAAAGAGATTTAGATACAAGATCCCAGGTCAAAGAGGTATTAAAGTTGGTTGGACTATCTGAAAAAGAAAGAGTTTTTCCTGTTCAATTATCAGCTGGGGAACTACAGAGAGTTGCAATAGCAAGAGCTATCATCGGTGATCGAAAAATCATTTTGGCGGATGAGCCAACCGGCAATTTAGATCCTAAGACTTCGTGGGAAATAATGAGAATTTTCAAAAAATTGGAAGGTAAGAAGACTATTATAATTGCTACTCATAACACCGATATTGTTAACAGTTTCCAAAAAAGAGTCCTGGTTGTGAAGGATGGCAAGCTTATAAAAGACCACAGGAAAGGAAAATACGAAATATGAAAGACGTAATGACATCAATTAAAAGAACTCCATATCAGTCAATCACTGCCTTTATGGTTTTGTTTTTGACTTTATTTTTGTCATTGATAATTTTTGTGTCACTCGGCTTCTTAAATGGGATTTTAGGCTATATGGAAACAAGACCACAGGTGACTGTCTATTTTCAGACAAAAACTCCAGAAAACGATATTTTCAAGATTAGAGATGAGCTAGCCAATTCTGATAAAGTTTTTTCTATTAAATATATTTCTCAGAAAGAAGCCTATGACATCTATAGGGATCTTAACAAAGATAATCCCTTATTACTTGAAATGGTAACTTCTGACATTCTTCCATCGTCTCTTGAAATCTATGCAAAAAAACCAATATTTCTGCCGGAAATTGCAGAATTCTTGAAGAAACAGGGCGGGGTTGATGAAGTTCAATTTCAAAAGGATATCGTAGATAAATTATTGTCTTTAACTGGAATTTTAAGAAAAGGTGGATTGATTTTTTTCTTTTATCTGTTATTTATGTCAGTTATAGTACTCACAACAACAACTCTTTTTAAGATTGCTTTAAAAAAAGATGAGATTGAGCTATTAAGATTAATCGGAGCTAATAATTCCTATATCAGAAGGCCATATTTAAAAGAGGGTGTATTTTTAGGTACCGCCGCTTCGATAATGTCCTTTTTAATTGTTCTTGGAACTTTCATGTATGCTCAACCATTTATGAGTTCTTACCTTAGTGGAATAAATAAATTATCCTTGAGTCTTCCATATTTCGAATTTCAAGTATGGCCTTTGAATCCAATATTTTTTGCAATAATGTTTTTATTCACTTTCACGTTTGCAATCATAGTCACCGTATCTTCATCGCTCCTTGCTACAAATAAATATCTCAAAGTATAATGAAATAAGGATCTTATGAAAAATCTGATTTATAGAATATTATTCCTGATAATATTTTTGTTTATTTTAAACTTAGATAGCGTTTACGGCATTGATTGTAATGCTAATACGCCTTTAAAAAACCAACAAGACATTGCTGACTTTGAGAATGAATGTATTAAACCTCTAGGATCAAGAATTAGCTCCCTTTCTGAACAGATTCAATATTTAAAAAGCCAGCAATACCTTGCTAACGCGCAAATTCAACAGACTGAATTGAAAATAACCAGCACTGAAAAAGAAATTGAAGTATTGGGGAGTAGAATCGATGGATTAGATCAATCTCTTGATTTTATTTCAAGACTTCTCATTGATAAGATCGTGCAAAGTTATAAGCAACGCGAAACATCTCTTTTTACCTTGCTTTTTAATAGTAATTATACTTCGGAATTACTATCAAAAATTAAATATGTAAAAACTTTAAGGGATAATAATCAAAAACTTTTAATCCAAGTTCAAGAAGCCAAGTCAAACTTTGAGGAACAAAGAAAACTAAGAGAAGAAAAGACTATTGAATTAAATACTCTTCAAAATAAATTAGAGGAGCAAAAAATTGATTTAAAAAATCAAGAAAATACCGAAACAAGAATAAGGAATGAGGTCCAAAATAGTAAGATAGCTTATGATAACAAAGTTGTGCAAGCTAAAAAAGAATTGGCCGGATTTACATCCTTTGCGACTGCTGCTGGCGGCGGCCTAAAAACTTTCGGATCTGGAAGCAACGGTTGGTATTTTACCCAACGAGATCCTCAATGGGGAAATGCCATACTTCCAGGCTCTTCATCATCAGTTATGCTTGCAGGATGTGCCGTCGCGTCTGTTGCAATGGTGTGTAAAAGCTATGGGCAAAATATATCTCCGCTTACAATAGTTTATGACTCAAACAATTTCATAGGAGGTGATTTATGGAATTGGGCTTTTAGTTGTTCCGGTAAGTCTACTGAATGGATTGGAACTTCCCAAGAAAAAGTTAAATCGTATGTTGATAACGGTACACCTGTGATATTGAGATTAGTTGCTCCCAGTGTGTCGGGCTTGCATTTCGTAGTTGCCTGGAAATCTGATGGAAATGATTTTATAATTCATGATCCCTATTTGGGCCCTGATAGAAAATTTACTGATGAGTATACTTGGTCACAAATAACCACCGCTATCGCGATACACTGATAGTTTTGTAGCATATAGTCCATAGACAAATCCAAAATAAAATACTAAATATTAAATATCAAATATTAAAAATTTGATTTTTAATATAAATGAAATCTTTAATTGTCTTACTTATTCTTTTCTTATTCTTAATAATTAGACCGATACACGGTGAGGCAAAAATATTAATTAACGAATTTCTAATCGATCCTCAACCTCAACAAGTTGAATTAATAAATATAGGATCAGATAGTGCCGATGTTTCTGGATGGTATTTGGATGATTCAGGAGGTACCGCTTACTATACGATTCCACAATCATCTGTAATTTATCCAAATTCCTGTCTTGTATTTTCCGGAGACTTTAATTTAAATAAAACCAGCGCTGATTCTTTACGGCTTTTTAATAACTTATTTTCCCCCACCTCTTCTTCCCCTCAGTTGATCGATAGCTTTTCTTATAAATCTAGTTCCGGGTCCGGTATCTCATATTTAAGAATCCCTGATGGTGAAAATCTTTGGTCTACATCTACGGCCAATCTCGGTCTATTTAATTCAACAATGACTTCATGTCTTATCACTCCGACAATTATTATTACCCAATCGCCGACACTAACAACGGCGCCCGCCCTCATCCCCGAGGTCGGGTTGAATAGCACAGTCACTCCTCAACCTACTCCAACTATTTATAGTGAAATTTATATAAATGAAGTTATGGTGAGTCCAGAATCAGGTGATAAGGAATGGATAGAAATTTATAATAACAATGATTTTGATGTTTTCTTAGTTGATTGGTTTATCGATGATCTGGAAAATGCAGGGTCTTCTCCGAAGGTATTTTTTTTAGAAATTGGGGCAAAAAGTTATGGGGTTTTTGATCTTCCCTCTTCGATATTTAACAACGACGGAGATACTACCCGACTTCTAGATTTTAATAAAAATCTTAAGGATGATTTCGAATATTCAAAAAGCGAACAAGGAAAAACTTTAGGAAGAACTTCATTTGAGTCAGATGATTTTTGCCTCCAAGAACCCAGTAAAAATTCCACCAATAATCCATGTATTAATCCAACACCGACGCTGATCACCCCTTCGCCAACAGAAAAAATAATTTTTCCTTTAATAACAAAAAATATTCCTTCTGATATACCAGCTGCAAAAAACAATAACTTCGATGTATCGATACATCGAAGTGTTAATTATCCCATTGGTATCGCTCAAGGTAATCTGAATAAAAATAATATTTTGGGGGTAACTGATAAAACGATAATCAACTCTTCTAGTAATAAATCTTTAATTGACCTTTTATGTTTTCTTTCTTTTTTTTATTCCCTATTAGCTATTGTCTCTATTTTGATTAAAAGTAAGATATTGAAATATATTAAATATGATGTCATCCTCGCATAGGCGGGGATCCAGTCCATAATCACATTTTTAAAAGGTAATTTTAGTCTGGATTCCCTCCTTCGAGGGAATGACGCCTTATACTATTAACAGAGTTAAAAAAATAATATAGCATATAAGTTATATGAAAAGACATTACCTGACCTTTGACAAGTTCAAAAAAAACGCTCTAAAAGACTCCGTATTAAAAGCAGAGTACGATAATCTTCAACCTGAGTTTGCTATTATTGATGCCCTGATTAAAAGCCGGGCTAAAAATAATATGACTCAAAGACAGTTAGCTAATAAAATGGGAACAAAACAATCAGTCATCTCCCGTCTCGAAATAGGTCGCGCCAATCCAACTTTCTCTTTTCTTAAAAGATTAGCTAAAGCACTAGACAGCAAGCTCGAAATTCGATTCACTTAATTTCTCGATTTATTCTTCATTTTTTTATTATAATTTTGATAATTATGAATGGCTTAGCCCCCCCCGAACAGAATCCAAAAGAAATTATGAAAAAAACCTATCCTCATGTTGCTTTCCAACTTAATCAAGAAGTTGACACTTATGTTGGGGCAGATTTTCTTGAAGCAAGACAAAATGGAATAGATTTTAATAAACACCCTCTTTTAATTCCGGCATTAAAAGTCCAAGGAGAAGAGCGAAAAAATATCGTTAATAATTATGTTCAAGAGTACTATGATCATAATAGAGTTGAATTAGAAACTGCGAAAAAAACATTTCAAGACGAATGGGGCGAAGTTGAACCTGCTTTTTTTAATATTACAAATACCGTTTTTAATGAATATGAATGGCCATCTGGGGAATATAGAGGATTCCCTTCAATTTTTAATTGCAACCCAAGGTGGTTGGAAACAAAAAGTTTTCAAGTTTATGTAAATAACGTAGTTGGAGTATCTTATTCTGTTGCGCACGAAATGTTGCATTTTATTTTCTATAATTACCTCGAAAAAAAATATCCAGATTATGTGAAACAAATTGGAGAGGATAAACTTTGGAGTTTGTCTGAAGTTTTTAATGAAATAGCTTTTGAACAACCAGAATACTCAAAATTCAAACCTAATGTACCAAGTTCTTACCCAAAACTACAGCCGATGACAACCGCTCTTAAAGAAAAATTGAAAGGAAAACAATTTAATATCGAGTCTTTTATTGAAGCTTCAAAATCAATCTAACTATTATCATTAATCAATATTCTCTTTTGACTCTCAGCTCGATTTTATTTAAAATGAAATTTAAGTATGCAAAAGATAAGGCAATTTCTACACAACCTATTTATCCCCCATGAAAACAATAACTTTAGGGCGAGATCGCTCCACACTGATTTTCTAGGACTATATCTTATTTTTGCCTTGGTTCTAAGTTTTTCATTTAAACAAATTGGGTTAAATAATGTCTTAGGATTTGCAACTGATATAACTGTTGACAAACTGTTTGAACTGACAAATCAACAAAGATCACAAAGCGGTTTATCAGCACTATCTTATAATGATAAATTAACAGAGGCTGCCAATCAAAAAGCACAGGACATGTTCGCTAAAAATTATTGGGCGCATTATTCTCCGACTGGTTCTACTCCGTGGGATTTTATATTAAACTCTGGATATCAATATGAATATGCAGGAGAAAATCTTGCAAAAAATTTTCTATTTAGTGACGGAGTCGTTGACGCTTGGATGAAATCGCAAACTCATCGTGACAATATATTAAAAAGCGAATACGCTGAAGTTGGATATGCAATCGCAAATGGTACTTTAAATGGTGAACAGACGACACTTGTAGTCCAGATGTTTGGTAAACCGGCAAACGCTCAAATTGCAAAGAGTCCCGTAATTAATCCGCAGGTTGAAGCTCACGAAAAAAGCGAAGCTGCAAAACCACAGGAGATCGAGGTTGTACCTGTTGAAAGCTCTCAGAGCTTGAACCAAGAGTCATTCGTTTTAGCTAAAGAAACAAAAAAGACTTTTAATGCTCCAGCCTTTAGCTTTAATATGAATATTGTATTTTTTAGTTTTTTACTACTATCTTTAGCTTTAGATTTCTATTTTGCTGCCAGATTCAATATTATTAGAGTTGGAGGGAAAAATTTGGCCCATTTTATTTTCATTTTATCTATGTTAGCGGCATTATTTATTTTAAAACAGGGAGTAATTGTTTAATAATTTATGACACATTTATCTTTTCATTTAAAAAAAGAGGTGCGCCGTCATTTGTTTGATTATCTGCTACTGATCACGGCTGGTATCTTTTTCTTAATATCATTTAACGTTTTTAGAGGAGAACGACTACTTGAGTTTATCCTTTTATTATCATTTGCTTCGTTTTATATCATCTGGGGAATATATCACCATATTATTGAAGATACGCTCCATCTAAAAATTGTGGTAGAATATGTCCTCATTGCGTTTACGATAATTTTTTTATTAAAAATTATTATTTTTCCATAATTTCATGAAAGGAATAATTCTGGCAGGAGGACTTGCGACTCGACTCCGACCTTTGACTTGGGTTACTAATAAGCACTTACTCCCGATTTATAATAAGCCGATGATTTATTATCCAATTGAGGCAATGCACAAAGCTGGAATTAAAGATGTCTTAATTTCAACATCCCCTGATCATGCTGGTGACTTTGCCAATCTTCTTAAGGATGGGTCTGAATTTGGACTCCACCTTTACTATTCAATTCAAAACAATCCAAAAGGCGGGATTGCCAATGCAATCGGTCTTGCCGAAGACTTCGCTGAAGGTCAAAAAACCTTGGTGATATTGGGTGACAATATTTTTAGTCAAAATCTAAAATCCGTCGTTACGAGTTTTGAAAAGCAGGATAAAGGGGCAGTCATCTATGGAGTTAAAATGAATAATTTAGCTAAACAGTACGGCGTTATTGAGCTTGATAAGACAAATAAAGTCGTATCAATTATTGAGAAGCCTGAATTTCCAAAATCCAATATCGCTCAAGTTGGTATATATATGTATGACAATAGAGTTTTTAATTTAATTCGAAAACTAAAGCCATCGGCCCGGGGTGAACTTGAAGTTACTGATTTGAATAATGTTTATTTGAGGGAAGGTCACCTAACTTGTCATTTACTTGATTGGTGGATTGATGCAGGAACTTCATATGATGAGCTCTTGAAGGCAAATAATTTGGTTTTTGAAAAAATTAAAAATAAACAACTTTAAGATGGATTTTACACAGTTACTTCTTAATCTTGCCTTAACAATTACCACGATTCTAATAGTTATCGTTGGGCTTCACTTAGTATTTGTTTTGAGGACTCTTAGAAATATGATAAAAACTGATTCTTACAAAAATCAAGAAAGGGACAAAAGCGTAGATAAGATCGTCATTAAAAAACATTCCGCTCTCCATTCTATAATTAACAAAGTTAGATTTCTCTCCCCCCAGCACAATGCACGAACTAAAAGATTCTTTATTAAGGACAAATAAAATAGCAATTGACTTTTAATTATCGATTGTGTATGCTATAATAGTTTTTTTGTTACCCTTTGATTACTGAGGGGTTTTTTCGTATTTACAAAACCGTTTTACTCTCGCAATTCTAATGATTACAAAAGATAAACATAATAATAAACCCCGCCAAAATCTTTTCCTCGGTAAGGGGGATTCTGGACTTGAAGAATTTGACTTAATTGAAGTACAAAGAGAGTCTTGGGAAAAATTTATTACTGCCAATTTAAAGGATATTTTACAGGAATTCTTTCCAATTGATGATTACACTGGTAAAAAATTTACGCTTTACTTCGAGGACTTATATTTTGGAGAGCCACGCTACACCTTAAAACTATGCTTACAAAAAAAGCTTACATATGATACACCCGTTTACTTAAAGCTTCGCCTTGTGAATAAAAAGACTGGTTCAGAAAAAAGCCAAGATGTCTACTTCTTTAATCTTCCAAAAATGACCGATAGAGGGACATTTATAGTTAATGGAATAGAAAGGGCGATTATTAATCAGATTGTTAGATCGCCAGGAGTCTATTTTACAGCCGAGATTGATAAAACAACCGGATTAACTCTATATAATGCAGAAATAAGACCATATATCGGAGCATGGATCGATATCACAATCAATAAAAATAATCTTATCGAAATTAAGGTAAACAAAAAAAGAAAGTTTCTTGCTTCCGTATTTTTAAAGTCATTTGAAGGAGATAATAGCAATGAGATTATCTCACAGTTTGATAGTATTGATAAAGGATTACTTGAAAAATATATACTTCCAACCTTAAAGAAAGATCAGACAAAATCAAAAGATGAGGCCGTGCTTGAGATCTATCGAAAAGTTAGGCCTGGTGAACCTCTAATTCTTGATAATGCTTATGAGACTGTGAATAATTTATTTTTCAATCAGAGACGTTATTCTCTTTCTGATGTTGGACGTTATAAGATTAATAAAAAACTAGGTTTAAATATTGAAATAAAAAAAGATAACTATTTGTTAACTAAAACTGATTTAGTTGAAACTATAAAATACTTGGTTAATCTGACCTCAGGAAAAGGAGATTTTGACAATATTGATCATTTAGG
>Ga0209212_1005923_pt1 | contig 14295 bp, 13 predicted proteins | sample RifGroC2_FD_183996 | JGI IMG/M metagenome (GOLD analysis project Ga0209212, IMG submission 183996) | Groundwater microbial communities from Rifle, Colorado, USA - Groundwater C2 (SPAdes) (version 2) | ecosystem: Environmental > Aquatic > Deep subsurface > Groundwater | place: Rifle, Colorado... | reverse complement strand
TAACGTCCTCGACGGAGCTCGGACTAAAATTCGGGGTTGGAATGAAGCAGTTCATTCCAACCGCCGTCGTCCCCGCATATTAAAACAAGAGTGCCGTTGAGGCACTCTTGTTTTAATCTATGAGTCGAAGGGATGGGCCGAGAACGCGCCGGAGCTATGTGGATAAGCTCCATGTATTAAATGTTCATAGGGCCGTATACTTAATTCAATGAAAAGAATTAACATCTTTGCGATCTTAGCGGTGGCCATTCTCACCATCGGGTCTTTTTCTGTTTTTCCGAGTAAATCCTTGGCTGCTATTGATTGTGGTATCTCTTTATTAGACAAGAATGGCAACAATACCACTCAAGTAAAAGCTGGAGATCCAGTATCATGGCATTTTAGCTCAAGCGTAAGCAATCTTAAAGTATATTGGTTCGGTTCTAAAGATGGCAAGAACGATATCTGGAACATAAACAATGGATACAAATCTAATACTACCTACTCAGGTATACTATATAAATTTGGAGAAGAGGATAATTACACCAGATACGTAGCTTTCAAAAATGACGCGGGCAAGACGATATGTGTCTCACCAAAGTTTAACTTTTCAGTTGTCAGCAGTGGAGTGGCTGAAGCGAATACGGATACGAAGGTAGAATTTTCAAAACCCATCGGTAATGAAAAATCTAATAATTTAGGGGCAAGTATCTCAAATGCGACTGCCAGCCCAATATTGACTCCAACTATCTATGTCCCAGCATGCTCAAATACAGAGTATGTTGCTCAAATCTCGTATACTGCAGTTAATAATAATATTTTAATATTCGTCGATGATGAGCCGTCTTCACCGTCTTCGTGGAGTAGTTATGTTAATGGTTCAAGCGGGTATGTTCTTGCGCCCAATGGATTTGCTCCCAGATTGCCAGGCATGGCTAATCTAACGTTTCAGCCAGGAGCCTATTACTATAGCTTTATTCAAAACAATAATTCTAGTGTGGATGGTCCGATAGTAGCATGGACAGTGCCTAGATGCTCAATCCCAACTGCGACTCCTATTTATTTACCAACGCCAGTACCATCTTCAACGCCGATATCTACGCCTGCTCCAACTCCTACTCCCGTAGTACTTACTCCAACCCCAACTCCAATTTATTTACCGACACCAGTACCCACGCCTGCTTTAACAGCACCAACTACTTCGAATATTCTCAGCTCCGGTCAGGTGTTAGCGGTTGAGGCGACTATATATTCCACAGATAGACGCCATTCTTTTAAATTCCAATCCGATGGCAATTTAGTACTATACGATAATAGTTCTGCGATCTGGTCGAGTGGGACCTCCGGAATTGGTATTGGTGGACACGTAGTTATGCAATCCGACGGCAACCTAGTTTTATATAGCAATGGCAACGCTCCATTGTGGCATACCGCCACTCACGGTAATTATGGCGCCTATCTTTTAATACAGGATGGTGCATTTATGTATACTGCTAGTGGATCCTTACTGAAGGCTCTCGGTGGTAACTCAATTCCAGTACCGTCTTCAACTCCAGTACCTACACCTATTCCAACACCAACACCTTCTTCAACGCCAGTGCCCACACCAGTACCATCTTCTACACCGATACCAACTGTGACCCCAATTCCTTTACCCACCCCAACTCTCCCTAGCTCTGATATTCTGAGTTCTGGCGAAGCAATGGAAGTCGAGAATCCAATTTTGTCTTCTGATAGACGCCATTCTTTTAAATTCCAATCCGATGGCAATTTAGTACTATACGATAATGGCTTGCCAATTTGGAATAGCGGAACCTACAATTCTGGGATTGGCGGTCGTGTAATCATGCAGTCCGATGGCAATCTGGTTTTGTATAGCAATAATAACGTTCCATTATGGAATGCTGGTACGTATGGCAATTCTGGAGCTTATCTGAAAATTGATGGTGGGGCTGGAGTATACAATAGCGGAGGATCTTTGCTTAAGTCTTTAAGTGGAAGTTCGGTGCCGAGGCCATCCGGTACGGATATAGTAGGTCCAGACCAAGCTCTTATATATTCAATCCCAGTTTTATCGCAAGATTCTCGTTGTAGTTTAACTTTCGATTATGGCGGTGTTCTAGTGGTGTATTGCGATAGAAAGAAAATCTGGACGACTGAAACTCCTGGATCTGGCACTATCGGAATAGGCGGACGTATATTAATGCAATTGGATGGTAATTTTGTATTTTATGGCAAAGACGGCAATCCTATTTGGAACTCTGGGACTTTCGGTAATCCTGGAGCATATGTGAGGGTACTGAATGGTGGCAATGGTGTTGCAATATACAGCAGTAATGGAGTCATGCTAGGGAAGATAGGGCCCTAATATCAGGCAATGAGAAATTTTATATATTCCCTCGTTATCATCCTAACCGTTTTAGCGGGGTATATTGTTTTTCATAAAGATGAGTCAACCGTAAATAGGACAATCGGGGCTGTTAACTCAATTATAGATAATGTAGTGCCAACTAGTAGTCACGAGGGCATCATGTTATTTGTTGGTGATATTATGTTGTCGAGATCAGTGGGCACTCTGATGGCGAAGAGAGAGAACTACGATTTTCCTTTTGAAAAAATAATTGACACTCTTAAACAAGCAGATCTCGTGATTGCTAATCTCGAAAATCCAGTTTCAGCGAGGGGAATTAAAGTGGGAAGTATTTATTCTTTTAGAGCTGATCCTAAAGTGATTGAGAGTCTGCAATATGCTGGTATTAATATCGTGAATATTGCCAACAATCACATGTGGGATTATGGGCGCGATGCTTTCTCAGATACTCTTGAATATCTCAAAATGGCTGGTATTGACTACGTTGGAGGTGGCAGTAACTTTCAAGAAACACATATAGGAATTACGAAAGATATTAGTGAATCCAAAGTCACATTCCTTGGCTATACAGACTTGATATCATCAAAAGTTTCTGCGACTAAAACAACAGCCGGAGTTTCTTATCTCGATTTAACTCAAATGGTGGCAGATATCAAGCAAGCTAAAAGCCAAAGTGATATCGTAGTTGTATCTTTTCATTGGGGCGATGAATATAAAATAAATCATAATCTAAAGCAGGAATATATTGCCAAGATGGCTATTGATGCTGGGGCTTCATTAATAATCGGGCATCATCCTCATGTGCGACAAGAGATAGAACAATACAAAGATTCGTGGATAGCTTATAGTCTGGGAAATTTTATATTTGACCAGAACTTTTCATACGAAACAACGCATGGCATAGTATTGGAAGTAATTATTAAAGATAAGGAGATCAAATCGGTAAATAAAAAAGAAATTGCTATTTCCAATGAATATCAGGCCAGTCTTGCTGATTTGAAATAATATCAGATTTTGTATAATGTATAGTAATTAATCACTTAAATCGGTGCTATCTATAAATAACATGAGCCTCAAAAAAATAATTATTAGCCTCGAAGAAGAAGAGACAATAAAAAAACAATTAGAAAAACGTAGCGATCCAGAAGCCCAAAGATTGGAAAGATTTTTGGCTATGCCCGACCTAACTCGTACTGAAGGCAATCCATTGTGTGAAATCGCGAAGCGGGCCCTAAGCCTAGCGGATTTTAAAGATTTCTACGATATAAAGACTCCAGAGATAGTTGGTACTGATGTTAGTTTTGATCTTTTTGATTTTGCACAAGATCATCCGGCTAGAAGTAAGTCCGATACTTATTATATTGATGATAAACATATTTTGCGCACCCACACGACAGTAATGTGGTATTATTTTTTAATTCAGGAAGAGATAAAAAATAAGATAAGAAATGGGGAAAGCGTGGGCTCTTTATCACATGGTAAAGTTTACAGGAGAGATGAGATAGACAGGAGTCACATGAATGTATTCCACCAAATTGATGGCTGGTATTTGTGTCCAAAATCAGTTAAAGAGATTACCAAAGAAGATTTGCAAGATGTTCTAGCTAAAATTGCCAAAGCTATTTATGGTGAGAATGTGAAGTATAGATTTAATGAAGATACTTTTCCCTATACGCATCCCAGTATTGAGATGGAGATAGAGCGAGGCGGAAAATGGCTAGAGGTTTTGGGCGCCGGAGTCGTAAAGGGGACGGTCTTGAAAAATTTAGGTGTTGATCCTGAAGTATATAATGGTTGGGCTTTTGGTTTTGGTTTGGAGAGACTGGCGATGATTAGTATGGAATTGCCAGACATAAGACTACTTTGGTCAGATGACGAGAGAGTAAAAAAACAACTTAAGCTAGATAATAAATTCAAAGAAGTAAGTAAATTTCCTGGGATTATTAGAGACATATCTTTCGTGGTTGATAAAAGTTTCACACCTAATGATTATTATGACTTAGTCCGTGATTTAGGCAAAGACTTAGTCGAAGAAGTGAAATTAATTGATACATTTACTAGTGTCGAGAAATTTGGAGCCGATAGGATAAGTTATACTTTTCGAGTGTCATATCGAAGTAATGAACGAACCCTTGTTTCTGTGGAAGTAGATACTATCCAGAATATGCTGTATCAAGAGACGAAGAATAGGTTTAATGCTGAGGTTAGATAAGATACTAAACTACAACCAGCCGGCATTCACGGGCCGGTTGTAGTTTGACTAAATCATAATTTAATAGTATAAATAAGATAGTTCGTTTCTTGGGGGGGGTATGGCTCTCACAATGGTCTTTTCTTTGATAATTTCTAGTATCTTGGGTGCAATCTGCGGATGCCTGTTCTCTTTCTATGTTAATGTTATTATTCTTTTCTGTATTTTTTCTCTGTGGCTTATACTTAGACCCTACTGGAATCATGTCATTATAGTTTATGCTGGCCCTTTTTTTATTTTGATTTGGACTATTTTTATGCTAATCGCCTGGGCCTGGCATAGTGGCTACATATCCGTCTAGTAAAACCGCCATTTTAGGCGGTTTTTTGATATAAAATTAGTCACAAAAAGAATTGATTTTACTTGAGTAAAATGATATAATCTATATATAAAAATTGAGTAATTTCCCGCGTTCAATTTAGCGGGATTTTTTAAGGAAACGATATCATAATGGCAGACAAAAATTCATCATACTCAGCTAAAGATATTCAGGTATTAGAAGGTCTTGAACCAGTTAGAAAAAGGCCAGGCATGTATATTGGTTCGACTGGCGTTGAGGGTCTACACCATCTGATTTGGGAGGTTTTTGATAATTCACTCGACGAAGCAATGGCTGGGCACGCTAAGAATATTGAAGTATCTCTTTTGCAAGATAACAAAGTTTCAGTATCTGACGATGGTCGCGGTATCCCGACCGATATTCATCCTAAGACTAAGAAATCCGCGTTAGAAACTGCAGCGACGACATTACATGCTGGTGGTAAATTTGGAGGAGATTCATACAAGGTTTCTGGTGGATTACACGGCGTTGGCTTGTCTGTTGTCAATGCTTTGTCTTCGTGGATGAAGGCGGAGGTATATCGTAAACCAGATATCTTTGTTCAGGAATATAAAATTGGCAAACCACTATATTCCGTAAAGAAATCTGGTAAGACCGATCGTACTGGTACGACAATCACATTTCAACCAGATCCAGAAATATTTAAAGAAATTATCTTTGATATCGATCAGATTCTGAATCATCTTAGACAGCAGGCGTATTTAACCAAAGGTGTTAAAATTTTAGTTAAGGACGGCCGTGAACCATTGAAATCCGAAGATTCTAAAGAATTGTCATCAAGAGACTATTCATTTTATTTTGAGGGAGGAATAATGTCCTATGTTAAATATCTAAATCGCCACGAGGTTCCTAAGCATGACAATATTTTCTATATTGGCAAAGAAGCTGAAGATATTTTTGTTGAAGTTGCTTTGCAATACGTAGAAGATGTTCAGGGTCGTGAACTGAGTTTTGCCAATAACATCCATACTATTGAAGGGGGCATGCATTTGACAGGATTTAGATCGGCAATTACTAGAACTTTAAATGACTATGCAAGAAAAAACGGATATCTTAAAGAAAAAGATGACAATCTTTCCGGAGAAGACATTCGCGAGGGATTGACGGTTATCATTTCTGTAAAATTGAGAGAACCACAATTTGAAGGACAGACTAAAGCTAAACTGGGAACCCCCAATGCCAGAACTGCCGTAGAGACTGTTGTAGGACAGGAATTTGCCGATTGGCTTGAGAGAAATCCTACGGATGCCAGGGGAGTACTAGAGAAGGTTATCCTAGCCTCCAAGGCAAGATTAGCTGCTCGCGCGGCACGTGAGACTGTGCTAAGAAAGGGCGCCCTTGAAGGCATGACTTTACCGGGTAAATTATCGGATTGTTCAAGTCGTGATGCGTCAGAATCAGAACTATTTATTGTTGAAGGGGATTCTGCTGGTGGAAGTAGTAAACAAGGCCGAGATAGGCGTACGCAGGCCATCCTTCCATTGAAGGGTAAGATATTAAACGTAGAAAAGGCCCGCTTAGATAGGATGCTGGCCTCAGAAGAAGTTAGAGCTTTGATAATAGCCATGGGCACAGCTATTGCTGAAGAATTTGATATTGAAAGGTTGAGGTACCATAAGATTATTATTATGACTGATGCTGATGTTGATGGCGCTCATATCAGAACATTATTACTGACATTGTTTTATAGATATTTCCCTCAGTTGATTGATAAGGGTCATTTGTATATTGCTCAACCGCCTTTGTATAAAATATCTAAAGGATCTAAATCCTTTTGGGCATACAATGATTTAGAAAAAGATAAGATTATTAGGGAGCTAGCTAATATAGCAACTCCTGTGGCTTTAGCTAAAAAATCAAAAGTAAAACGTGGTCAAGATAATGAATGGGAGGTTGAGCCGATAGACGATAACGTCATTGCCGAAAATGTCGAGAGCGAAGATGCCGAGGGTAATGATGATGGTATTATCACGGATAAAATTTCTGGAGTCAACGTTCAAAGGTACAAAGGTCTTGGAGAAATGAATCCCGAGCAACTCTGGGAGACTACTCTTAGCCCAGATAATCGTGTATTGCTTCGAGTTACAATGCGCGATGCTCAAGAAGCTGATGGTATCTTTGACATTCTTATGGGATCCGAGGTTCCTCCTAGAAAAAAATTCATACAGACTCATGCGAAAAGTGTCAAAAACTTAGATATATAATCTTAAGCAAATGCCAGCCAACGACCAAGAAAACTCAATAGAAAATTTTACGAATGCGATCTCGGAAGTTAAAATAGAACGTGATGATATAGTTTGGCAAGAACAACTCAGGGCCGGCTGGCCGATAAGAATCGTTGAAATTCGCGGGATTGGTCACATTTTTTTTAGATCAGATGATCATTCTGATCGCCAGGGTCAAGAATATAATATTAGACCTAATTTTGAGAAATTAGCCTATGATATAAATTCGTGGCTTGGTTTCAATATCGTACCAGCGACTAGTTACAAAGAATTGGACGGTGATACAGGTATTGCCCAAAGGATTATAATGAATGTAGTTTTGGCGAATACAGTCACAGGCGAGTGGGCTAGAGATTTAGATGACTTAGAATTATTAAAAGCCGGTGTTTTCGATTATCTTATTGATGCCAAAGATCGATGTCTTAGTTCATTTCTCATTGATCAGTCAAGGCACAAAGCTTGGTTAATTAATAACGATGCAGTTATGTTTAATGATGGTTTAAATGGTTCAATAATACTTAATAAGTGTCGCGAGAGACAGCTGATCAATAGAATACCAGCCGGTCTGATATCAGCCGTCTCCGGGGCGTTTACGCAGGCTAAGAAGATAATTGAAGAAGGGAAATTATCTAAAGATGAGCAAGCTATTTTAGTGAATTTTTCCGCGAAGGCCGAGCAGCTAATCCATGATAAACAGATTATATGAGATTAGATTACATTGTTGATATTTACCAATTAGACAGTGATTATAAACAGACAAGGATTGCAACTTTTAAATTTCATGAAGATGATCATAAAATCGAGGTGGATTCTCAAGATCATCCGGCTATATTCTTATGTGTTAGCGAGGGGATTTTTGATCAAAAATATGCTCGTCCGGGTAAAGTGTTTCTCGATGATGGCTTAACTTTTCTTGAGAATTTAAAATATCACTTCCGCTCAGGATATATTACGGCGACGGAAGTACGAGAAGAGAGGGTTGACAATTATGGGCGCCTAGAGTAATCTGATTATGCGCCCTCGGGCGGTTTTTAAATCCTTTATAAAAAAAACAATGGAAAAACTGATAACATTTTTGAAAGAGGTTAAAGTCGAGTTATCTAAGGTCAGTTGGCCAACTAAGAAACAAACGGCCATCTATACGTCCGTCGTTATTGGTATGAGCCTTTTCTTGGCCATCTTTTTAGGTTTTCTAGATTTTGTTTTTGAATATCTAATAAAATTAATTAACGCATAATGCCAAAACAAGCTACTACCGGAGAGCGTGAATGGTACGCAATCCACACTTATTCTGGTTATGAAGATAGTGTAGCCAAGAGTCTCAAGCAGAGAGTTGAATCTTTGGGTTTTGAAAATAAGATATTTAATGTATTAGTGCCTAAGGAAAAAAAGATTAAGATTAAAGGTGGGAAACGCGAGACTATTGAAGAAAAGATTTATCCGGGCTATGTTCTTGTGGAGATGATCGTTGATGACAGCTCCTGGTATGTGGTTAGAAACACCCCAAGCGTTACTGGTTTTATTGGAGCTGGTACTGTGCCATCGCCATTATCTAAAGAAGAAATAGATACGCTGATGAAACGTATGGGCGTGGATGAGCCTAAATATAAGATTGATGTTGCCGTTGGAGATAGAATAAAGATTACCGATGGTCCGTTTAAAGATTTTGACGGTAAAGTTTCAGAGGTTGATCCTGAGAGAGGCAGGGTCAAAGTGTTGGTTACAATATTTGGTCGCGAAACGCCAGTTGAATTGGATTTCTTACAAATCAAGAAGATTTAAAATAGATTAGCGTCGCTTCTACGCAAAATCTAATATAAAAAAATGGCAAAGAAAATAAAATCGATAGTAAAATTACAGATTGAAGGTGCTAAGGCTACACCGGCACCACCAGTAGGTACCGCCCTTGGTCCTCATGGTATTAATTTACAGCAGTTTGTGCTTCAGTTTAATGAAGCAACGAAGGACAAGCCAGGAGAAGTCACGCCATGTGAAATTACCATATATGAAGACAGGACCTTTGAGTTTAAACTTAAGACGCCACCGGCAGCTTATTTAATAAGAGTCGCGGCTGGACTTGAGAAGGGATCGGGCGAGCCTAATAAAAATAAAGTTGGCAAGATCAGCCAAGAGCAGTTACGCGAAATTGCTGAGAAGAAGATTGGTGATCTAAATGCCAATGACGTAGAGGCTGCGATGCAGATTATTGCTGGTACAGCTAGGTCAATGGGGATAGAGGTCAAGTAAAACATCAGTTGGTTAGTCAAAACCAAGAATAAGATTTTTGAGAGTATGGAATAATCTCTACTGAGATTTTCCTCGTGCTCGCGCCGTCGCGTTGCGTAAGCCTCTTAAAAATCTCATTCTTGGTTTTTGTCATATTAATAAGTAAATGGCAGGAGTATCGGTTTTGTCCACTTTGTTATTATGTATTTTCTGGTAGTCTTTTTATTAACGGTTCTTTGAAAGGTGATTATGATACCTAATCCATATCCTGGGTTATTTGTTGTTTTCGAGGGTTGTGATGGTGGCGGAAAAAGTACGATAAGAGAAATGGCTACAGACGCTATCTTGAGAGATTTCAGAGTCAAATCTAAGACCGGCGGTCTCAGTGGTAATATTATATCTCTTAATACGGCGAGGCGATTAAATACTCAGGACATAATTTTGGTAAAAGAACCTGGCAAAGACAGACCCATAGGAGCTAAGATCTATGAAGAATTATTTAAACCCGATGGTCTACACAAGACGGATCCAATAGGATTTCAATCTTGGTATGCCCTAGATAGTAAGGATAATCTTCGCAAGAATATCATCCCTGCTCTTAAGACATCGAAAATAGTTTTAGCAGACAGATTTAGACATTCCCTAGTGCTTAGCGCAAGGAATCAAGAAGATATAGAAAGATTAATGACAACTAATCAGATGATTATAGGCGAAGATTTTATCTGGCCAGATGTTACTTTTATTCTCGAAGTTGACGCTAGTAAGGCGATAGAAAGATTAAGGGAAAAAGGCGTTACACTGGATGAATTCGAGAAGGAAGATCATATAAATAGGACAGTCGGGATGTATAGACTACTCGGAGATGTGTATAGAAATAAGGGTATTGTCTATATAGATAATAGCGAAGACGATCCTAGTATCGCTCTCTATAAGGTAATGTCTATTCTGGGTCCAATATTATCAAAGAGAGGATTTATCTTTGATCCAAGGGCAACTACTTAAGAGGAATAATTATCCTCTTTTTTTATTCAGATCTTCTTGTTAGGCTTGGATAAGTTCATTGAAAAGCAGGCAGAGATGGACAATCTCAAAGATCTAGAGGCAGGCTTCAGGCTCATAAGATCGTTTGAACGTGGTCATACAAAGATTGAGGTTGATGGAGTATTTGTGCGAATCCCCGAAGATGACGATTCCGAAGGGTGGGGAATCACTGAAGGTGAGGATGGCCATAGATATGCAAAGATAAAGGTAGAGGATCTTTTGCAGGATCCGGCAACTATTAGAAGCGCTCGAGTGTCAACGGGTCGCGATACAGTAGCTGTTAACGAAAAAGCTCAAGCCCTAGTCAACTATTTGTGGAAGGGCGCTCATGTTACTCCATTTGAGGGTGGTGTGATGTTCAGACTTAAAGTTACTACACCAATAGCATATGCTCAGCCACTATTCAGATTGTTCGGTTCTCATAATGAATTATCTGGTCGCTATACAGACAATACCGAAAGATATTATCTACCAGAAAGAATTCGGGATGCTCAAGCTAGAGATATTTTTGTCCAAAGCGAAAATAGCGCTCAAATTAAGTACAGAAAACTATTGGAGATGGGCGTTGCTAATGAGATGGCTCGCTTCGCACATCTATACAGGTTCTATACTAGATTCTTTATGACCATATCCCTGAGACATATGTTGGAATTTGTCGGGATATCAGGTCTTTCTACTAGGCATTCAGAAACTGAATTTTGGGATATTCAGGAAATATTTAGCGATATTATTAGACATTGGACGCCGTGGGCATTTAGCGCCTTTGAAGCCAAACCATATCAATTCAACTATCTATTTATTGATGATGTTCTACGGGAGGCTAGGGAACATAGCACGGAGATGCCACATCTTTGGTCTGAATCCGTGCTTGATATTGGTCGAATAAAATTATTGAATGCATTTGGTAATGAAGGATTGATGATTGAAAGATTAGATGATTTTCCAAATCCCTTACATGGCTTTGGGCATGGTGGCATGACTTTCTATATAAAAATGCCAATATTTGTTTTTCGTCAGTGGGTCAGGCATAGATATGGAGTTTTTTCTGAACCAACGGTTAATTATGATCGTATTGTTGAGAAAGGTGAATTCTATATTCCAGAAGTATTTAGAAGGCAAGTTGGACGAGTAGGCAATTACACTTATGTCGATATGACTATTGAAGAAAATGCTCGAGCAGTAGAAATATTACGTGGGCATATCCATAACGCCAAGGCTGATTATCGTAGGTTGAGAAATCTTAATGTTCCAGCTGAGATGGCTGCGATGAATCTGCCATATTGTTTCTTTATCCCGGTATACTGGACAGTCAATCTGGAGAGTCTGATGAATTTCTTCTCTCTGAGGGTTGACGGTCATGCTCAAGCCGAGATAAGAAAGTATGCTGAGATTATATGGAAGATGTGCTCCGCTGAATTTCCAAGATATGCTAAAATATTTAGCCGCCATATATATTTTGGTGATCAGATGGCAATCAAAAATTTTAGGCCCGAATAGGGCTTTTTTCTTGCTTAAAATCGTGCTAAATTTAATAAGTTATGGATGTTAAATATAAACCAGTAATCGGACTGGAGATACATGCTGAATTAAAAACGGAGACGAAGATGTTTTGTAATTGTAAAAATGATCCAGACGAGAAGCGACCCAATCAAAATATTTGTCCAATCTGTATGGGGCATCCTGGCACATTGCCAGTAGCCAACAAAAAAGCCATTGAGAAGACAATCATGGCTGGTCTGGGACTCAATTGCCAGATCGAGGAAGATACATTTTTTGAAAGGAAAAACTATTTTTATCCCGATCTTCCTAAAGGTTATCAAATTACACAATACCAGAAACCATTTTGCCTTGATGGTTATCTTGAGTTGGGTGGCAAAAGATTTAGAATAACACGCATACACTTAGAAGAAGATGCAGGCAGATTAAATCACCCCGCTGGAGCAGATTATTCATTAGTAGATTTTAATCGTGCCAGTATGCCATTGATGGAGTTGGTTACCGAGCCGGATTTTGAGAATGGAGCAGAGGTGAAGGCATTTGCCGAAGAATTACAGCTCATTTTGAGATATCTCAATGTTTCAGATGCTGATATGGAGAAGGGATTGATGAGAGTCGAGGTAAACATCTCATTGACTGGCGATGATGGCAAATGGGGGACAAAGGTAGAAATTAAAAATCTTAACTCAATCAAGGCTGCGGCAGATTCAGTTGATTTTGAGATAAAGAGACAGAGAGAATTACTTGAGACAGGAGAAAAAATTATTCAAGAGACAAGAGGTTGGGACGAAAATAAAAAAGAGACAATCAGTCAACGTGTTAAGGAGGAGGCCAATGATTATAGATATTTTCCAGAACCTGACTTACCGCCAGTGCATATAACAGAGGAGTGGATGAATTTGATCAGAGCAATGATGACAGAATTACCATCACAAAGAAGATTGCGTTTTAAGGAATATGGATTAAATGATCAGCAAATAGAGGTGTTTACCGTCTCTCGTCATCTAGGAGATTATTATGAGCACGTTGCTACGGAGTTAAACTCTTCTGCTCAGGATTATCACCATAGGAAGGGGTTGAAAGGCGTGTTTCCTAGTGAGCCTGGAATTAGCGGTAAGCTTCATTTGCTGTCGGCAAATTATATAATTACGGAATTCCCGCCGTTGTTAGGTCTTAGGGGTTTAGGGCTAGATGATATTATTGGGCTTAAAATATCGCCAGAGTCTTTCGCTGAATTAATGGTTCTGATCTTTCATAAAGAGATTTCTTCGACTGGAGCTAAGATTGTGTTAAAAGAAATGGCCGAGACTGGCTTACATCCCGAACAGATAGTGAAAGATAAAGACCTGGGACAGGTTTCAGGTAGCGGCGAGCTAGAAGCCATAATCAGTAAAACATTTGAAACTAATACTAAAGCCGTGAAAGATTATAGGGACGGGAAAGAAGCTTCATTGAAATTTCTGATTGGTATGGTCATGAGGGAGTCAAAAGGCAAAGCGGACCCTCAAGCAGTTGAAGAAATAATTAAAAATAAATTAAAATAATATGGCAATCAAGGCAATACTCGCGGCATTTCAGGGATGGAGATTCCAGGGAACAAAACAAAAAGGCGTTCAGCAAGCGCAAGATTTAAAAGTGCAAGTCGAGCATCAAGAGAAGGAAGATAATACTCATCGCGAGGAAGAGTCGCGTCCAGCCGAAGAAATTACCGAGGATGGCGAGAAAGTCGTTGCTCAAAGCGCATAGCGGATTCGTCGGCTCTTATTTTCTCTATATCGACTCCGTCCAACCACCTTGTCTGGACACGGCGAAATGCCTACTGGCATTTCGCCTATATCTCGGACCGTCGTCCTGCGAAAGCCTCTCAAAAGCCATATCCAAGTTTTTTGGTGTAGTTTTGTGACACTAACAAAGCCAAGCCTAAGACTTTTAAGAGACTATCACAGCCCGACGGGGCGAGATAGAGGCTGATTCTCAGTAGAGAATACAGCCGTATGATTAAAAGTCTTAGGCTTCGGCTAAGAGTTATTGTTTAAAAATCCAGTGGATGTTTTTGTTGCGCTTAAACCAGGTCATTTGGCGTTTTGAGTATTGAACGATTGCATGATACAGATTATCCTTCATCTCTTGGAGCGTAATTTTATTTTGTAGGTATAGTGATATCCAACGATATTCAAGTCCAAAATTATAAAGTCTTTTCCACGAGATTCCGGATTTTTTAAGTTTTTTTACCTCGGCAATCATGCCTTGCTTAAAACGCTTGTCTAGGCGTTGCTTTATTCTTTTTGCTAATATTTCTTTCGGCCAGGTTATTCCAAACCAATAAGCATTATATTTGTCGGATTCTGCAATATTAGGAATCGGT
>Ga0209212_1005922_pt1 | contig 14295 bp, 17 predicted proteins | sample RifGroC2_FD_183996 | JGI IMG/M metagenome (GOLD analysis project Ga0209212, IMG submission 183996) | Groundwater microbial communities from Rifle, Colorado, USA - Groundwater C2 (SPAdes) (version 2) | ecosystem: Environmental > Aquatic > Deep subsurface > Groundwater | place: Rifle, Colorado... | reverse complement strand
TTTAAATTAATGTCTTGCGCCAAAAGGCTTGATAACATAAGTTAATGATATTATTCAATCTTTGTCGGGCCAATGTCAAGAGCTAGAACTAGTCAAGGATTAAGGGTTCCAGATTGAGCTCTAGTCTCTCCAGTGCTGTTATTCCGAAAAAATCTCCAATAATTTTCAGGACGACAAACAAAGCGAAAAGGATAACTATCCCAACGATGGCATTTGTAATTTTTCCTCTTGCCGCCTCAATCGCCGCCTTATCCCCCCCCGAACTTATCCATTGAATAGCACCGATAATCATCACAAAAAAGAAAATTAGTACCCCTATCACAAAGCCCAATCCGATTAAATTTGGGATAAACTCTTGGAAAAATTCTACGCCGCTCCCAAATTTGGGGCCTACGGGGTTAGTGATTATTCCGTCTTGAGAAATAAGGTTCTCCATCTTACTTTCCCACTATCGTTTCAAAAAGCTTTTGGATGTTGAGTATATCCGGGATTCCCAGGATCCTTCCTACCAGGTCTACGATAAATATTCCAGCGACTACTACAACCATGCCTATTAGGCCAGACGTTATTCTTTTTCTGGAAGACTCGAGTGCTGCTTTGTCTCCTCCAGCCCCAATCATTCCGATTGCACCGGTTATTAAAACAAAGACAAACCAAATGACAGCAATAATTGTCAATAATCCTATGGTGCTAGAAATAAACCTGGCAAAAGTTCCAAGCGCATTCTCACCACTACTCAAGGGACCTTCGCCTATTCCAGTAAAAGGATCTCCAATTTTCTTTTCGGTTTGAGCTAGTAAATTTCTCATTGTCCAGGACCGAAAATTTTGAGCTGAATTAATGCAGTTGGATCTTTAAAGATAAGCTGGCCGAATATGGCAGCCAGAACGATGGCACCGGCAGCGAAAGCTAATCCCATAAGCGATTGCCAAATTTTTGCCCAAGCCCCGGCTACTTTCTTGGGATCGTCTCCGGCAGAAAGAAACCCATATCCCGCAAGAACGAGGTTAAAAACGGTAAAGATTCCGGCCCCTACAATTAGGAATTTTATAATGTTGTTAATAAACTGCGGTAAGCCTTCCAAGGTGCCACCTGCATACTTTTCGACTCCTGGGGGAGGGTTAACTACCCCAAAAGGATTTTTATCGAGAGACGGAGGAACCTCCTCGTCAAAACGTTGGGCCAGTAAAACCAAAAAGTTTAACATTTACTATTCAGTTAGAATTTTTACTCCGGTTAAAACTTCAATTAATTGTACTATCCAATAAGCCGTAAAGACAATGATAAAACCTATTAAAGCTGATGTCACCGCCTGGCGGCCCTTTCCAACCTGCTCGGGATTCTGATTTCCCGCTCCTGCAATCATCGAAATTCCCCCAAAGACCATAAGAAAAAGAAGGATAATACCGGCAATGACCATAGCATTCGAAACAATTATTGAAACAAGTTTGCCTATATCAGTAATTTTGGTAAGGAAACCTGTTTGTTCAGGTTCGAGGTTAAAGAATTTTTCTCCAATATTGATTTGAGCAAGTAGGTTCACAATTCAAGTGTATCAAGAGGCAAAAGTAAGTGCAACAGTTTGCTTTTTCTAGGCAGAAAACCTATAATACTTCCCCAAGAGTTGGAGCGGGGGGAGAAGTATACCCAACTTGCGGATTACCACTTCTTCTTTCTGGGGCCAACGCCCTTTAACAATCCAAGGAAACCCGAAACCACAAGTACGGCTCAGGCCGAAGGAGGCTGAAATGAGCGGCGAATTCGATGTGTTCGATGAATGGGGGAGCTATGTTGGCAAGTTCACTCCAGCCGGAGGAGGATGGGATGGTTGTCTTTTTGCAATAGCCATGCTCATTCTCTGGACAGTCGGCTTCCTGGTCTATCTACTGGTCAGGCTTGTTGTCCAAGGATTTCGAGCAGCCGGCAGAAAGGAGTGGGATAAGGCCGTAGAGTACTGGGCAATACCGGGGTTAGTAGTCGGCGTGTTCTTTCTGGCTCTGGCCTCGAGTGCAGCTACCCAAGCCGCAGAGGAGCGGGAGAGGCAGCTTTACCAAGAGGCGAGACAGAGAGATCAAGTAGTATGGACACTCTCCGACAATAACGAGAAAATGACTATTGAGAGGGTGGATGGCAGAGAGTTCCTAGTTGAGGGATATAGGGGTCTGCTCTATGGTCACTACTTAGTGACCAATAACTTAGAGGTAACCTTGTTAGATATCTCTTTGCCTAACGGGCTAGCCGATTATGCAGGCGGCGGATATTGCGCTGGAGCTTACTTAGTTCTCGAAGCGGGCCAGACAGGCGAGATAGACTGCTCGGAGTACCTCTTCCAAGACGGTTTTTGGACCAGGCTAAACCCCTGTTTACGGGAGTGGAAATTTGGCCCCCGCTGTTTGGGGGGATTAATCCCGCCTGAAACAGGAAGCGCAGCCACTGCAGTTGATGACCTGACCCTCTGGTTTGCGACGAAGTCTTGCGATAGTGGTCCCTGCTCATGGTATCCACAGCTACATGCAAGGCTGACGACATCCTCGTCTCTCGACGAAAGGTGGCCGCTCGGTCTCCGGTTCTTTCTTGATGGAGAGGAACGGGGCGGACCTGTCATCTTAGAAGAGGATGACTACTGGCCGATCTTCCTCCGTCCTGGAGAGTCGTACACTCTCTATGATAACTGGATTGGAGAAGGGTGGGTCGGCAAGGAATACTGCATCGAGGTTTCCTTTCCCTACATGAGGAGCGAAACTATTTGTCGAGAAATTCCTTCTCAATGAAGACGTCTGTTGGTTGCGATGCGGATTAACCGCTGCTCTGCTTTTCAAAGCAGAAACATCGAAAGATGCGCAACAAGTTCTTTTTATTGAAAGGTTTTTTGAATTACTTCTATTCCCAAAATTGTTCCGACAATTTGAACTATCCAGTAAGCCGCAAAAACAATAATAAATCCGATTAAGGCCCCCGTAATTTTTCCTTTGGCAGACTCCATCGCCTTTGGATCTCCCCCTGAGGTCATAAACTGGATTCCCCCGAAAATAAGATAGAGAAGAAGCAAAAGTCCCGCACCTGCAAACAAATAGGGAAGTAGCCCGCTGACAATCTCTCCCAGTTTCAAGCTGGGTCTATTTATATCAACAATACCCTTTTCTACGGTCGGAATTTCTATCCCCTTAAATGGATTGTCTACTTGTGCCACATTTCTCATTGTTTGAATATTCCCAATATGTTAACTCCAATTATATTCAGTATAAATACCGAAAAAATAAGCATAATAAGACCGGCAATGGCGCTAGTTAAAAGTTCTTGCCCCGCCTTTAATCTTTCCGGATTTCCTTGAGAAGTCATTATCATAAAAGCGGAGTAGACAATGAGAAGAAATGCGATTCCTCCGCCTATTCCTATGGCCCATCTTAAAATAAAACCAATAAACAAATTCGGATCGGTTATTGGTATGCATCCAATGGCCGTGTTAATTCCGGTACCATTTTTGCAGGTTGGGTCGTTAGCATTTGGGCTCCCTGGTGCTATACATGAGCCCATTTTCCCATTGCAAGAGGCCGCGCTTGAAAATTTGGCACAAAAAGATGGGTCAGGTAAATAACCAGTTGTTGGGTCGCAATTTGAAACACCCACAACACAAGATGATCCGCTCCATGAACATCCAAATTGTTGGTTTCCAGGGTTAACTACTCCACCGCACTCTGATATATTGTCGCAACAAAACCCAAAGCCCGAGCCAGGAGGGCAGGCAGCGCCCGAATCGCAAAGTCCGGTGTTTGGATTTGGAGGAAAACAGCCGGCGCCTACATTCCCCGGATGAAGAAAAAAGACCAACGCCAATAAAAATAGGGCAGAGACCAAAAGGACCTTTTTCATTTTGATTTGAGTTTAGCACAAACCCGAGGGCGGATGCACTGGTATAATGGTAAGACAAATGAAATTTTTGAGAATTTTTCTTTTTGTATTTTTTTTCATAACTGCCGTCTGGTTTTTAGCCATTTCTGTCAAAGCCAGCCACTGTCCTACGACGGATTATGACTGCCAGATAGCAGAGATCCAAAAAGATATTGATGCCCTTTCCCCGGCCCATGAGAAAAATAAACAGGAGTTGGCAAACTTAAAAAAACAGCTTGATGATTTAAAGAGAAGGATTGCTTCAATTTCTACCCAGCTAAGGAATGTTGAGTCCGAAATTACCCAAAGAGAGGAAGATATGGCTTTTGCCCAAAGGATTTTAGACGAGAAAGCCCTAAGTCAGTATATCGACTCCAGGTTATATGACCCAATTCTTTCTATTCTTTCTGCATCGGATGCATCAGAGGCTTTTAGAAGAATAAAGATTAGAGAAATTGTGGCTGATGAGGATAGGAAAACGGTAGAAAAATACGCCCAGGATCTTCTAAAGCTTAGAGAGGATAAAGAAAATCTTGAGAAAGCCAAGGCAAGTTTGGCCTCTCTGCAAAATCAAGTAAACGAAAAGGCAAAGTTTCTTGAAGGGGAAGTAGCCGAAGTCGAAACTTATCTTGCCAGCTTGAGTGCGAAACAGCAGGAGATTTTGGCGGCCAAAAGCGGTAGTTTTATCGTAAGCGTTGGAGACAGCGAGTTGGCCGATGACTATAATGCTTCAATCAGGGGTTTTAGAGAAGCGGCTCCCTCTGGCTCATTTGCTGCTTTTTCCTTTGGTGGCTATACACACAGAAAAGGAATGAGCCAGTATGGGGCAAGGGGAAGGGCCCAAAACAACCAAAATTATAGAGATATTTTGAAAGCGTATTACGGCAAAGAACCTGTCGCCAAAGACACAAGCGGGACGATTAGTGTTTCTGGATATGGGAATTTGGATTTTGAGACAACTTATCTTTGGGGTATCGCAGAAATGCCTTCAAGTTGGCATCCAGAGGCCCTAAAAGCTCAGGCGGTGGCCGCGAGGACGTATGCCTACAGGTATAAAATAGAAGGCAAAACTATTTGCACAACTGAAGCTTGCCAGGTGTTTAGAAAGAGCAAGGCAGACAATCCACCAAATGAATGGAAACAAGCGGTTATTGATACTAGAGGTCAGGTTTTAGAGGACGTTGTTACCTACTACTCCTCGACTGCGGGAGGATATCTAACAACGATGGGATGGGACACAACAGACGGAGGGGGAGGGTCAAACTTTTTCGACAAAACATACGAAAAATTAGGGGGTTCCCCGTGGGCATATAAGTCATGGTATAGAAAAGGATATAGCTCTTCAGGTGACAGCTGTGGTCGGGGAAACCCGTGGCTTTCCAACGAGGAATTTACAGATATTGTCAATGCGGCGGTGGCATTAAAGGAGAACAAGGGGGACAAGAGTAGAATTACGCCGACAACCACTTCCTGTTGGGGAGGTAACCCTTATAGTTATTCTGAGCTAAGAAGTATTGGGGGAGTAAATTCGGTATCAAGCGTTGTTGTTACCCAAGGAAATGGGAGTACGACTCAGGTGATAATTAACGGATTACCCGCCTTCAGCGGTGATGAATTCAAAACGGCCTTTAACCTTCGGGCACCGGGTTATTTGATGATTCCTCAAAAGGGCTTTGCCTTCTTTAATATCGAAAGAAAATAGAGACAGGTCGCGCGAAATGTTATAATCGGGCAGAATGCCGGATATTTTTATCAATCCTCCGGAAGAAAAAAAAGAAGCTGAAACGCCTACCCCAAGAAGTTTCGAGCCAGAACCTAAATTTAAGAAACACAAAGCCCCGGGGCACACCCATAATCCTCTGGCTGCTTACTGCTATTTACCGGATAAGGTTAACTTTGAAACAAGAGAGAGCGAAGAAAAAGTCATTCTTCTTTTAAGGCAGCACCCGATAACACTTGTTCCAAAAGCTTTGATTGCGTTACTGATGATTTTGGCCCCCAGTATCTTGAGTATTTTTCCGATTCTTTCGTTTTTGCCGGTAAACTTTCAACTGATTGCGGTTTTGTTTTGGTATCTGATTACGACCGCCTTTATTTTGGAGAGCTTTCTGACCTGGTTTTTCAACGTTTATTTGATTACCGATGAGAGAATCGTGGACATTGATTTTTTGAATCTCCTCTACAAAGAGGTTTCTGACGCCAACATCGACAAAATCCAAGACGTCACCTATAAGATGGCCGGGGCGGTCAGGACCCTTTTTAACTATGGCGACGTTCTTATCCAGACCGCTTCCGAAGTCCCCAATTTTGATTTTTTGGCCGTGCCCAGGCCCGATAAAGTAGCGACCGTTTTACAGGACCTAAGAATTGAAGAAGAGCAAGAGAAACTTGAAGGGAGGATAAGGTGATTCCGATTCCTGGTACCTTGATTTGGGGAGTGGCCAAGGGCTTTATTTTAGTTGCCTTCTTTCTCTACATCATTTTTTCCTTAGTCGTCGTCAGGCAGGTTCAGCTGATGACGGAAACGCTGGAAGTGGGATTTGAGGCGCAACTCAAGACCATTTCGTATTTACATCTCGCATTTGCTATACTGGTTTTTCTCGCTGCCTTGATAGTTTTGTAGCATGAGGATGCTGTTATTTTAAAATGGCCTTTGCAGTCGTCAGCGCAAAGCTTACAGGCAGTCCCGGCACTTCCGGCTGGGTTCAGGTTCATGAATTTGCCCCGACCGAACCCGAAAAACTAGCCTCACGAGGACGCCTTTTTGCCGTGGTTGCCACCGGCCGGCACGAGGAAGGGGTTGACGCCGTCGCCGCCGGACGGGAACTTCTCAGCCGTCTCCATGAAGAATATTTCGGCAGCGGGGAGGGCTCGGCTTTCGCCATCTTGGAAGCGGCGGTCAAAAAAGTCAGTCAGGAATTTCGTTCAACCTGGGGAGAAGTCGAGATTGCCGCGGTTTCTTTGGTCGAAGGCGTTGTCTATTCGGTTGTCGGCGGCGGCGCCCAGGTGGCCATTTTCAGAAACGGAATCCTAGCCAAGATATTGGAGAGTAGCCGGGAAGAAGTAATTTCGGCCTCGGGTTATCCCAAAGAGGGAGACATTTTGATTTTGGGGACCAAGCTTTTCTTTGATGTCTTTTCTTCGGGAGTGATTAAGGCGGCGATTGAAGGCAAGGAGCCGGGAAGCGCCGTTGAATCCTTAGCCCCGACCGTCCACTCAAGAGAGGATACCGGCAGTTTGGGAGCGGCGATTTTGTCTTTTAAAGAGGGGGGGATGGCCCAGGGAGAAGTTGCCTCCCCGCCCAGGGAACCAGGTGAGCCGCCTAGGATTGGTAGGGCAGACAAAATCTCATCTTCCCTTGGCAAAGGAGCCGCTTTCCTTAAGGGGTATCTCACCCGGTTCTTCCCGGAAAGAAAAATTTACGTCAAGGAGATGGAAAAGGTTGAAGAAGAAGTGCCGCAAAAGAGAAAACTCCTCTCTTCGGTGGGAATCATTCTTCTGGTTCTGCTTGTGGTCAGCATCGGTTTTGGGATTCGGGCGAAGGCAATCAAGGAAGGAAGAGCCCGCTACGAGTCCCGCCTGACCCAGGCCCAGCATGAATTTGACGAGGCCCTCAGTCTGACCTCCCTCAATCCGGACCGGGCCAGAGAACTTTTTGCCAATAGCCGGGCTCTGGCCGATGCCTTGAAGACCGAAGGGGTTAAAGACAAACAATTGGAAGAACTCATCGCCAAACTCGATGAAAACCAAGGGTCGGTTCTCGGCGAATATCAGGTCGAACCCCTGCTTTTTGTCGACCTTTCGATTTTAAGCGATAACCTAAAAGGAGACGGCCTGGCGGCATCAAGCGAAATGGTTTTTGTTCTGGATAAAAGGGGCAGAAAGGTGGTGGGCATTGCCTTTGGCACCAAGAAAAGTGAAATCGTCGCCGGCCCCGACCAGATATCGGACGCTAGGGATTTGGCGGTTTACGAGGACCGGGCTTTTGTTTTAGAGGCCGACGGGATTTATGAAGTGGGCGAGACAAAAACCAAGGCGGTCGATAGTGGGTGGAAGGGAGAAGTGCTCATTTATGCCTATGCGGCCAATCTTTATGTGGTCGACAAAGAAGCGGGGGTTATCTGGCGCTATCCCGGGAGTGGTAGCACTTTCGGGGCGGGGACAAACTGGCTGGCACTCGGGGTCAGCCCGGACCTTTCTTTGGTCAAGGCCATGACCATCGACGGCACCGTCTGGCTTCTTTCGGGCTCCGGTCGAATTTCTAAATTTTCCCAAGGGAATTCGATTAGCCTGGCGATAACGGGAGTCTTTCCCCAACTGGCCAACCCCGATTCGATTTACACCAACGAGGAGCTGGATTTTGTCTATCTTCTGGAGAGGGACAAAAAAAGAGTGGTGGTTTTGGAAAAAGACGGCAAATATAAAGCCCAATATCTTTCGGATAAGTTAGGGGAAGCAACGGATTTAGCCGTATCGGAAAAAGACGGGAAGATCATCATCTTAACGGGAGACAAACTTTTTTCGATCGAAACAAAACACCTTTAGTTTGGTGGAGGCGGAGGGAATTGTGTGCACAACCCACATCCTTACTCGGCACTATCAATGACCAAAGACGAAACGAGCAAAGCGAGTGGAGGCGGAGGGAATTGAACCCTCGTCCGAAAAATGACTTCAAAAGACTTCTACAAGCTTAGTTGGTTTTTTGTATTTTCTCCTAATCTTACCTACCAACAGGACGATTAAGAGTCAGGCTTATTGTCTTTCGTAAAAATCCGAAGCCACGGACGTTTACGGCATCCCGACTGGTTTATGCCCGAGGGGTACGGTCGAGAAACGTTTTCCCTCAGACAGTAGCCTAAAAACGTTTTTTAAGCGTAGGCTACAGCGAAATCGTTAGATTTGACGCTTGTTTTTGATTCCTTTTGACAAGTAGAAATCAAACTTGGCTTGCAGTTTTTTAAAGAACTTTCCGTCGAAACCGGTCGCCCCCTAATTATTTAACTTTAAACTCTCTTTCGATCTCCCTTTGAATATCCTTTTTCTTGATCGCTTCTTTTTTCTCGAACTTGCGTTTTGGTTTTCCCAGCGCCAGTTCAAATTTAACGAAACGGCCCTTAGTATACACCTTGGTAGGCACAAGAGTCAATTTTTTCTGCTTCATTTTGACCCCGATTGAGACGATTTCGTTTCGATGTAAAAGCAGTTTTCTGGTTCTTTTTGAATCGTACTTGACTGCCCCCGAAACGGGAATATTGGCATTAATCAAGTAGGCTTCGGTATCAGCGATTCTGGCGACGGACTGGCTGATGTCGACGTGCCCTTCCCTGATTGCCTTAGCCTCCCCGCCCGTTAAGCTCACGCCGGCCTCGAATCTCTCGGGCCCCAAAAGATAATCGAACCTTGCCCGCTTATTTGAAACCTTCATGCCATAATTATACAAGAGATGAACCTTTTAGACCTTATTTTCCCCAAAAAATGCTTCGGCTGCGGTCGAGAAGGAAAGTACCTTTGTTCCCTTTGCCAAGAAAAACTTAAAATGGCCAAGCCGATTTGTCCTGTCTGCGGCCGACCTTCGGCCAAAGGCTTGACCGACCCGAGGTGTCGTTACGAGCTTTCCCCGGACGGCTTGACCTCGATTTGGGAATATCAGGGGGGAATAAGAGGCGCCATTCTCTCCCTGAAATACAAATTTGCCTACGAAGTGGCTGGGGAAATTGCCGAGCTGGTTGTCGAAAAATTAACCAAGAAGAAAGTCTTTCTTCCCCCCAAACCCATTCTTCTCCCCATTCCCCTACACGGCCGAAGACAAAATTGGCGGGGGTTTAATCAGATGGAGGAAATAGGTAGGCGAGTAGCTGGTAAGATGAGATGGGAATTTATTCCGGATTTGATAGTTAAGAGGAAAACTTCCTCTCCCCAGACGGAGTTAAAAAGAAAAGAAAGAGTCGAAAACGTCAAAGGGGTTTTCCTGATAAATAAGAAATACCTCCCGCTTAAGCCCAAGCCCCTTCTTCTCTTTGACGATGTTTGGACGACGGGCTCGACTATCAAAGAAGCGGCCAAGACACTGAAAAAAGCCGGAGCGAGAGAAGTCTGGGGGCTGACGATCACCAAAGGACACTAGTCATTGGCGGTGGGGGCGAGATTCGAACTCGCGTATCGATAAATCGATATGGTTTTCGAAACCATCCCGTTTGGCCGCTCCGGCACCCCACCCTGGTGAACCACACTTTTTAGGTTCAAACAATATTATAACTGAATTCTTAGCCACATTAAATAAATGTGTTAAGATGTTCAGAGTTTTAAGTACAAGACAATTCTTGCGAAGTCCTGGCAAATGGGAAGAGGGTAGTAAATGACGCTCAAAGTACGCGATAACATCGTAAACAACATTAGAAAGGTGCCGTACTTATCAACGCTTGATACAATTGAAGTTCCATCTCCGTTGAAAGACGGGTTCATTCATTCCCACCAGACTTTTCCGGACGGTGGCATATGCCTTGAATTTGGTGTTGGTCAGGGTAACTCATGGATGTGGCAGGTTCTGCAAATCCTGAACCGATACCCGAACGATGTTCTGATTGGGTTTGACTCGTGGCAGGGCCTACCGGAGGAAACTCCAGGCGTGTGGGCTCCGAACCGCCACAATAAAGGTGCATTCGCTTCTCCAAAGGAGAATGTAATCCGACGAATGGAGGAGATGGGGGCTTCCCTTGGTTCCCAATTCAAGTTAGTGGATGGATTTTTCTCCGAGAGTTTTACCGATGAGTTACGGGATAAGATTGACAACCTGATTTTCGTCAACATCGATGTTGATATTCACAGCTCGACTATGCAGGTCCTGCGGTGGATACGGCCGTTGTTGCAGCCAGGCACAGTCATCTACTTCGACGACTGGCTGGATCCAATTGATATTGGCAAGGGAGCTCCGAAATGGGGCGAGCATCTCGCGTTCGGGGAATGGTCCAGGGAAAACCCATCGTTTAAGTTTGAGTTAATTGCCCTGAACGACGTAAACCAGCGAGCCTTCCAGGTTACGTCCTGATTTTTGCGTCTTAAAAGACAAAAAATGTGCGTCCGGTGAGAATCGAACTCACAGCCTCCAGGTCCGCAACCTGGCGCTCTATCCGTTGAGCTACGAACGCTAGCTATTCGGCAGTTTTTTGGCGAACCAGTTGGCCGCTTTATCGAGGTATGATGGAGGCGCTTCTTCTTCAACAATATAGGAAGAGAGAGTTTTTCTTATTCTCTCCTTATCTTCCTGATTAATCACCAGCTCCATCCTACCCGGTAAGCCCAAGGTTTCAACGACCAGAAGCTCGCTATTAAATCTTCGGCTAAACCAAAAACGATTAATGAGTGCCCAGTCGGTTCTTTTGTCGACCACTTTAATTCCCTTATTGGTAATCTTATATTCGATATTTTCGGGCTCGACCGTACTCAAGACGTAAAAAAGAAAAACTAGGGAAACGATTAAGATAACGGGCATAAAGCCCTCGATAAGGAAAAGAACCAAGCCGACGATTCCCGCAATGGCCAGAATGGTGATGTAAAATTCCCGGTCGCGTCTTTTAAAGGGTCGGGCTGGTGCGGTCCAGCTGACCAAATCATTCTCGGGCTCGCGTCTTACCACCACCGGTCGAGGCTCTTCTTCCACGGTCTCTTCCTTTTTTAAGGTACCAACGTTTTCTTTTGATTCCTCAGGCATTAGACGTATTATACCCCAAAGACAGGATTCGTTCCAAGCTGGGAATCTGATATAATACGCGTGTTTGAGGTAGGGTCGCATAGTTCGGTCCATTGCGGGGGGTTGCTAACCCCCTGAGCCCTTATTAAGGCTCACGCGGGTTCGAATCCCGCCCCTACCGCCCAAGGTGAGGTCGCATAGCGGACTAGTGCAGAGGTCTTGAAAACCTCCGTAGCGATTTATCGTTACCGTGGGTTCGAATCCCACCCTCACCGCCGATGAAGAAGAACAACCAAATAACCGTTTCCGGGGCGATCGTTTTTAAAGAATATCGCCACAAAAAACTCTTCATGGTGGTTAAGCAAAACGAAGGAGGAAAATGGGAAATTCCCAAAGTGACGGTTAGGCGCGGCGAAAGTTCAGTCAGGGCCTCCTTGAGGATGATTGGGGAGATGGCCGGGATGAACGCCAGGGTCCTTGAAGAGGCGGGCCGGACCACGGCCGTGGTCAGCCTGAACGGAAAATCCATTCCCCAGAAAACTTATTATTATCTTCTTATCCATAAAGCCGGCGGTGAGATTCTAGGGTTTCAGGATTTTGTCTGGCTGGAATACGGCAAGGCCCAAAAGAAGCTCGAATTAAAAAGAGAAAAAGAGATGCTCAGGGGTGCTAAGGATGTCCTCAAAAAATGGGAGAAGGAAGGAAAGAAAAGGTAAATCGAGAGTTTTCAGCCGGCGGAGTCGTCTTCAAGAAAGAAGAAGATAGAATTTTATGGTTGATAGCCAAAATGGCTCCTCTTCCTAAACCGCTTCATCCTCCCAACACATGGAGACTTCCAAAAGGGTGGTTAGATGATGCGGGTGAGATGGTGCCGGGACCACTCGCTTCTGGTGAGAAAAAGGCGAAAGAGGAAGATTTACAAAAGGGAGCACTGAAGGAAGTTGCCGAAGAAGGTGGAGTCGGGGCAAAGATTGTACAGAAGATTGGAACAATAAAATTCTTTTTCAATTCTACACGCGGAAAAGTATTAAAGTTTGTGACCTTTTATCTCATGGAATGGCTAAGAGATTTACCCGAAGGTCACGATGAAGAGACTTCAGAGATAACTTGGCTTCTATACGAAGATGCCTACAGAAAACTAACTTATCCAACCGAGAAACAAGTTCTCAGGAAGGCAAAAGAGATTTTAGACAGAGGTTTACAGCAAAATTTGTTATAATTGTAGGCTCACGGTGGGGTGGCCGAGCGGTTTAAGGCGCACGATTGGAAATCGTGTGTGCGCAAGCACGCGCAGGTTCGAATCCTGTCCCCACCGCCTGCTTCAGTTTTTCTTCGGGTAATTTTGATATAATGCCCCCAAGGACAGGAAAATGGCTGATCAAGTTGATGAAGTCAAACAAAAGACGGATATTGTTTCTTTAATCGGAGAATACGTCCAGCTCAAAAAAGCCGGAAGAAATTACAGAGCTCTTTGCCCTTTCCATAGCGAAAAAACTCCCTCCTTCATGGTCTCACCCGAGCTGCAGATCTATAAATGTTTTGGCTGTCAAGCCGGTGGCGACGCGTTTACTTTTTTAGAGCAATACGAAGGCATGGATTTTGGCGAAGCCTTGCGGTTTTTGGCCGACAGGGCCGGGGTTAAACTTGTTTCTTTTCGGCCCGGGGAGGCCGGAGAAAAAGAGAGGTTATATCAGATTAATGCTTGGGTCAACCGATTCTATAGCTATATCTTGCTTAACCACCCGGCGGCCAAGTCCGCTTTGTCTTACTTGACCAAGGAAAGAGGCTTAACCCTTGAGACAATTAATACCTTTTTACTCGGATTTGCACCCGACGCACCCGACGCCCTGAAGCGCTTTCTTATCGACAAAAAAAGGGTTCACCCCGAAGACATGGAAAGATTGGGGTTGGGGTTTTTCAAGAATGGAACATTCTTCGATAAGTTGGCGGGAAGAATTATTTTCCCCCTTTTTGACCACCGGGGCAACGTGGCCGGTTTTGCCGGAAGGGTCATGCCGGGGGCAAGGGCCGATACGGCCAAATACATCAACTCTCCGGAGACGCCGGTTTACCACAAGTCCAATCTTCTTTTTGGCCTCAACCTTGCCAAGCCCGAGATTAAAAAGGCGGAGGCTGCGGTCGTGGTCGAAGGGGAGTTGGACATGATTTCTTCCTGGCAGGCGGGAGTAAGAAACGTTGTGGCCATCAAAGGGACGGCCCTGACCGAGGAACAGGTCCGACTTCTTTCCCGCTTTACCAAAGATGTCACCTTGGCTCTTGACGCCGACCTGGCCGGCGACACCGCCGCCAGGCGCGGCATCGTCATTGCCCACCAGTCCGGGATGGACCTGAAAGTGGCCAGATTCGGTCAATACAAAGACCCGGATGAAGCCGCCAGGGCCAACCCTTTGGAGTTTAAAAAAGCACTTGCCAATGCCGTCGGCGTTTGGGACTATTTGGTCGACTCGATATTTTCGAGATACGATTCAAAATCCGGTGAAGGCAAGGCCGCCATCAGCCGGGAAATAGGGCCCGTTTTAACCTCAATTCCGGATAAGATTGTCCAGGCTCATTATGTCGAAGTGGTGGCGGGAAAGCTCGGGGTTCCGGCCGAGGCGGTCAGTAAACAAGTTGAAGAGACGGCCCAAAAGACCGAAAAAGAAAGACAAAGCATTGAAGTCATTCCCGCCCAAAAGATTGAAAAAGGCAGACGCCAGCTT
>Ga0209212_1005918_pt1 | contig 14307 bp, 13 predicted proteins | sample RifGroC2_FD_183996 | JGI IMG/M metagenome (GOLD analysis project Ga0209212, IMG submission 183996) | Groundwater microbial communities from Rifle, Colorado, USA - Groundwater C2 (SPAdes) (version 2) | ecosystem: Environmental > Aquatic > Deep subsurface > Groundwater | place: Rifle, Colorado... | reverse complement strand
CCCATAGGCAGAGAGATTCCGGCGCCCGTCCCAGTAGTACTTCTTCTCCGACCCAAGGCCGATAAAGTGCCCTTCGACTCTGTTGAAGCGATAAATGAAATTGTCGAAATTCGTCGTCTCATCAATCCAGGGCACGTTGAGCAGATAGTCCGACCTGTTGAATCTTCCCCGGTCGAAACGATATCCCGCCGTTGAAGCGCGTGTTTTATCCATATAGCCTTCAACGATTCCATCCTCATCCTTGACGATGTTCCCGTTGATCACGCGTGCATTACCCTTTACCCTTCCCCCGTCCTTCACATAGAGTGTTCCTCCAACGACAAGAACGTCTCCATCGACAGTCCCGTAAACGGTAAGATCACCCGCTTTGACTACCACGTTGGCGTCAATAGTCTCATCCGCTTCGATGACCTTGTTTCCGTCGAACGTGATGCTTGCCCGAGTAGTCTTCGATTGAATGTCCGGAATCGTGTCGACCGAAATGATATTCCTATCCGAAGAAAACTCTCTGGTGACTTTGTCAACAAAATCTTCAATCATGATTCCGAGGCGATCGGTGAGATTCTCCTCGGTCTCCTGGGTGCGTTGGTCGGCCCGTTTTGTTTGGCTTGAGACAAAGGTCGCGAGCAACGCAAGACAGATCAGTGTCATTATCGTTTGTTTCATACGAACCTCGCATCCAAGTACTTGATTCCTCTCACATTACGGGGGAAAAACGCCAAAGTTGCGGAGTGTCACAGGCAGCGAATGTACTGACGAACCATAGGGCTCAGTTCAGGTGTTTTTCGTATATTTCAACCCGACCATGCGGCTGGCAATAAATATTGACCATGTAGCGACGATCAGAAATGCCCGGGGCGGACGTGAACCCGATCCCGTATCAGCGGCAAATCTCTGTGAATTGGCTGGGGCGGCCGGAATTGTCTGTCATCTTCGCGAAGACCGGCGCCACATCAAGGATCGTGATCTCCACCTCCTGCGCGAGACGATCAAGACGAAGCTCGATCTGGAAATGGGCGCGTCTGAGGAGATTATCAAGATCGCTCTTGAAACAAAACCGGACCTCGTAACCCTTGTTCCCGAGCGGCGGCAGGAACTGACGACCGAAGGAGGGCTCGACATCATCGGTCAGAAGGAGAGGCTGAGGGACGTTATCGCCGCATTTCATGCCGGCAAGATTCCCGTGAGTCTTTTCCTGGACCCCAAGCCCAAAAATATTGAAGCCGCGAGAGAAATAAGATCAGATGTCGTTGAGATTCACACCGGTGAGTATGCAAACGCACGCTCCGAAAATGAGATTCACGAACGCCTCGTCGAAATCAGGCAAGCGGCCCTGCTTGCGAAATCCCTTGGCCTCGGTGTGAACGCAGGTCATGGATTGGATTACATCAACACAGCAGCTATTGCCGCGATCGAGGCGATTGACGAGGTAAGCATTGGTCATTCGGTCATCACGCGCGCGCTGTTTGTGGGGATCGACCATGCGGTGAAACAGATGCTTGCCGCAATAAATCGGGGACTTCAACCTCAGCTTTAATACCCCCTTGTTCCTTCCGGGATTATCGATTCTTTTTTTTCTTTGCCAACAAAATCGTATTTTGTACCAGTTATGCACATTCGCGAACTCCCGACACCAGCTCTGCTTCTTGACCGCAAGGTACTTCAGAGAAACCTTGCTTTCATGCAAAACAAGGCAAAGTCCCTTGGTGTGAGGCTGCGTCCTCACATTAAAACTCATAAGTGTCTTGAGATCGGAAGGAGGCAGAGGGAACTCGGCGCCGAGGGAATTACGGTATCGACGTTTTATGAAGCCGAATGTTTTGCGAAAGACGGCTTCAACGACATAACGTGGGCATTCCCCATTCCCCCCGTCTACGCAACAAGAGTGCTTGAAGTTCCGGATTCCGTCACTCTGCGCGTCGTCGTCGACAGCATGGAAGCAAAAGGTCACTTGGACAAAGTGTGCAGAGCGAAAGGGAAGAAACTCCACGTATTGCTTAAAGTGGATTGCGGTTATCACAGGGCGGGAGTCGATCCAACCTCAGCGTATGCCGAGGTGCTTGCACGATCGCTTGCGGAGTCAAGGGTTCTCATTTTTGACGGCATTTTATCGCATTCGGGGCATTCCTACGGAGCTCACCGCCGGGAGGAAATCATCCCGGTGGCGAACCAGGAACGCGATGTCATGCACTCGTTTGCCGAACAAATGCGATCAAAGGGGATTCCGGTACCGGCAATCAGTATTGGTTCAACCCCCGCATTGTCTGTTGTGGAGAATCTTGACGGAATAACGGAGGTTCGGCCCGGCAACTATGTGTTCTATGATTATACACAGGCAATGATTGGAAGCTGTTCGGTTGGAGATTGTGCGCTGACGGTGCTGGCTTCTGTTATCTCGCATCAGCCCGGCGCATTGCATTTTCTCACCGACGCAGGGGCACTCGCTCTCTCCAAAGATGCAGGGCCGACCCATGTGAAAAATGAAATGGGGCTGGGCATTCTCTTCGATGACTATGAACGCAAGCGGCTTGAAGCGCATTTGCAGCTTACAGCCCTCTCCCAGGAACATGGCAAGGTTGTTGCGGAACACCAAAGGTTCATCGAGGGAAGATTTCAGATAGGGGAGAAAGTCCGTATTCTTGAACACCATTCCTGTCTCACCGCGGCAAACTTTGATCGCTATTATGTTGTTGAAGATGACGAGGTGGTTGATGAATGGAAGGTTCTGCGCGGGCGTGCATAGCGGCATGTTTTGACTTTCCATCGATCACTTCGTATGTTGAACACTCTTCGCCGAATTCTTCCCCCATATTTATGACAATGACTGCTCCACATAAATCTCTTTCGGCGTCCAGGCGTACAGAGGCGGACGAGACGGCTCTTCGAGCCCTGTATGAGGCGATCCTCCTGCCTCGGTTGATCGAAGAAAAAATGCTTCTCCTTATCCGACAGGGGAAGCTCAGTAAGTGGTTTTCCGGAATTGGCCAGGAGGCAATTGCCGTAGGGGTTACGCAGGCGGTGCGGGAAACCGACTACATTCTCCCGCTTCATCGGAATCTCGGAGTCTTCACGTCCAGGTCCATTCCTCTTCAAAGACTTTTTTGTCAATGGCAGGGGAAGCAATCCGGCTTCACAAAGGGGAGGGATCGATCGTTTCATTTTGGGGCTCCCGAATACCGCATTATCGGGATGATCTCTCACCTTGGGGCAATGCTCGGGGTGGCCGACGGGATTGCCCTTGCCAGCAATCTTGACGGGAAGGATGACATTGCCGTGGTATTCTCGGGAGACGGAGGTACGAGCGAGGGGGACTTCCACGAGGCACTCAATATCGCGGCAGTCTGGGAACTTCCGGTCATTTTTGTCATTGAGAACAACGGATATGGCCTTTCGACCCCCTCCAGCGAACAGTTTCGATGCAAGCAATTTGTCGACAAGGCTCTCGGATACGGAGTTGAGGGTGTGAAAATCGACGGGAATAACATCCTTGAAGTGTTTCATACAACTCGGCAGATTGCAGAACAGGTGCGGAGAAAACGACAGCCAGTGTTGCTCGAAGCAATAACGTTTCGGATGCGGGGTCACGAAGAGGCATCGGGAGTGAAGTATGTCCCCGGATATGTACTTGAGGATTGGAAGAAGAGGGATCCCGTTGACACCTTTGAACAAAAGCTCCTGAAAACCGGAGTTCTGACAGAAGAGACCGCCGAGCGGACACGCGGGTTGCTCAAAGAACAGATTGATACTGCCTGGGATGCCGCTCTTGCCGAGCCGGATGTAAGTTCCTCCGAATCCGTTGAACTTGGTGATGTTTACGACCGCGCTGCGTATGATCACGTTGGAGCAAACCACGCAAAGACCACAACGAAACGATTTGTGAACGCGATTTCAGACGGGCTTCGTCAGGCGATGGAACGAGATCCGAAGCTTGTGCTCATGGGCCAGGATATTGCTGAGTATGGCGGCGTGTTCAAAGTGACGGAAGGATTCGTTGACCAATTTGGCAAAGAAAGAATAAGAAACACGCCCTTGTGCGAATCGGGAATCGTGGGTGCAGCTCTCGGACTCTCCATTTGCGGAAGAGCCGTCATGGTGGAAATGCAGTTTGCGGATTTTGTCTCTTGCGGATTCAATCAGATCGTCAATAACCTTGCGAAAACTCATTACCGGTGGGGACACGGGGTTAATGTAACGGTTCGAATGCCCACAGGTGCGGGGGTGGGAGCGGGGCCGTTTCATTCTCAAAGCGTCGAGGCATGGTTCACACACGTTCCCGGCCTCCGGGTTGTTTATCCCTCATCACCATTTGATGCAAAAGGGTTGCTGACGACATCGCTCATTGAGTCCAATCCGGTTCTCTTCTTTGAGCACAAGTTCCTCTACCGCAGTATCGAGGGGCCCGTACCCGATGACTACTACACTATTCCCTTCGGGGAAGCTGCGGTTGTCCAGGAAGGAAATGACGCAACCGTCGTTACGTACGGAATGGGCGTCCACTGGGCCAAAGAGGTGGCAGCTTCGATCTCCGGGGTTTCCATCGAAATCATTGATCTTCGAACTCTTCTTCCGTGGGATAAAGAAACTGTCGCCCGGTCGGTGGAAAAGACCGGAAAGTGTCTTGTGCTCCACGAGGCAACTCTTGTCGGCGGATTTGGTGGAGAAATAGCGACAACGGTTCAGGAACAATGCTTCCGTTTTCTCGATGCTCCCGTGATGAGGGTCGGTTCGCTTGAAACGCCTGTGCCGTTCAATCATGAGCTTGAACAGCAATTTCTTGCACGGCACGGGCTCCACGAAAAACTCAAACAACTTCTCGACTACTAAATTATGGAACTGAAAAACACACGCATTCTTGTTACCGGTGCCAGCAGCGGAATCGGCCATTCATGTGCTGCGAAGTTTGCCGAAGCCGGCGCAAAGCTCCTCATTGTTGCCCGCCGCAGAGACCGGATTGCAGAATTCGCCAATGAGTTGAAAAAGAAGTTTCGTACTGATTGCATGTCTGTGGGACTAGATGTGCGTGACAGGGCAGCCGTTGAGAGATTCTTTGCCGCACTCCCGAAGGAATGGCAGGAGATCGATGTCCTGGTGAACAATGCCGGCCTAAGCCGCGGATTGGACAAGCTGCACGAGGGAAAGATCGAAGATTGGGAGGAAATGATCGACACAAACATCAAGGGCCTCCTTTATGTAAGTCGTGCCGTCATTCCCGGCATGGTGGCAAGAGGGAACGGGACCATCATCAACATAGGTTCCATTGCAGGCCACGAGGTGTATCCCGGCGGGAATGTCTATGCGGCAACGAAACACGCGGTCGACGCACTGACAAAAGGGATGCGTCTGGATCTCGTCGATACTCCGGTGAGAGTCTGTACGGTCGATCCCGGGCTCGTTGAAACAGAATTCAGTATGGTGCGCTTTCGCGGCAACAACGAAAAAGCAAAAGCAGTCTACAAGAACCTTCAACCGTTGTCGCCGGACGATGTCGCCGATGCGGTGGTTTTCTGTGCCACGCGTCCTGCTCATGTACAGGTTGCAGAAATGATCGTGCTCCCAACGGCGCAGGCATCAACGACGCTTGTTCACAGAAAGAACTGACAGAAACATGGCACGGCTCTTTTTTCTTGTGGCGGCGGCATTGGGATTGCTTGGCGTCGCAGGAGGCGCATTTGGCGCACATGCCCTAAAGGGAAAGCTCGATGCCGAGCTCCTTGGAACGTTTGAAGTCGGAATACGTTATCAGATGTATCATGCATTTGGCCTTGCACTTGCGGGGTGGGCTATGCAGAAGTATCCGATTGCGGATTTCAAGCGGGCCGGGTTGTCGTTTATGGTTGGGGTTGCACTATTTTCGGGAAGCCTGTACATTATGACACTAACCGGATTGAGATGGTTGGGGGCAATAACGCCCGTGGGTGGCCTGGCATTCCTCGTTGGGTGGCTCTTCCTTTTCGTCGGATTCTGGAAACAAAGATGACATTTGCCGCTAATAAACAGCAGACGCTCGAAGCATATTTTGAGCAGTTTCGCAAGCACATCGTTGGCATTCAGCAACGGTATCAGACTCCCTATGGGGATTACCGAATACTCTATGCCGATTGGACAGCAAGCGGCCGGCTCTATGATACCATAGAACACAAGATCCTGGAATCCTTCGGGCCTTTTGTCGGAAACACCCACACCGAATCAAATGTAACAGGAACTTCGATGACGCAGGCGTACCACCTTGCGCAGAAGATCATCAAGGAGCACGTTCATGCCGGCCCGGACGACGTTCTTCTCAACGTGGGCTACGGAATGACAGCGGCGATCAACAAGCTTCAACGCATCCTTGGGCTCAAGATACCGGAGCGGTACCGAAAATCGATGTCCATCCCTAAAGACCGCCGACCGATAGTTTTTGTGACTCATATGGAGCATCATTCAAATCAAACAACATGGCTGGAAACAATGGCCGATGTCGTTGTCATCAAACAGACCGGCGAAGGCCTCGTTGATCTCAATGACTTGAAAGACCTGCTTCAGAAGTATCGGCACCGAAAAATGAAGATAGGGTCGTTTACGGCGTGTTCCAATGTTACGGGAGTCCAACCGCCCTATCGTGCAATGGCCAGACTCATGCATGAACACGGGGGGTTGTGTTTTGTCGATTTTGCGGCCTCTGCTCCCTACGTCCCCATTGATATGCATCCCGCCGATCTCCTCGAGAAACTTGATGCCATCATCTTTTCGCCCCACAAATTCCTTGGCGGGCCCGGGGCTTCGGGGATATTGATTTTCGATTCCCATCTTTATCAGCTCAAATCGCCCGATCAGCCGGGCGGTGGGACGGTTCTCTGGACAAACCCCTGGGGGAGACACAAATTCAAGACGGACATTCAGGAGAGAGAAGACGGCGGCACGCCGGGATTTCTCCAGGCCATTCGTTCTTCATTGGCTGTAGCGTTGAAAGAAGAAATGGGGACCGAGCAGATGGCAAGGAGAGAAGGGGAGTTAGTGCGAAAGATGTTTGACGGGCTGCAACGAATTCCCGGCCTGCATATTCTGGCCGACAATGTCCGAGAAAGGTTTGGGATCATTTCATTCTATTTCGATGCGGTGCACTATAACCTCGTTGTGCGGCTTCTCAATGACCGGTTCGGAATCCAAATGCGCGGGGGATGTTCCTGTGCGGGGACGTACGGTCACTATCTGCTCCACGTGGACAAATACACGTCCAAGCGTATCACCGACAAGATTGACCACGGAGATCTTTCGATAAAGCCGGGGTGGGTGAGGATGTCGATCCATCCGACGACAACAGATGCAGAGGTGGAAGAGATTGTCTCCGCATTGACTCAGATTGGAGCTCAGTGGTCAACCTGGGCCGAGGACTACAAGTACGATTCGCAGTCAAACGAATTCTTCCACAAGGACGACGGGAACCGACTTCAGCACATCGTGGAACAGTGGTTCCGCTTCAGCTGATCACACCTCTTTTACTGCAATAGATTCTTCTTCGTTTGCCTGATAGATTGGACTGCTGTCTCTTGGGGGAAATCAGGGAATGGTGACCGTCACGGTGGTCGATTTACCGTATTCGCTGGCTATTCGGAAGGTTCCGCCATTGAGTTCAACAAGCCTCCGTGCGACCGTCAGCCCCAACCCCTGACCCTGCTGCTCGTAGTATTTCCGTTCGAATTGGACGAACGCTCCGATCTGTGATATCTGCTCGGGTGTCATGCCGCGGCCGGAGTCGGTGACGGTGAGAGCAAACTGGTTGTTCTCGTTCGACGTGGAGACCTTGACGTGCCCCCCGGCTTTTGAGAACTTGAACGCATTGTCGACAAGCTCTTCAATGATTTTGGCGAAGTATTTTGGGTAAATGGAAACCCGCCCCGGATTGAGAGAGAGCTCCAGATCAGCCGAACGACCGAAATCGTGAGCTTTTTCGGAGCCAATCTGCTCAACCGTCTTGTCGGCGTGGAGGATTTCAGCATCAAGCAGACCGGGTTTCTCGTGAAGGTCGGTCTGTTGATACTCTGTCTGGGCATAGAGCAGATAGTTTTCCACCAGTCGCTCCAGCCTCTTGGCATTCTTGTAAATCCGTTCCGCCATTCTTCCCACCTCCAGCGGTTCCAGATCATCAAACTGCTTTCTCATGAGATCTGAATATCCCAGGATACCGTTGAGCGGTGTTCTCATCTCGTGAGGGACAGTCACAGTCATAGAAGCCCGCAAGTCCTCGAGTTGCCTGGATGCCTGTTTGACCACTTTTTGATGTTTGGCGAGCCTTACTTTTACCGCATTGATGAGGGCATCTTGTGAGAAAGGCTTGGGCAGGAAATCGTCGGCGCCAAGTTCCATGGAGTGCCGCATGACATCGAGGTCGGCCATGCCGGTGATGAAGATGAGAGGAATGGTGGCAGTCGCCTGATCATTACGGACCGCGGTCAACATACTGTATCCGTCTCCCATCTCCATATGGATATCACTCAGAATAAGGTCCGGGAGGAGAGTGCGGGCAAGCTCTATCCCCTCAGCGCCGCTTTCCGCCCCCACAGTCTCAAATCCCTCGGCTTTCAGAGCTGTCATCACCATCAGACGCTGTACTTTTTCATCTTCGACAACGAGAATCTTGGGCATAATACACAAGTCCGACCAGAAGTTAATGCCTATGTACGAAAGAATTGCGTGAAATGGAAACGGCTCTGTGTTTCGATTGGAAAGAGGGGTTTCCTCATGCCGAATGGGATAAACGCAGCGGGCTATGAAGGGGACGCGGCATTTTTCATCGTTCGTTGTTTGTCGATCCAATACCCCCAAGGGACAAAGAGCCACGCCGCGAGGCCGCCGTATGCCAATGCGGTTTCGTTCGGAGGCGGCGGACCAAGCAGGGATGTGAAATAAATGACCACGACAAAAATGGTCCAACTCCATAACGAGATTTTTCCGCCCTTCGATTGAGCTTCAGTTGCGCGCACGTAGAAGTACCAAGCAGTGACAAAAAGCGCAAGTTCCAGGATAACGGTCGCAGTGAACGAATCCCAGAGTCCAAGTCCCAACTTGGCTGAATCCCAGGGAGCCAGCGGAAGGTCGGGCCGGTGGTGAGAAAGTCCAATATCCAATGACTCAACACGGCCAGGCCCACCACCACTGATGATCGCAAGTCCTTTTTCCATGCAAAGAAAAGAAGTCCGGTCAGAAGCGACCATCCCAGAGAGGTAACAAGACTGTGCGTTATCGGATAATCGTAGAAGTCAAGCGGCGTTACGACGGTGATCCCCGGCGAAATCTTCACATGCTCCAGGCCCAAGAGGAGGAGTATCGGCCACAAGAGGTCAACGAGTGAGACCGAAAAGAAAAGAGTTCCAAGGGAGACCCTGGGAGCGGCCTTCTTTGAGGCCAAAGCGACCGCAAAATGTCCAAGAAACATATCTCCATTTTCCTTAGAATTAGACCCATCCCTGTTTTCGGTACAGCCTTAGTCCATGGCGAAGCGAAGAACGAATCTGGCCGAGTAACACAGAATTCAATTCCGCAATATGAAAACACGATTTGCCTTTCAACGTCGCCAGCAATTCTTTCTTGAAAACGCTCCTGAGATCTTTCTTCGCATAGATCGGCATGTAATAGAAGCCGACATAAGAACGTTGGATAATCAGAGAGGCGAAAAACACCCCCTTCCGCTTGCGGCCTGCAACCACAGCCTCCTTCGTGGACCACAATTCATAGCGGGATTTGCCGTTGGCCATTGCGACAAAAGGCGGTTCGTATTTGCGTAAGAGGGATTTCAGCTTTCTGAAAATTGAAGTACGTTGGCTTTTCGGCATACCCATGTCAATCCTTCTCTTTGTCGAACAAAGATATGTTGAAAATGTGGAAGAAATCAAGATGAAGTAGTGTATCAGTTTCCCCTTTTAAGACTACAACGCAGAGTCGCAAGGGACGCAGACCTGCCTGCTCTACGAGTCTTCGACTCGTAAGAGTCGTGGACCGAAGTGATTCATTCACCATTTCAGTACAGCGAAATGGTCGGCACGCAGACAGGGGTTCGCAGAGAACAACAAAACCCGGAAATCCTCTGCATTTCTCTGCGACCTCTGCGCTTGCCTGCCGGCAGGCCTTTGCGTTGAAACTCTCAATCAAACTGATACATTACTCAAGATGAGGCCGGGTTGACAATCTTGAAAGTTTTGACCACCGTCATTCATCAACAACATGCGGATCGAATCCAATGAGCAAACACACGCTGGCAACGCGGGCCATTCACGGGAACAAGCTCTACGCATACAAGGGGCCCGTTTCACTCCCAATCTATCAGACCACAAATTATCGATTTGAGACGTCGGAAGACGCTATTCGCTATGCCCGGGGCGACACTTCGGTGTACGTTTATTCTCGCTATCACAATCCCACGGTTCAGGACGTCGAGGAAAAACTCGCTCTCATGGAGGGCTCCGAAGGGGCAGTGCTCTTTGCCAGCGGCATGGCGGCCATCTCCACCGCCATTCTTGCCGTTACAAGATCAGGCGAAGAAATCATCAGCACGCCGTCACTGTATGGCGGGACATATCGGTTCTTTCGCGATGAATTGCCAAAAGGGGGGATACAGGTGAACTACGTAAAGCCTTCAGAACTGCAAAAACTTGAGGAGATGATTTCTCCGCAGACGCGGATTGTCTATTTGGAGACCCCGACCAATCCAACCCTTGATATTGTCGACGTTCGGAAGGCGGTTGATTCTACGCGCAGAGCGGCAAAAAAGGCTGGTCATGAGGTTCATGTCATGATCGACAATACATTTGCCTCAATTCTGAATCAGGATCCATTTCACCTTGGCGTTGATATTATCGTGGAAAGTGCCACCAAATACCTGGGGGGACACAGCGACGTGATGGGAGGTGTCGTGCTTGGGAGCAAGGAATACCTCTCGAAAGTAAGGACGGCGGCGAAATACTACGGGGGGTGTGCAGACCCGTTTGCAGCTTACCTCCTTTTCAGAAGCCTTAAGACATTTGAGTTGAGAGTGAATCGGCAAAATGAGAATGCTTTTGCCCTCGCACAGGCACTTCAGCGAAACCCTAAAGTCCGGCGGGTGCTTTATCCCGGACTGGATTCACATCCAGGTCACGAAGTCGCAAAGGGGCAAATGAAGGCATTTGGAGGGATGGTTACGATCGAGGTGAACCAGGGAAAATTCCCATCACCCGCCGAAGCAGCCGCTGCCGTCTGCGATCACCTCAAAATAGCGGTGAATGCTATGTCACTTGGCAGTGTCGAAACGCTGGTAAGCATTCCCGTATACTCTTCACATATCAACATGACAGACGATGAACTGCAGCGTCATGGCGTTTCGCCGGGGATGATCCGCATTTCGGTTGGCGTTGAAGGAATAGAGGATCTGGTTTCGGATTTTGAACAGGCGCTTGGTCACATCTAGCCAGCGAACCGGAGAAATGAAAGCAACTCCCGGCCAGATACGGAATTTTTTGAATTCTCATACCCGCATCGAGAATAGCGACAATTCTCTGATACAGGCCGGAGTTCTCCTCCTGCTGTACCCCAGTTCAGACGGGCTTCACGTTCTGTTGACGAAACGCACAAGCGATGTTGAGCACCACAAGAACCAGATTTCGTTTCCCGGAGGCTCAGTGGACAAGACGGACGCCGATATCGTCCAGACAGCCCTTCGGGAAACGCAGGAGGAAATCGGCATTCCACCGGCACAGATCGAGGTGCTCGGACTTTTCAACGACGTTTGGACACCATCCGGTTTTCGGATTACCCCGGTGATCGGGTTTCTCCCCGCACTCCCTCCTCTCACGGTTAACCGCGAAGAGGTTGAGGAGATTCTCGAAGTTCCGGTTGCTTTCTTTCTGGATCAAAAGAATGTCCGGACCAAGATGTTGACCAGAAATAACGTGACCGTGGAGGTCTATTTCTACCATTACGGTGCGAATGAGATCTGGGGGGCGACAGCAGGAATGCTCCGGTCATTCCTCGTGGCCCTGCGGGACTATTTGACAACAACACGGCAGAAAGAGCAAAGCGAAAAATGATTGAATATCTCGCAATTCTTCGCGATATTATTTGACAAACATTTCAGAAGCCCACGCAGGAGAGAGGAATGCCACAGCATAAATCAGCTGAGAAAAGAGTCAGACAAGGTGCCCGACGTCATGTGCGCAACAAGGCAAGCCTGTCGAGAATGAAGACGCTAGTGAAAAAGGTCCGATCTGCAACGGAGAAAGAAAAGGCAGCTGCCGCATTGAAGCAGGCCGTGAAGTATCTTGACCAGCTTGCGGCGAAGGGCGTTATTCATCGAAACAAAGCTGCGAATCAAAAATCGAAATTGACCCGAATAGTCAACTCGATCAAGTAACCAAGAAATCCCCCAAAAATGCGAAAACCCCGTCAACGAGACGGGGTTTCTTGTTTCAGAATCTTCCCCCCTGTCATCCCGGCTCCTGCTGTTTCTTCAATTCCTCGAGCTCCTGAATTCGTTTTTCAAACTTCTCCTTTTCCGTCGGCTTGCTCACCGCAAGTGTCTTGTATGCCTTGATGGCGTCATCATACCACCCTTGTTTTGCATAGATCTCAGCAAGCGTAGGGGTAACAAAGCCGGTACTTGACGGTGTTTCCGATTCGCTTGGCGGAACCGCAGCACGCTCGGAGAGATCAATAATGGGCGTAATCCTCGCTGCATTCTTGAGTTTGTCTGCCAGCGCCTCAATCTGGTCCTTCTCCCCCTCGGATACTCCCGGCGCCGCAGGCGCTTTCTGGACTGGTTGCGGGGCAAACGGATCTTCCGTCGCGAAAGGTGCTTCCTCGACATGTTGCCCGGTAAACACATCTTCAGCAGCGACAGGTGATGCCGGAGTCTCTTCGGTTATCTGTGACAGTTGGGCAAACGGATCTTCGGTTATCGCTTCAGAAGTGCTCTCCGCAGATGGTGCGGGGGCCTCTTCGGTCAATTGCTGGAGTTGAGCAAACGGATCCTCGGTTGACGGCTCGGAAACCTGTGGAGGTTCAGCTTCGACCGCCGGTTCCTCGAACTGCTTCGTCAAAGCCGCAAACGGATCTTCTGCGGGAAGTTCAGCCGCAGGAGCCTCGACTGCCGGCGCTTCAGCCTCTTGCGGGGGGGCTTCGAAGGCGGACGGTTGACCGGTTCCAAGGTACTCGTCAAGTGAAAGAGAATTTTCGAGGCCGTAAAGCTCCCCCCTTTTTCTCTCGACAAAATCACTGAACGGTTCTCCTGTCTCGGTCGGTGCTTCGAGGGTTGTCGGGGGTTCCCCCGGAGCTTCAACTGTCGGTGCAGCTATGCCGAATGCCTCTTCAGATTGGGCTGTTACTTCTGCCGGAGATTCAACAGGCGTTTCGGCAGTGAATGAGAATGTCTCCGCGTGTTCCGGAGCGGGGGCTATTGCCTCTTGGGGCTGAACTTCGGGAGCCGGCGCTGTGGCGGCCTCCTCCGTGAATTGTGATAATAGTTGCTCGGCATTTGCCTCTGCCGTAGCCGGTTTGGGAGGCGCTGGCTTCGCGGCAGGTGCCCGTTTGATGACTCGCGTGATCTCTTCCTGAGAAGCAGTGATGGTTTCAATGCCGCCCGAAGGAAGATCCTGGAGAAGGAGGGTCAAACTGTCAATCCCAATGAAACGTCTCTGGACCAGCTCAAATTCTCTGCGAGCTTCGGCGGGCATGTTCAAAGCAAGAAGTGCTTTACCTTTTATGAGGTGGCCCGTGGAATAAAACGGATAAACGGAAAGGCCCTTATCGCAAAGATCGAGCGCTTCGCGCGTTTTGCCGGCGTCGAGGTAGTATCCTGCGAGTTGCGCGAAAAGGGGGGACCGGGGCTTGGACGATAAGTGTTGTTCGAGGAACTGAATCTTTTGTTCGACCGTCTCTGTCATACCGTTGTGGAGGGTTGGCGGAGTCTTCTGGCTTCCAATGCGTGTTTGATTGATAGAATGGAAACGAACGAAAATCCAAGGAAATACAACAACTGAAACGGTACGGCTGCAAGCTCGAGGTAATAAAATGAAGAAATTACCCCGAAGAAGCAATACACGGCAAGCAGAACCTCCACAATGATGACCCAGTCAAGGCGCACGGGAACATATTTCTTCTCCATCCAGGAGTCGGATTTTTCTTCAATATGATACTTTGGCGTCCGTATGAACTCGCTTCTCTTCTTGAAGAGTCCCTCGAACACCGCCTTGGAATTATTGACAGCAAAACCCATGCTTCCCGCCATAAACAGGGGGAAGAGCAGCAGCCGTCTCCGCCAATCCGGATAAGCAGCTTTTTGCGAGAAGAGGTAGAACA
>Ga0209212_1005916_pt1 | contig 14312 bp, 14 predicted proteins | sample RifGroC2_FD_183996 | JGI IMG/M metagenome (GOLD analysis project Ga0209212, IMG submission 183996) | Groundwater microbial communities from Rifle, Colorado, USA - Groundwater C2 (SPAdes) (version 2) | ecosystem: Environmental > Aquatic > Deep subsurface > Groundwater | place: Rifle, Colorado... | reverse complement strand
ATATGAAACTCACATGACCTTCGGTCACAAAGGGGGATGAAAATGTTGCTTCATTTTGTCATTCCCGAAGTATTTATCGGGAATCCAGTCTTTGCCTTTTATACTTTATCTGGATTCCCGCTTAAGACATGCGGGAATGACAGATTTGGAGGTATTTTCAGGTGAAACACTCATGTCAACAAGTTGGCACAAAGGACTATGGAAACCCCCCTCACCCTCGCCCTCTCCCCCACGGGGAGAGGGATGGGGTGAGGGGTTTTCAAGTGAAAAACGGGTTGACATTAAGTTTGAGGTTGAGAGAAAAAAACAAAAAGATGATTTCATTTATTTTATCTTTTCTTAGTCTCAACCTCATCCTCAACCTTTGTATTCTTAAGGTAGCCAATCGTAATATGACTTCTGAGGGCTTCCTCGAACAGTTGCTTTGTTAGCTGGAAAAGTTGAAAAGACGGCATCAACCACACGCTGAACCACAGGCTCATATGCCTTGATAATCCCAAGCTCTACAACATCCCTTTCCATGCTCATGTCCGAATCCTCAGTATCAAACTCCGCTTCCCATAATTTTTCTCCAGTACCGCCACTATATAGCTCGAGCTTGACGCCTGTGTCAAGAGAGACATAGCTAAGAAAAAGGGTTGTATCCCACTCAGTAACAGTAGTATACAAGACAGCATCCACATCAAGCACTGATGCAATTTCCTTGGGGGTTCTGGTATAAGCGTCATCGCGAGTTATTCCTTTGCGAAGGAGTTTATCATCTGCTATTTCAATAGGAATCGGAGAATATCCTGTTTGTATAAGTCTTTGCTGAACTAAGCTTCTTAAGAGGTGTCGCACATCTGCATCATTCGCCTCCCCAGCAACAGGAAGCACTACAATGCTGTTTGGCATTTTTTTGTTATAATCAGTAGCCAATGTGTATTGCACTGCATTGCTACAGCCAGGCATCAGCATAGAGACACAAACAATAAGCGCCCACACAAGCTGGTGGCAATAGATGTTAGCAAAAAGAGCTTTATATGTTTTCATCTTAATAAACCTACATACCATTAGGAGCTTGTTGAAAAACTCAACAATCTCTGATTACGCAGATAAAAGATTAGATTACACAGATTAAAACTCCTTAAAATTTCTGTAAATATCTGTGTAATCATTTTCTCTAATCTGTGTAATCAAGGCTGTTGATGGCTTTTCCAACAGCCTGTTAGATTTTTAGACTTCATTATTCCATTAACCCAGAAAATGCAATAACATTTTCTGCCTATTCGTTTGAAGGAACAAATTTTATTTCTATTTTATCTGTAGAAAACCAACCCGAAATAACAATAATTTCCTTTCTCCACCCTTTTATATCCATAGCCAAGACACCTTCTTTCAGTATTTGAGATCCCCCTGCCACATCAACAAATAGCTCTATTTTGCCTCTGGAAAATGAATTATAACGAACATCCTTAACGCCCTTAAGTCCCCTTAAATTTTTTTTAAATAATTCAAATGTTTTGTAATTGCTTAAATTCAAGAGCGTAATCGCCACCTTCTTAACCTCTGCCTCAGAAAGAATCCCTGCTGCTACAAGGTCCTTTGTCAACAAATCCATGGAAATGTCAGCCTCTATCAAAACATTATATATAGGCACGCCACCCTCTGCCAACGGTATATCGTCTGCTATCATCTCTTTTGAAATCACACGATAATTTAAAATATAACGGGCCGCATTGATATATATCTTATCTTCAAGCATAAGGGTTGTTTTATCCAATTCCTCCCTTGGGACAAGGGCTTCCACTGCCTTTGCAACCGCCCTTCTAAATGCGTCATCTACAACCAGATTATCTAATTGTGTTGTAGTTAACGAGACAGAGGCGCTCCCTATTGCCTCTACACGAAGGACATTCTTTTCATCGGCAAAAACAGAGGCGATAAAGAACTGCCAGCATATACAGCATAGGACTATTTTAATAAATAATGAATAACGCATACAAACCGATAAACCTGCCTTGAAGGACAAGGTTTTTTAAAATGCTAATTTCAATCCCCCATTCGCCTATAATCTAAAGACTATGTTGTTCTGGGTGTCGAGGCAAGAAAATCATCCAATAGCGATATGATTTTATCTTTTTCTTCAACTGAAAACCACCTTATATCAGCTTCCTTTCTGAACCATGTCATCTGCCGTTTAGCATATCTTTTAGTATTTTTCTTTATCTCGCCTATGGCTTTCTCGAGACCATATTTATCCTGAATAAAATTTATCATCTCATTATAGCCAAGGCTGTTCAATGCCTTAAGCTCAGGTGAATAGCCCATCTCTAAAAGCCCTTTTACCTCTTCTTCAAAACCAGACCTTATCATATCATCTACCCTGTCCTCAATGCGTTTGTAAAGAACCTTTCTGTCAACAGGTAAACCAATCTTCATTACCTCATATGGCTCTTCTGAAAAACTGTGCTCTTTTTGAAAAACCGAGATTGGTTTATTTGTCAAATAATATACCTCAAGCGCACGGATAATTCTCGCAATATTATTCGGATGTATTTTAGATGCTGCCTCCGGATCTATCTCCTTAAGTTTATCATGAAGATATTTCCTCCCGCTCTCTCCAATCTGTTCTTTAGAATGGGCTATCATCTCCAACTCGTTGCGTAATTTTATATCAGAGCATGGACCTTTAAACAGCCCTTTTGTAAGCGCCCTTATATATAGCCCAGTTCCACCGACAATAAAGATATTTTTCCCTTTATTATTTATCTCCTGTATCGCCTTCGCAGCCTCGTCTTTATATCTTGCAGCAGTAAATTCCTCATCCGGGTTTACACTATCTATAAGATGATGCGGAACTCTTTTTCTTTGGTCCTTTGTTGGCTTTGCTGTGCCAATATCCATATACCGATACACCTGCATAGAATCAGCACTTACAATCTCGCCATTAAACCTCTCTGCCAACTCAATGGCAATCGCAGATTTCCCAGAGGCTGTTGGCCCAATGATTACTACAACCTTTACCCTGTTAGAACTTTCCGTATTGAAAACGCCAGATGGACTTGTCCCCGAAATCTTTAATCGGGGATTGGCACTTTTACCATTTTCTGTATGCAAACTTCCAACAGGATTTATCTTTTCCATAATCTGTCTCAAACCTGCTGATGAGACTTTGTCAAGGTTATTACAGTAATCTCCGGAGGGCAATTAAACCTTACAGGAAGTCCTACCATGCCAACACCTCTGGAAACATACACCTGTGTATGGGATAATCTAACCAGACCACCTGCATACTTCTGCCCATAGTGAGACTGGGTTACAGGCGCTATGGAAAAAAACGGCAGTCTTACCTGTCCACCATGGGTATGACCAGCAAGCACTAAATCCACCCTTTCAGTCTCTGGCACAACCTCTGCATAATCCGGGTTATGGGAAAGAAGAATCCTTGGCATATCAGGAGGAACTCCATGGAGCGCTGCCTTTAAATCCTGGGTATCTTCCAGCAGGTCTCCTACACCTGCAATACAGATAGCATTATTTTTTACCTCTATGAGTTTATGGCTATTTGTTATCACTGGAATTTTGTTTCTATCAAAAACCTCTCTTGTTAATTCTGCATCCGCCAAATGGTCATGATTGCCAAGAATAGATATAATACCATACTGAGGTTTAAACCTGCATAATGCCGTAACTGCCGGAGTAATATACTTATGAGAATAATCTACATAATCACCGGTAAGCGCCACCAAATCAGGATGTAAGCCATTTACCTTTTCAACAACCTCCTCAATAAACTGTAAACTCACAAAAGGCCCATGATGAACATCTGTTATCTGGCATATCCTGAACCCTTCAAATACGTCAGGAAGATTATTTATGGATATAGTTTTCCTTTCTACAATGATGCGCCTTGGCTCATACAATATGCTGTTGGCAGCAAACCCTGCAATCCCCACAGCCACAGCGCCTTTGAGAAATTGTCTTCTTGAAAGCATAAAGTCGCTTCGCTCCATTGCCACGCTGAGCGTGGCATAATCACGCTTTGCGTGATTGTAAAATGAAAAGTGCAAATTTTCTGTTAGAGATTAGTTGATTAGAGATTAACGAATTAGCAGGTTGCGGAAAAAGTCCGAATTGAACCAAAAAGTTGTCATTCCCGCGAAGCTTGTCCCCGCATGCTTTAAGCGGGGAGCGGGAATCCATAACTTATTGAATTTACAAGAACTGGATTCCCGATAAAAACCTCGGGAATGACAGAAAAAGAGTTTTTCAGCAACCTGTTAGAAAAAGCTAATTCACCAATTCTCTAATTCACTTCTTATTTTGCATTTTGCAATCTGCAATTTTCAATATATTTCTATCTCCTCTTAAACATCCTCTCTATCTCTACTTTAGGTATCGCCTTTATAATTGGTCTTCCATGCGGACAATTGCTGGAAAAATCCACGTCACCTAAGTTCTTTAATAATGTCTTTGCCTCACCATCTGATAATTGCCTGCTACCTCTTATAACACTATGACATGCGACGCGCATAAGTATCTCATCTAATCTATCTTCTATCCTGAAACTTATCTCAGATGATATTAGCTCATCCAACAACTCTTTAATCAATCCCCTACAATCTATTCCAGCAAGTACGTCTGGCACACCCCTTATAACAAATGTATCGCCTCCAAACGGCTCAACATCAAAACCAAGATTAGTTATTGTCTGCCTCGAGCCTTCCAAGGCCTCTCTTTCCTGCAAAGAAAGTTCTATCTTCTGCGGCATAAGCAACAACTGATTGTTTACGCGGCGATTAATATAGTAACTTTTCTTTAACCTCTCAAAGGCAATCCTTTCTGCTGCTGCATGTTGGTCAATTACATAAAATTCATCTCCCTTTTCGCACAGGAGATACTCAGACCATAATTGACCAATAATCTCCACCTCACTCCAAAAGAGCGGCTTAATATCTCCGGCAGATTCTACCGGCTCTATCTGATGAGCTGGCAAATTATACGTATAACCTGCCTTAAACGACATATCTTGCCCAACTGATTGTATGATATTGCCATAATCTATGTTTTCCTCTCTAACCTCTCCCATAATGCCCTTCTGCTCATATGCCCTGAAAAAAGAGACACGAGAATGAGCCAACTCAGCCTTTATTGCCTCGCTTATAAGTTCGTACACGCTTTTTGGATTTTTAAACCTGACCTCGCACTTCGTTGGGTGCACATTTACATCAATATGCTGAGAAGGAATAATGATACATAAAACAACAAATGGATATCTTCCCCCGCCTGTTCCACCTAAGGAGGAGGATGCAAGGACGCTCCTGTATCCATTGACAATCGCATGATTTATCCCACGGTCTCTTATCCAGCGGTTATTTACATATATAAAAAGCCCTCTGGCAGCAGAATATGCATTTTCAGGTTTTGAAATAAAACCATGTATCCTTAAAATACCATCACCTGCCTCTACAGGAATAATGTCCTTTAAGAAATCCTTTCCAAAAATATCTGAAATCCTTATTTTTAAATCAGCCTTCAGAGATGTATCCAGTGTCAGTGAGCCATTATTATAAAGCCTGAATCTTATAGACGGGTTCGCCAGGGCAAGCCTTGTAACAGCATCTGATATATGGCCTGTCTCTGTTGCTATAGACCTCATAAACTTCAGTCTTGCAGGTGTATTAAAAAAGAGATTCCTTACCTCAACTGTTGTGCCTTCAGCGCAACCAGCATCAGTAACCTCTTCCACCATTCCGCCCTTGACTTTCACTATCGTCCCTGCAATTAGACCATGAGGTTTAGTGGTCAGAATAGTCTCAGATACTGAGGCAATACTTGGAAGCGCCTCTCCGCGAAAACCCATTGTATTAATGGAATAAAGGTCGTCTTCCTTTAATAGCTTGCTTGTTGCATGCCGCTCAAATGCAAGAATAGCATCATCCTTTGTCATACCCTCGCCATTATCAATGACCTTTATAAGTTTTCTGCCTCCGTCGTGTATATAAACAGATATGTCCGTTGCCTTTGCATCAATAGAATTCTCAACAAGCTCCTTTACCACAGACGCAGGCCTCTCTATGACCTCGCCAGCAGCAATCTTTATGGCAAGCGCCTCTGGCATTACTTTTATCTTGTTGCATTTCTGCATGGAATAATGGTAAGACAATATCATTTTTAAGTCAAGGATTGCCCCAGGCCGTAAAAAATCAATGTCTATTTTTGGGCAAGGGTATAGATAAAAGTTGCCTCAGCTTTCCATATTATCTGATTTTTATCATAGCAGAAAAGAATGTAATAAGGTAAATTGCAATAAGCTGTAGTATCTGATATTATAAAACACAATGGAAAAAATATTGCTTACGCTTTTTATTCTTACGCTTATTGCGCTTATCCTTAATCTGCCATTTGGCTATCTAAGGTCAACGGAAAAGAAATTTTCTCTCAAGTGGTTTCTCTATATTCACATTCCCATACCTGTAATAATTTTGATTAGAACATGGTTGGAATTTAACTACAAAGTAATCCCACTTCTGATAATAGGGTCAATGGCTGGCCAGCTTCTTGGGGGCTATTTCAACAAAGAGAAATTATCATGACGCCCGCAAATGGACCAACAAAAATAAGCCATATCCTTGATACACATCTCAGCGCCCCCGGTTTTGAAAAGATTGTAAAAGGATTTTCCATTTATAAATTATGGCAAAAAACTGTAGGACCAAAGATAGCAGCAAGGGCGCTCCCCCTGAAACTTTCAGAAAAAAAACTATATGTCACAGTAGCCACGTCAACATGGATGGAGGAATTAAAATATTTAAAAGAAGAGCTTATACAAAAACTGAATCGCGAACTTAAAGAAAACCCAATAGACGACATCATCTTCCGCCTCGGCAAAATTGGCGGTCAGCATATTGCAAATAGACAATCTACGCGCTCTTCAGCAAATCAAAAAATCAGCATCCAACTCTCTCAAAGGGAGATGGACGATATTGAGCGATTAATAAATCCTGTAAAAGACCAGGAACTAAAGGAAACCATTCGTAGGGCAATTATTAACAGAAAAAGACTCGGAATGAACAATGTAAGCCAATAAAGCTGCCAGCTATCCCTCCTTTATTGCCTCTATTAAAAATCGCTTAACATTACAACCTACTCGAGGGCGAATAAATTCAAGTTTACTCAGTTTTAGCCGATTGTCCTCAACAACGGAAAGCATCTCATTTAAGCGCAAAACAGGGAAGCTATAGCAAGCCCTTCCATTTTCAGCCAAAAGATATTTAGAAACCTTTATGAGCTTATCTAATGAGCATGTAAACTCCATCCGTGCCATTGCCCTTTCACTTTGAGGACTTATTCGTCCTGACACAGGTTTGGTATACGGCGGGTTGCTTATCACAACAGAAAATTGCCCCGTTTCCAGCTTTGTGGGGACAGATTTAAAATCTGTCCCCAGTATCCTGAAATCGCCTTTGATTATCTTGATTCTTGACGAGAGGGTGTTTAACTCCACATTCCTCTTTGCAATCTCAGCAAGGCCTTCCTGAATCTCTATTCCAACAATATTTTGAACAGGTGATTTTTGGGCAAGGATGAGCGGAATAACCCCTGAGCCTGTGCCAAGGTCTATAACAGAATCTGTAGGTTTCAAAGGCAAAACAAAATCGGCAAGCCGGATAGAATCTTCTGAGAATCTATAACCCCTTTTCTTCTGGATAATTTTATAAGGGCCTAACTCATCAAGGGTTTCGTCTAACAACCTCATCATATTCTCTTGAGCAAATGGAGGAGAGGAGGAATTGTTTTTATCTGATTCAATAAAAACCATTTAAATCTTTGCCACCACGCCCTCAAATGGATTTATTACCAGACCTGACAAAAGTTTTGGGTAGAAATAAGTAGATTTCTGAGGCATTACATGTCCAGCGCTTGCAACTGCCTTTATCTGTTCAATTTTTGTTGGATTTAAAAGGAATGCTATCTGCATCCCGTCTTTTTTGGCTTCTTCGAGCGCAGCATCCAAGCCTTTGACGTAAAAGATATTTTCCTGCTTCTCCTGCGCTGAACTGCTTATACCAAGTATATTATTCAATATGAGGACATGGAGAATTGTAACATCAAGTGATTTAAAGACATCAGGGATAGAGCCACCAAACACCTTATTCATAATATCTTTTTCTTTCACTGTCAGAACAAAATATGAATTCATACCATTTACAAAAACACCAAAACTTGGAAGTGTTGCGCCCTTTTCTTCTATCCTTTTATAAAACTCCTTTCTTATCCGCAGCTCAATATCGCTATTCCAGCTTACCTCTTCGATATCAAAGAAATGGGAACAGTTTACAAGGAATGCTTTTGGTGTGAACTTTTGAATGCTATGGATAATACGATGTGTAGGTAGTATGGTCATGCCCTCGTCATCCATATTGGAGAAATACATCATCACATAGTTGAATATCTCATCTCCTGTATAATTCTTTATTTTTTCTCTCATCAGATTCCTGTAATTTAATGCTGTCTCATATCTATGATGTCCATCTGCGATAAAGAGCGGCTTATCAGACATGATATCTGCAACGCGTTTGATAGAAGCAGGATTATCAATCCGCCATACCTTGCTTTCAACGTCATCGTCATCTTTAACATCAATAATAGGCGAACCGTTTATACAACAATCTTCCAAAAGTTTATTAATTGATTTTGCCGGCTCAGAATACAGAGAAAATATACAGCTAAAATTTGCATTGCATGCCTCTATGAGTTTAAGCCTGTCCGCCTTTGGCCCTGCAAGGGTTTTTTCATGGGGATGTATACCGCCCTTGCCAAACTCCTCCAGCCTTGCCAGCGCCATGAAACCTTTTCGCACCTTTCTATGGCCATTGTGGACAGATTTTAAATCTGTCCCCACTTTATAAACCTGAACATAATAATATATTGCAGGTATTTTATCCCTTTTAAGGACTTCTTTGTCCTGCCATTTTTTAAACTCTGCTGCGGCTCTGGAATATCTATCATTGCCTGGCGCATCATCCGGAAATGTCTTGCCGAGTATTAGCCTGATAATATTATTAGGATGCCTCTGGTAAAGCATATCCTGATATTCTGGCGAAATCACATCATAGGGCGGCGCCATCACCTCATTGAGATCCTCTACCTCCTTAGGATTGTAAAGTATTCCTCTAAACGGTACTATTTCAGCCATGAGCTTCCCCTTATAAAATGTTTATTTTATCTACCCATTATTGGGCGTAGGAAATAGTATAAAAAAATAGCTCAAATGTCAAAAACGAAATTACAAATTACAATACACAACTGCTCTTGACATCAAGATTGTATATGGTATAAAAACAAGAAAAGATTTTTTGCGGACGGACGCGCCCTTGATGTGGTATCATGGGAGAGTAGGTCAGTAATGAAACACATCCTGTCATTGCTGGCCTTTTTTATTTTAGTCGATAGAGGTGATTTCATGGATGTATCTGAGTTTTTTCTTAAATTGCTCTTGATAATTATCTCCGCAAAATTTTTTGCCGAGGTATTTATATATCTGCATCTTCCCTCTGTTCTTGGTGAAGTTATAGCAGGGATTATCATTGGCCCCAGTTTATTAGGTTTTATAGAGCCTGATGCGACATTTCATCTCCTTGCCGAAATTGGGATACTCCTTCTTCTCTTTGAGGTGGGGCTTGAGACTGATGTGGGACAGATTATTAAGGTGGGTATTCAGTCAACGCTGGTTGCAATAACAGGCGTAGCGACGCCTGCAGCAGCAGGGTTCTGGGTATCATACCACTGGTTTGGCTTAGATATGATACCTTCTCTTTTTATAGGCGGAACTATGGTTGCCACTAGCATTGGTATTACTGTAAGGGTATTGGTAGACTTAAAAAAACGGCACACAAAGGTTTCACAGATTGTCATCGGTGCGGCAGTAATGGACGATGTAATAGGCGTTGTTGTGCTGGCAGTCCTCTACGATTTTGCCGTAAAAGGGACAGTAAGCATTGCGGATACAGCAAGGGTCATGTTCTTTATTGCAGTGTTTCTTGTTCTTGCGCCCATTATCGCAAAATTATTTGTGCCTACGATGGCAAAACTTTCATCAGTAAGTAAAACAAAGGGCATGATACCGGCCCTTATTGTATCGCTGATACTGGGTCTGGCTGTTATCTCCCATAAAGTAGGGGCGCCGGAAATATTGGGTTCATTTGCGGCAGGCCTCGCGCTGGCAAGACGGTTTTTTCTCCCTCTTGGTGCAACTATAGAGCATTACAGCCATGAGATGGCAGAAAAGATAGAGGAAAGCATGAAGCCGATAATAGAACTATTTGTTCCGGTATTTTTTGTTATGGTTGGTGCCTCTATAAATTTCAAGGTGATTGATATTACCTCAGGTGAATTCTGGGGCTTTGCAGGAATACTTACTGTAATTGCCATAATTACAAAGATGACAAGCGGCTTATGGGTGAGAGGCGGCTGGAACAGAAAACTCTCAACAGGGATTGCCATGGTGCCCAGAGGCGAGGTAGGGCTTATATTCGCAGAGGTCGGCAAAAGGAACAAAATATTTGATGAAACCACCTATGCCGTTATTATCTTCGTTGTAGCATTCACAACGCTCTTTGCCCCACTGGCGCTCAAATATGTAATGAAGGATGACGATAAAGAACCTTTTTAATGGAGGATGAACATGGTTCTCATCGTGTTCGAATTTATACTCTGTTCTGCGGTGATTGTTTACTGCGGGTCAAACCTTTCAAAATATGGTGATGTTATCGCAGAAAAGACAGGACTCGGCAGGGCATGGATCGGCCTTGTCCTCATGGCAAGCGTTACATCCCTGCCTGAGTTGATTACCGGCATCAGCTCTGTTGCCATTGCCGATGTGCCTGATATTGCACTTGGCGATATTATGGGAGCTTGTGTGTTCAACCTTTCCATTATTGCCCTTATGGATATGCTCAACGGCAAAAAGCCTATATTTTCTGAGTCTGAGCACGGACATATACTCTCTGCCGGTTTCGGCATCATACTCATCAGTCTTGCATCCATCTCTATAATGGCAAACGCAAATATACCGGCCATTGGCCACATAGGATTATATAGCCCTGCTATTATTATGATTTACTTTATCGGGATAAGGGGTGTGTTTCTCTTTGAAAGGAGGCGGATAAAGGAATTCGTAGGCGAGATGGCTCAAACGCTCCGCTATGAACATATAACCACAAAAGAGGCTGTTGTCAAATATGCCATAAATGCCCTGTTCATCATAGGCGCAGCCGCATGGCTGCCGTTTATCGGCAACAGACTCGCGGAAGAGACAGGGCTCGGAAGGAGTTTTGTCGGAACTGTTTTCATAGCCATGGCCACAACCTTGCCTGAACTGGTTGTTTCCGTATCAGCGCTTAAGATCGGCGCAGCAGACATGGCCATAGCAAATCTTTTTGGAAGCAATATGTTCAACATATTTATACTTGCTATTGACGATATATTTTATGTTAAGGGTGCGCTCCTATCTAATGTCTCTACAAATCATGCAGTAACAGGATTTATGGCCGTGCTCATGACCGGGATTGCTATAGCAGGGCTTACCTATCGTTTGCAGAGAAAGGCATTCCTGAGGCTTGGCTGGGATGCCATAGCTATCCTTCTGGCATATACAGTAAATATATACCTTCTCTATTCCTTACGCGGGCAAGGATGATGGGACAGTTAACAATCTTTACAGATCTGGATGGCACATTACTCCATCCTAAAACATACTCCTTTGAGGCAGCGCTGCCAGCGCTGAATCTTATCAAGGAGAAGAACATACCCCTTATCCTCTGTTCAAGCAAAACTAGGGCAGAGATAGAGGTTTATAGAGAAAAATTCAAAAATAATCATCCATTCATCTCTGAAAATGGAGGGGGAATATTCATACCGGAGGGCTATTTTTCTGAGACCCCTTCTTCCCAGCCCTCTCCCGCAAGGGGAGAGGGAGGTGTTGATTTAATCTTACCCCCTCCCTTAACGGGAGGGGGTAAGGGGGAGGGTGAAAAATACTCAATTATCATCCTCGGCAGACCCTATAGCGAGATAAGAAATGTCTTTATTGGAATTCGTAACAGACTTAAAATAAAGGCAAGAGGCTTTGGCGATATGAGCGCTAAAGAGATAGCAGCCTTGGCTGGTTTGACATTAACAGAGGCAAAACTTGCAAAACAAAGAGACTTTGATGAGCCTTTTCTATTTGAAGAAGGGGAGATGCGGATTCATGAGTTTTTGAAGGCTATTGAGAATACCGGTCTTCATTGGACTCAGGGAAGGTTTTATCACATACTCGGCGATAACGATAAGGGAAAGGCAGTAAATATTTTAAAGGGATTTTATGAAAAGAAATACGGCCGGATTGTTGCCATTGGCCTTGGTGATAGCTTTAATGACCTTCCTCTTTTAAAAGAGGTGGACTACCCAGTACTCATTCCAAAAGAAGATGGGAGTTATGCGCCACAAGTAAAACTCCGCAACCTCAGAAAGGTGAATAAGGTAGGACCGGAAGGGTGGAATGATGCTGTGATAGAATTGATAGGCGCTTTTTCGGATTGACAATATAAAACGCAGTGGGTTATAAGATACGCATGCGGAAGAGAAACCACTCAATATTCCATACGCTTTTTTTGATATTCTTTTCCCTCTATGCCGTATCCCCTCTTTTATACAGATGCGGACACAAGGATTTTTTTGGGGATACTGACGCCTCTGTAAACCCTGTTAGGGAATTATATTCTCTAACTGCCAAGGTTGATGGCAGTGAACCCAGTCATTTGCCTAAGATAGTGGAGTCAGCGGCTTTCTCTAAGAAGATAAATGGTTTCAGACTATTTTTTGCAGACCTTATAATATCCAAGTTGTCCAGGAAGGATACTGGAGACAAACCCTCTAAGCCTATCACTATCCTGCTCAAGAAAAAACGCTGCACATTATCTACTGGCCAAATGGACATATCAAAACATCCCACAAAAGGGCCTGTCACAGTATCGGGTTCTATCGCCGATTATAAAACACGATTCATGATAATGGCTCACATTGACGCCCCCAAATTTAAAAAGGGGTTCTCTCTATCCCACTCTGGCCTTTCTCCACCAGCTGCATACCTGTAAAAATCTGTCTACCATATCTTTAGTATCTCTAAAACCCTGCATCTGTGCATATAAGGCACAGACGGTTAGCCTTATATCCTTAAATCACACTTAACGTGATAAATCGGATTTTGGGTAACCTATGAGCGAAACTTGAGGGTCATTGCAAAAACTATACAAATAAAGAGGAGGTAAAAATGAAAAAATCATTTTTTACAATCACAGCTATTATACTTATGAGCGGCATGATAGCAGCAGGATGCAGTAAAAAGGCAATTAAATCCGAGATGGCAGGGGAAGGAGCCGAAGGAGCGCCTAAGGTTGAGGCTGTAGCGCCAGAGACTGCCAAACCTGAAACACGCGATATAAGCCCGAAAGAGGAAGAGGCTGTAAAATCAGAAGAACTATCCAGGGCTGAGGCCGCGAAAAAAGCGGCGCCGGTTGTTGTGATAAAGGATGTTAAAGATATATTCTTTGACTATGACAGGTCATCTATCCGCGAGGATGCGCGACCAGTGCTTGAGGATAATGCGTCACATTTAAAGGCCAATAAGAATGCCATGTTCGTTATTGAAGGACATTGTGACGAGAGGGGGACCTCTGAATATAATATTGCCCTCGGCGAAAAGAGGGCCCTTGCGGTGAAGAGGTACCTTACCGACCTGGGAATAGACCCTTTTAGGATATCCACCATAAGCTACGGCAAGGAAAAGCCCTTCTGTGAAGAGCATAATGAGCAGTGCTGGCAGGAAAACAGAAGAGCGCATTTTGTTGAAAAATGAATATGATCTCTTGTAGGGGCGGCCCCTGTGACCGTCTGAAAAGGGAGGGGACAAGCCCCTCCCCTACAAGGAGAAGGAAAGAGCGAGGGGTAATTTTTCGTGGCCGACAAATTATCCTTGTCATAAAAGTTTAGGCGAAAAAGGAAAATATGTTTTTATGAAGCGCAAAAAACTCTATTCCATATTCCATGCTGGCGTGGAGGCAGTAAATCCATACAGGCTTGTTTTGGAGGCTGTGCGCCTTGATGACAGAAGTCTCAAGATTGAAAATATATCCTATGACCTGAACCATTTTAAAAACATCATAGTAATCGGAGGCGGCAAGGCTACAGCTCCAATGGCTCAGGCAATAGAATCCATCTTAGGCAGGTTCATTACAGATGGCCGAATAATCGTAAAATACGGCCATGCAGCAAAATTGAAAAGGATA
>Ga0209212_1005915_pt1 | contig 14313 bp, 13 predicted proteins | sample RifGroC2_FD_183996 | JGI IMG/M metagenome (GOLD analysis project Ga0209212, IMG submission 183996) | Groundwater microbial communities from Rifle, Colorado, USA - Groundwater C2 (SPAdes) (version 2) | ecosystem: Environmental > Aquatic > Deep subsurface > Groundwater | place: Rifle, Colorado... | reverse complement strand
TAATGTTGCTCAATAATGAAGGGTTTACAGTTCAAACACAAGACCCCATTTCTACTGTTTGCACCCTTCTTCAGGACGGAAAGATAGTTGCCGTTAAAGGGCTTGGAGGTTATCATATCGCCTGTGACGCCATGAACGGCAAGTCCGTTTTTCTTTTAAGGAAAAGAAAATACAGGGAAGACAAACCATTCGCAGTAATGATGGAAAATATCGAGACGATAAACAAGTTTTGCTTTGTTAATACAAAGGAAGAAACCTTGTTATTATCCACTCAAAGACCTATTGTCCTGCTGAAAAAAAAGAGTGATTGTACCATTCCGCATTACATTGCCCCTGACAACCTGTATCTTGGGGTAATGCTGCCTTATACTCCACTCCATCACCTTATAATAAAAGAATCAAGATTGCCGCTCGTTATGACCAGCGGCAACGTGAGCGATGAGCCAATTGCTTACAAAGACAACGAAGCTTTGGAAAAACTCGAAGGTATTGCAGACTATTTTCTCGTACATGACCGGGATATCTTTATGCGGTGCGATGACTCGGTCGTAAAAGTGGTTGAAGACAATGAGATGACCATCCGCAGGTCGAGGGGATATGCGCCATTCCCAGTAAGGCTGCAATACGCCTTTACAAAACCTGTCCTCGCATGTGGGGCATTTCTTAAAAATACATTCTGCCTGGCACGTGGGAATCATGCCTTTTTAAGTCATCATATAGGAGATTTGGAAAATACCGAGACCATGAATTCGTATGAGACGGCTATTGAGCATTATAAAAGACTTTTCTCCATTGAACCGGAGATGATTGCATACGACCTTCATCCGGAATACCTTTCCACCAAATACGCCCTTGCGCAGAGAGACGATATGTTTAAAATAGGAGTACAACATCATCACGCCCATATTGTAAGCTGTATGGCAGAAAATGGCATTCACCACAAGGTGATTGGTGTTGCATTTGATGGTTTGGGTTATGGAGACGACGGCAAATTCTGGGGCGGTGAATTTCTTATTGCAGACTTTTCTGAGTATGAACGGGCTGGTCACCTTGATTACGTGCCTATGCCCGGCGGTGAGCAGGCAATCAAGGAACCCTGGCGCATAGCGATTTCTTATCTTCATCACATGTATGGTAATGATATTCCCATGCTTCTCCTTTTCAATACCCCAAAGTTTATGAAAGAGAAAAATGATACATTAGAAATACTATTTAAAATGTTGTCCCGGAAAATTAATTCACCTTTAACATCGAGCATGGGAAGGCTGTTTGATGGCGTGGCTTCTTTACTTTGTTTGCTACATTCTGTCAATTACGAAGGACAGGCAGCGGTAAAACTTGAATTAATTGCTGATGAACGTGAAACTGGACACTATCCATTTGGCATTAACACCAATGCAGGGGCACATTGCAATATGCTTATAGTCATTCAATGGCAGCCAGTTATTAAACATTTAATAGAAGATATGCAGCATGGGATAGCAAGTTCCATAATATCTGCAAGATTCCATAATTCCATAGTGGACATGGTATATCAGGTATGTATGATACTTCGGGACAGTAAGGGTATTAATAATGTTGTATTGTCAGGTGGGGTATTCCAAAACAATTTCCTCTTTAGTCGCCTTGTCAAAAAACTTAAATTACAAGGTTTTACTGTGTATTCCCACAAAAAAGTCCCTTGCAACGATGGTGGATTATCATTAGGACAGGCCGTTATTGCCAGTGAAAGGTACAAAACATGTGCATAGCCGTTCCCATGAAACTTATTAAAATTAACGGCGTTACAGGCATAGCTGAACTTGGTAATCTGCAAAGAGAAATTGGGCTTCTTCTTGTGGAAAATGCAAACGTTGGGGACTATGTGATCGTCCACGCAGGTTACGCCATTCAGAAACTGGATGAGGAAGAGGCTCTCAAGACAATTTCACTACTTGAAAGTTATCTTGAAAAACCGCCAGACACGTAATAAAAAGGGTTACAACTAGCCTTCGCACCTATAAACTTGTAATACCATTATTGTAACAACGCATTCTCATCTTACCAATGCCCTCAGAACTTTTACAGCAATTCTTAGTCGTTCCTCATCCGTCTCTTTCAGCAACACAGTGATGATTTCCTTTAATTCCTTGGTATTTCTAACCTCATTAGCAAATTCGAAAAAATCTTTCAATTCTACCTGAAGGGCATTAGCAAGTTTTGTAATGACATTAATTGAAGGGAATTGTTGTCCCATTTCTATCCTGCTCATATATTTGGGGCTGATAGCGGCTTTCCCCGCAAGCTGCTCTTGGGATAATTTTCTAATTGTCCTCAGTTCTTTTATCCGCATTCCAAACAACTTTAATTCTTTCATCGTTTCCTCCTTCAAACTTTGGTAATTATCCTTGTTTAAGGGAGGATTTTAAACACACCATAAGATAGAATATTGTTGAATTACTCAATCAATTAGGTATACTAAAAGACCTATTAGGTAGATATTTATATTTTTAACTACTTCAAAAACTATTTTTTTTAAACACTATGGCATTTAATTTGAGATTAATACAAACGTAAACTGGTTATGATTGTTATTGAAAAGAGGTTTTATAAAAAAGTTATAGTTTGGAAGGAACATCCGATACAATATTATTACTTGTCTTGTAAGGAGGAAGAACTATGCCTGGTAAGAAATATTCATATGGACTATTTTTAGTTTTTGCTGCCGTTGTTTTAGTAGTTAACAGCGCAATTGCTTCGTGGACTATAGAGACGGTGGATCCAAAACAAGTTTATCCCACCGCCATTGCGGTAGATCTCAATAACCATCCTCATATTGTTTATGGAAGTAATCACCTTTATTACGCTTATTATGACGGAAGTAGCTGGCATTCTGAGACAGTAGATTCATCAAGCGGTGTTGGTTATTCTGTTTCCATAGCGGTTGATTCATCAGGTAAGGCGCATATCAGTTATTATGATGGAATCAACGAAGATTTAAAATATGCTACCAATATCTCTGGAACGTGGGCAATAACGACTGTGGATAACGGTGGTGACACCGGTTATTACAACTCCATAGCGATTGATAGTTCAGGCAAGGTACATATTAGCTACATGTACTATAGTGGTTATGCGTATCTCAAATACGCCACAAATGCCTCTGGTTCCTGGGTAAAATCCAATGCTGGTCTTGGAAGTTCAGGTGGATATACCGATGGTGGCTATACCTCCATAGCGATTGATAGCTCAGGCAAGGCACATATTGGCTGTGGTTCTGGTTCGCCATACACAGGCGATCTCTATTATGCTACCAATACTTCTGGAGCATGGGTTGGCGAAAAAATTGAAACAGATGGAGATGGAGTCCAATATACCTCTACAGCCGTAGACAAATCAGGCAAGGTTCACATTAGCTATTTTGGCTATATATATAGTAACCTCAAGTATGCTACTAATAAATCCGGGCCGTGGACAATAACAACCGTAGACGACAGTACTGGGGATGTAGGCAAATATTCCTCTTTAGCACTTGATTCATCAAGTAATGTTTACATCAGCTATTATTATGAGAACAATGAAGATCTGAAGTTGGCCAATAATGCCAATAGCTACTGGGCAACCTCGACTATAGATAGTAGCGGAGAGGTGGGTGCATATACTTCATTAGATATTGATTCATCTGACAATCTGCACATTAGCTATTATGACATTACCAACCTTGCCCTTAAATACGCAAATAATTCCTCAGGCTCGTGGGCAAAAACAACGGTAGAAACTGGCAGTCAGGTAGGCGCTTATACATCCATAGCAATTGATTCGTCAGATAGGGCGCATGTTAGCTACTTTGATGATACGAACGATGACCTAAAATATGCCACAAATTCTTCCGGTTCGTGGGCAATAGAGACTGTTGACAGCAGTGGCCAGGTAGGAGTATTATCAACCTCTATTGCAATTGACACATCAGGTAATGCGCATATAAGTTATTATGATTATACCAACACCGCACTTAAATATGCCACCAATGCCTCTGGTTCTTGGGTAACAAAGACGGTGGATAACAGTGGAGATGTGGGTGAATATACCTCTATAGCGGTTGATTCATCGGGTAATGTGCACATAGGTTATTTTGATTCTACTAACACTGCGCTTAAGTATACCACCAATTCTTCGGGTTCATGGGTGATTACAACCGTGGATAACAGTGGATCCGTAGGTAAGTATCCTTCTTTAGCAGTTGATACATCGGGCAAGGTTTACATCAGTTATTATGATGGTACTAATTATAATCTCAAGTACGCTACCAATGCATCAGGCTCATGGGTAGCAACAACCCTGGATAGCAGCAAATACGTGGGATTGTATACTTCCGCAGCAATAGATACATCAGGTAAAGTACACATCAGTTATTATGATAGTGATAACCAAACTCTAAAATACGCCACCAATACCTCTGGCTCATGGGTAACGGAAACGGTGGATAGTAGTAGTTCCGTAGGTACACATAACTCCATAGCGGTTGATTCGTCAGGTAATGTGCATATCAGCTATTACGATTCGACAAATGATGCCCTTAAGTATGCGATTAAAACTTCTGGTTTATGGGCGCTCACAACGATAGACAGTAACACCAGCAGAAATTATGATGTTGGAAAGTATAGCTCCATAGCGCTTGACTCGGCAAACAAGGCGCACATCAGCTATTTTGACAGCGTTAACAACACCCTAAAATATGCCACCAACGCTGAACAAACCACAGCCACACCTACTCCTTCACCAAAAGTTACCCCAACCCCAACTTCCTCGAAAACACCAACCCCCACAACAACGACTACGCCAATAACTGGTCATAGTGCGGCGTTATCTGTAAGTCCGTCAGAAGTATCTCTATATGATTCTGTTGTAGTAACAGTCGTGGATTGGGATTTAAATACATCCAGTAGCTATGCCGATACTGGAAATGTGAGAATTAAATCAAATACAGATACAACAGGTTTCACTCTTACGCTAACGGAGACGAATGTAAACTCTGGTAGTTTTAAGGGTACATTCATGACGGCTGAAAGTACAGATTCATCTGCATCACCCCCAAAAATTGCGGTTGTAGCAGATGATACTATAACAGTGTCTTACGTAGATGATTTAACTGCCATCGGTAATAGCGCAACAATAACAAATACGGTTTCGGTAACGGGTACAACTGGAACACCAACACCGGGAGAAACACCAACTCCACCAGCGGAGACTGGTGTCATACTTGGTACCGTTACCGATGCAGTAACAGTGGCTCCAATAGCCGGTGCTACAGTATCAACAGATACGGGTGGATATTCAGCTACCACAGATGCTACTGGTAGTTACACGATAACTAATGTAGCGGCTGGAGATTATACGGTAACAGTGTCGGCAACTGGCTACGACTCATCTTCACAGTCTGTCACGGTAGTGGCAGGTGCAATAGCTTCAGCTGATTTTGCATTGAGTCCTGAAACAATATCGACGTCAATAACAACAAAGATTGTGGCAGGGGATTCACACACCCTTGCCATAAAGTCTGACGGTACAGTCTGGGCATGGGGGCATAATGGGGATGGGCAATTAGGGGATGGAACGTTTACCAATAGGACTACTCCTGTTCAGGTAAACGACCTTAGTGATGTCATTGCCATTGATGGCGGACAGCATAATCACAGCCTTGCCGTAAAATCAGATGGTACCGTGTGGGGTTGGGGGCATAATGACGATGGTCATCTGGGAGATGGAACGTACACAAACAGAAGCTCCCCCGTGCAGGTAAATGACCTCAGCGATGCTATTATTGCAGTTGCTGGTGGAGATTCACACAGTCTCGCCTTGAAATGGGCAGACGGTACCGTGTGTGCGTGGGGAGCGAACTGGTATGGGCAATTAGGAGATGGTACAACCGCAGACAGCACTACACCTGTTCAGGTAAGTAACCTCAGCGATGTTATTGCCATTGCTGGGGGTGATAATCACAGCCTTGCTTTAAAGTACGATGGTACTGTCTGGGCATGGGGAGAGAATGCTTATGGTAAATTGGGAGACGAGACAGAAACGAATAGAACTACACCCGTGCGGGTAAGCAGCCTCAGCAATGTCAATGCCATAGCAGTTGGCGACCAGCACAGTCTGGCACTAAAATCAGACGGCACGGTCTGGGCATGGGGAAATAACGAAGGCGGTCAATTGGGAGACGGAACAACTACAAATAGAAATACACCCATACAAGTGAATTTCTACGGCAAGTATATTACTACGATCTCGGCTGGATATAAGCATAACCTTGCTGTGGATTCAGAAGGTTATGCTTGGGCGTGGGGGTATGGTTGGGATGGTCAGTTGGGAGAAGGGGCTAACGCAGATAGCTATATTCCTGTGCAAGTGATAGGACTTCGCTTTGTTACAGCCATTGCAGCTGGCGATTGGCATAGCATTGCCGTGAAGTCAGACGGCACGGTCTGGGCATGGGGGTATAATGGGGATGGTGCGTTGGGAGATGGTACAACCTCAAGCAGAAACACCCCTGTTCAGGTTGATATTAATTTAGGTCAGGCATCAGATTGTGGCGAGTCTAATATAATGAGCTGGTCTGCCGCCAAATTGAAAATTAAAAGAAAGAAAAGTAAAGATATAACCATAACAGCCGCTCAAGGTGATGTGACAGAAGATGATAATACCATTTTTAAATGTCCCGTTGAAGGCCTGACGGTTACTGCGGTTGTTGATAGTAAAACTGAAAGAAAGAAGCTCATATCGGTTTCACCAACAAGCGCTGTAACTGATGAAAACGGTGAGATGTCGTTCACGATAAAAGCCAAGAATAAAAAGGGAAATGCAAAGGTCTATTTTTCAATAGAAGAATGGGGTGCGTGGGCAACTACGGAATTATCAGTAAAGGTAAGGTAACTAATCCCTGATATTTGTAATCCATATCAGAAATAATATTGAAGTAGAAAATTTTCTGCTATCGAGTGCAGGAAAAGGAGGGGAAGATAAGTGAAATTTTTTGCACAGGTTTCATGGTATTTTTTAACTTGTCAATTCATCTTAAAAAGAAGGGAAAAAAGTCATGAAAAGAATTGCTTATAAAATGGTGTGGATGGTATCTGTATTAGTGATGCTTTTGATCAGCAATTCGCTTTTATTTGCTCAATCAACTGAAGAAACAACAACGATTATACAAAGCGATCAGAATTCGATAGATACCCAACAAGAGAACAACGATCCCCAAAGTCAAGCAAGTGTTACTGAGTTATTTCTGTATCTCAATCATATTTTACCACTTGACCTTGTTAATTCAGAATCCAATGGGTCAGATAATATTTACCTGAATAATAACGGCACTACTATATATGGTCCAGTCGCAGTATCTGGTTCTAACTTTTACGATATGAACACAATAATTCCCGTTTCTAGCACTTCTAGTGTTCGTCTTGAACTTTTTGACAAAAACAGTGGTAGGTCATTGGGTAAGGTTAGTTTTAGTTTCAACACGTTAAAGAAAATTATAGATAAGGGTGAACGTTATTACACTTTTAGTCATAAATGGTACTCCTCTGCAACATGGAAATATAAATTGAATTATGAAGTGAAATCAACAGATGATTCTTCAGATGCTTCGTCAATTCCATTGGTTGTTGATGCAATACCCCTTGCTTCCGATGCGTCATCTTTTAGAGTGTCTATTTCTGGCCCGACAAATTTACTGCTACAAGGGCAAACAGTAACAATTACTGGAAAAGTTACTGATAGTTCTGGAAAACCATTAAAGAATGAGATTTTGGGCGTGAACGATGGATTAACTCTTCTGTGTTCACAAACAACAACGGACAGCAATGGACGTATCAATTATACCGCTACTGTTAACGCAGCAGGTACGGCTGTGGTCGAGTTCGTTGTTCGTGATTATAGATATCCTTTTGTCTTTCAAGCAGCCAAAAAATCCGGTAATGAACTCTTAACTAACCCTTTATATCTAACTGCATTTACAATTCAAAATAAATCTTCGCAAGACATAAAGGCTACAACTACGGTTGATAATGGTACTCAATATACCCACAAAGTATCCCAAAAAAGAACCACAACAATTCTTAAGACTGCAACAAATCAAGCCATGAAACGAGTTACAGTTTTTAAAGGGGAAACATTTTCAGTTGGTTTGGGTGCATTGGGTGGTAATACCTCGGTAACTGTAAATAGTAGTGGTGTTGGAACTATCAGCTTTACAGGAGGAACCGGAATAGTATATCGTGGTAAGGTATATGCCACTACTGAAAGTGCAGTTGGTGCATGTTGGGCACCTGGTGGTGATCTCGGAACTACACCTGTATCATTGTCTGGCGGAGTCGCTCTTTGTGCTGGTACTGACGGTGTGAGCGTTAGTGTCATTGGATCATCTGGTGGATCCACTGTAGGATTCAAAATTCAAATTTATTAACAAGTAAGCTTGTAGTTAATGGATAGTAAAATAGGAATTTTTCCAGAAAAGGAGAGAATTTATAATGGGAAATCAAATATTGGGTAAGACAAGAAATGCGGGAGCCGTGATTTTGCTGAGTTTCATAACGTTTGGCATTTATACCATTATTTGGTATTACAGGATAAACAAAGAAATTAAAGAACACGATCGAAAACAGAATTTCAGTCCAGGTTGGGCAACGGTAGCCTTTTGTTGTCCTATTGTTAATCTTGTTTCAGCGTATAACACGGCCGATCGGATTAAAAGGATGCAAAAAGCAGATGGCTCTCAGGATTTAATTAGCCCGGGTGCTGCATTAGTATGGGTGCTTGTCTTTGGCATAGGGTATCCTATTGTTGTACAAGGAGCACTAAACAACCATTGGTACGAACATATTACACCCAGGTTGAAGGAAGAAACTATATGATTATCAAGTTTGCAACTTGAACCCGCCAAGGTCTCCAAGCTTAATCAACTTTCAAGAAAGGTAGGATTGAATGAAGACTTTAAGGTGTCTCTTTTTGTTTGTCATTTTTTGTACTTGTTTCGGTTGTGCGGCTGCTCAGATTGCTCTGGAAAAGAAGGATTTGAAGGTTGAGACACAGATGTCTGATACGATCTTTCTCGATATTGAAACCCAGGTAGAAAAAACGGTATTTGTGGACGTCAGAAATACCTCAGATAAGGAAATAGACATAAAATCGCTACTCGTTAGTAATCTTCAGGCAAAAGGATACACAGTAACAAATACTCCCGGTGAAGCCTTCTATATCTTGCAAGGCAGTATACTTTACGTGGGAAAGGCTGACCCCTCTGCGCTTCGCGAATCACTCTATGGTGGTTACGGAGGCGCTTTGGTTGGGGGAGTAGGTGGCGCTGTGGTAGGCGGGGCTACTCACGGGTTGGGAGGCGCTGCTCTGGGGGCAGGGATTGGCGGGCTGGCTGGAGGGGTAGGTGAACTGGTAGCAGGGGCACTCGTCAAAGACGTTACCTACACCATCGTTACCGATATGATGATCTCTGAAAAGTCTACAATTAAGGTAGAACAAACGGTTCAGTCTGATTTGCAGCAAGGGAAGGGATCAACGATTAAACAGACGAGTGAGAGTACTGTGGACAGAAAACGCTATCAAACACGAATTGTTTCTACTGCCAATAAAGTAAACCTAAAATTTGAGGAGGCATTGCCTCCGATGATGGAGGGTCTGGCGAGGTCAATTTCGGGTATCTTTTAAAAATCTGAGATATGCAAGGGCGAACGGACATCAGCCCCTATTCACCCTTTCTGACAACAATTTCCGCAATCTATTTGTAAATTTCCTGTAACAATTTTTCTGTTGTCACAAAATTATCAAAACCCATCTTTTTAGCTCCTTCACACAATGCCTTATCATTGGTCCACAAAGGAATTCCCAGTTCGAGACTTAAAGCTATAAAAGGTGTGTCTTTTTCGTCTATTTTTTTACAAATTCTATAAGCATCTTGCCAATTTTCTTTAGAGACTGCGAATTTGGGAATAACTGCTATTTTCTCAAAAAGCATTTGCACAAACATTCTAAATTCGGCTTGCTTTAATTTAGTCTTTTTAATCAAGTGGGATTCATACTTATTTAATTCAGGGAATACTATATCAGGTGTGTAAATATCGTTCATTTTAAAGATATCCAGATAAATCTCTTTTCCACTGATAAGAGCGGAGAATATGATATTAGAATCAACAACAATTTTCATAAAGGTAAATCTTTTTTATATTTCCGCCAGGTATCTTCTTTAATCATTTCAACTTCTTTTTCGTAATCTATCTCTAAACTACTTAGCGCCTCGGAAATGTTTTTAAGAAGCCCCTTCATCTTCATCAACATTAGGGTTTGCTCTATTTCTTCTCTTATTCGGACTTCCCCCAACTGCAATAAATCTTCATCCTTAATCTCTAAGATTATTTTGCTCATGTATGTCCTACCTTCCTACTTCAAATAGATGGATAAATCTTCAACTTTAAGTTAAATGATAATGTATTTATAAAAAAATATAAAGATATTTCTGGATGCTTCATAATCAATCAGTACGTGCAGCAATAGTTAGTTTTACTCATACATGAGCATAGAGTTATGGTGTCAAATCTTTTTGTTGACAACAATAATTTATCTCGGAGTGATACATTCTCATATCTGGAAATGATCGTTACTTTATAACCGAAATCGGTGCTTTATTCCCCGCTTTCCTGTAACACCTCATGGATTCCACCACATTTTTTGCAGCGAAAAGCCCCTGGCTCAATCTCTCCGCGCTCATACATAGTTGCCAACTCCATTGCCTGTTCCTCCGTGTTGGCATAGGCAACAAGGGCGTCCAATTCGCTGTAATCTTTGTAACAATTGAAAGGATGTACTTCACCGTCTACAATTGCATATAAATTTTTACTCATATAAATTCCCCCTTCTTGTGTTGCAAATATTTCACCCGCAACCAACTTTTTGTGGTTAAAGTTTCAGGAACTGTTCATTACGCTTTTAAATGGCACATTCTATCTAAAATATACATAAATACGTTAAAACAAACAATAGTAAATTGTCTTGAATCGCTTGAAATTAAAAGTAAAATCAAAAGGGACAAATTCTTATCTTGATCGTATAGTAATTTTCATTTTATTTAAGCGTATTACAAGGTTGCATGGATTATTCCCCTCTTGGGAGGGGTTAGGGGTGGGTTCCTTTCCCCGTTCCCCGTTTTCACGAGGACAAGTTTCACGAGGACAAGGGTCGTGAAATCTCAGTGAATATTTCACGAATTACCGCCTTACCCACCCCTTAAATCCCCTCCCAAGAGGGGACTTTCCAACTTGAGTAATTACAATCACTGAATATTTTCAATGAAATATATAGATGAATTTCGTGACGGAACGATTGCAATTGGTTTATCCAAAAAAATTGCTATCCTTATGGATGGCCACGATGAGATTACCATTATGGAGGTATGCGGCAGCCATACGATGTCCATTTATCGATACGGATTAAAAAAACTGCTCCCCTCAAATATTAGACTGCTTTCCGGGCCTGGATGTCCTGTATGCGTAACGTCTGTTAGCTATATAGACACTGCTATAGCCATCTCACAAAATACTTCCGCCAGTTCAAACAGTGGTCGTGATGTGTTAATAACAACATTCGGCGATATGATGCGTGTACCCGGCTCGTCTTCAAGCATTGAAAAGGAAAGGGCTAAAGGTGCATCGGTTGCAGTCGTGTATTCAACCCTTGACGCCTTACATCTGGCTGAAAAATATCCGGATAAAAAAGTTGTGTTTCTTGCTATTGGTTTTGAAACTACAGCGCCAACAATTGCCGCATCCGTTATTGAAGCAGAAAGGCGGGGGTTAAAAAACTATTTTGTCCTTACCGCACATAAAGTAAAGTGATTATAAACAATTCTCTATACAAACACATTTGTAGCGTATGAAAGGTGATAAAGCAACAATATATAGTAGCTTCAAGAAAATAGTTTATAATCACTTAAAGTAATGCCACCGGTTATGAAGGCGCTCCTGAAAGACAAAGAACTAAATCTCGACGGTTTTCTCTGCCCGGCACACGTAAGCGCCATCATCGGATCGAGACCTTATGAATTCATTGCCAGAGACTTCCGTATCCCATGTGTCATTGCTGGTTTTGAACCATTAGATATCCTGCAGGGCATATATATGCTACTTGAACAAATTGTAAAAAAGGAAGCAATCGTTCAGATTGAATATTCAAGGGTGGCAAAACGAGAAGGGAACCCAACTGCCTTAGCTTTACTAGATAAGGTATTTGAGCCGTGTGATGTCGAGTGGCGTGGGCTTGGCTTTATACCACAAAGCGGGCTTAAATTGAGAAGCCAATACGAACGATTCGATGCACTCATGTTAATGCAAAATAAATCCGAAATCCGAAACCTGTCATCGACCTGGATCGGGGATCCGAAATCCGAAATTCATGGTTGTATCTGTGGCGATATTCTCAGGGGCGGAAAAACACCTTCTGAATGTAAACTTTTCAAGAAAATATGTAATCCTGAACATCCTGTAGGGGCATGCATGGTCTCCAGTGAGGGGACTTGTGCAGCTTATTATAAATATGGTGAAACTTAGTACCGTCCTTAGTGATTAGCATTTTGGAGATATACAAACCAATATTACAATGTCATTGCGAAGGAGGAACGACTGAAGCAATCACTTGATTTTCACGTATTTCTGAAATAGACTGCTTCGCTGTCGCTCGCAATGACATTTAAAATACGAACTTTTGGAAAGTCCATTTACCGGGAATTTTAGAATGAAAGATACAAAAATAACCCTTGCTCATGGCAGTGGCGGAAAATTAACCCACGAACTCGTAAGAAAGCTCTTCTTACCATGCTTCAACAACAATGCGCTTTCCCTTTTAGGCGACTCTGCGATCCTGAATATTAATGGGACAAAATTGGCTTTCACAACCGATTCTTACGTGGTCAAGCCCCTATTTTTCCCCGGCGGCGATATTGGAATGCTTGCAGTAAACGGTACCATAAACGACCTTGCTGTCGTAGGTGCAGAGCCAATGTTCCTCTCTGCCGGTTTTATTATAGAAGAAGGGTTTGAGTTATCGCTTCTTGAGAAGGTTGTAAACTCTATGAAAGAAGCAGCCACGCTTGCCAGCGTTGAGATTGTAACTGGAGATACAAAGGTTGTTGAGAAAGGCAGTGTTGATGGACTTTACATGAATACCTGTGGCATAGGGATTGTCAACGAGAGCATAAATCTTTCGACATCCTTAATAGAAATTGGAGATAAGATAATCGTTAGCGGTACTCTTGGTGATCATGGAATGGCAGTGCTTTCAGAGAGGGAATCGCTGGGCTTCAATTCACAAATAATAAGCGATTGCGCCCCCCTTTCCGGCACAATCAAGAAAATACTTGCTTCCGGCGCTCACATAAAATTTATGAGAGACCCTACAAGAGGAGGCCTTGCAACGACACTAAATGAGATTGTAAACACTCAAAAATATGGTATTGTAATTGAGGAACAAGCAATTCCAGTCAATGACGGAGTGAGGGCATTATGTGAGATACTTGGTTATGACCCTCTGTATATTGCAAATGAAGGAAAGGTGGTGATTGTTGTTTCTGCACATGATGCTGATAAGGTATGCGAAATACTCAAGGAAGATAGCTTGGGCAGAGATGCAGCGATCATTGGAGAAATAATTCCTGAACCAACAGGCAAGGTATGTCTCAAGACCGTAATTGGCGGGACAAGGGTTATTGATATGCTTGTGGGTGATCAACTACCGAGAATCTGTTAATAATAAACAAATATAGGGAGAAAAAATTGCATGAAGTATAGCATGGTTGGAATATTTGGCGTTTTTGTCTTATTTGTAACCTTAGTAATTTCTGGTTCAAAGCTGTATGCAGAAGACACTGAAAAGGAATCAGGATGGGCAATCGGTACAGATAACAAAAAAACATTATATGTCGCTCATTGGACACATACCCCAGAAAATTGTCCGGGCAGGAGCGCAGAAGGCGCAAAAATGCTGAATAAGTTCTGGGAAGGGAGAAAAAAGGCAGAAGAAAAGGGGATCAGGATACTCGGCGCGTATGTTACGGTTACAGAGCATGATTATTTTATCATCTTTGAGGCAAATGACTATAGCGCAGCAGTTGAATTCTTTCTTCCGCTCGTACCAAGCCAGACCGGGAAGATAGTGCCTGTACTTACCATGGACGACTGGTTAAAAATAATGCCAAAATAATGGAGAAATTTTTTCCAATAACAAAGAAACCTAACCCAGCGAGTCGGAATCGTAGCGCGGGTGGTTTATCCCCCGCCA
>Ga0209212_1005912_pt1 | contig 14323 bp, 15 predicted proteins | sample RifGroC2_FD_183996 | JGI IMG/M metagenome (GOLD analysis project Ga0209212, IMG submission 183996) | Groundwater microbial communities from Rifle, Colorado, USA - Groundwater C2 (SPAdes) (version 2) | ecosystem: Environmental > Aquatic > Deep subsurface > Groundwater | place: Rifle, Colorado... | reverse complement strand
AGGACCTTTCCGGTGAACTGCGCTTCGATATAACGATGCCGAAGACAAACCGTTTCGAATTTCATTTTTTAGGCACCCTGCGGAAAGACCTCGATGGGAACAGCGACCTCACCGGTTATTATCCGCTCGAAGATATCGGGAATACCTACCGCAACGAAAGCCATGGCTATCTCTATGATGCGCATCTCGGGATCAATGATCCGCTTCCGTTTTTTACGCAGGTAAGGCTCGGCCGCCAGGCGGGTCTGCGCGACGAACCGGTGTTTTTTGACGGTCTCGCAACGGACCTCCGCATGGGCTCCCTGGTGAACTTCACCCTGTATGGCGGGGCAGCGGTCCGTTTCTACGAGACCGACAAACACTGGGGCGATGATACCCTGGGCGGAGCAGGGCTTGATCTTACTCCTGGATCGTTCACGAAATTCAGTCTTGATTATCTCACCATAAAAAGCGCGCTCTCCACGACGACCGATCAGCAGGACAACATGGTTTCGTTGAAGCTCTGGCAGAGCATCGCATCGTTCATGAAGGCATCGGTAAAATACCGTTTTCTTAACTCCGACCCCCGTGATGTGACTGTTCGCTTGATCAGCACGATCGCCCCGGCGAACATGGAAGTTAACCTTAATTATTTTAAGCAGTTCAGGGTAGAAAATGAGCTGGCCAACGAGCTTTCGCTCTACTCCAGTGTGCTGGGTCAGTCCTCTCCCTACCAGACCTATGATGTGAAACTTCGCATGCTCCTGGGCGAGCATTACGCCGTAGACCTCGGTTATTTTAAGCGGGCCCTCCTGGAAGAGTTGCAGGCAACCGCGTTTGACCGCGATTTCAGCCGCGCCTTTCTGCTGCTCGAGATCATGGACCTGCCCATGGATCGTGTATCATTCACCCTTACCGGCGAACAATGGTCCACCAAGGGGAGAAAATTCAATTCAAGCGGACTGGACATTGGTTACCGTTTCAAGAACAGGAAAAATGCCGGTGTGAACGCCGGGACGTATTACAGCCTGTACAAGTACGATTACTACACTGAGCTCGGGCTTCGTGAGAACATCCTTACCTATTATGTGAGCGGCAAAGTCCCGCTCGGTTTCGGCATTTCAATGAACGGCAGCTATGAATATGAGGACAGCCTCGAGAAGTATCAAATGTTCAAACTGGGGATGCGTTATGATTTTTAGCCGCCAAAACATAAAGAAATACAGCAGGATCATGATGGTTGCCGGGCTTGCCGTAAGTGTGGGCAGCCTGCCCGGCCTGTGCAATAAAGCTTCCGCAGCACCCGCGGCGACGCCGAAGACCGAAGCCGCACCTGCGGCGGCGGAGAAGATACCCTTTCCACGGCCGGATTCGCACAAAGGGGGCTGGATCGAATTTCATGGCGCATCAGCCGGTTTGGATCTCAGCGCAGGCGAGCAGTCCTGCCTCACATGCCACGGCAAAAATGACTGTATCTCCTGTCATAACACCCGGCCGCCGCGGGACCATACGAATACCTGGCGCACGCTGAGCCATGGTTTCATGGCCGAAGGGAACCGTGAACGTTGTTTGACCTGCCATAGACAGGATTTCTGCATACGCTGCCATAACGAGACCCCGCCGCGTTCTCACACCGGCGGTTGGGCGGCGCCGGCAAGGCATAGTATGGGAAGGTCCTGTACCGATTGCCATGGCAGCGGCAGGTTGCCCGTTGACAGCTGCGGGGTATGCCATAACAAACCGCTGCAGTGATCAGCGTGAGCGTGCAGTCAACGACGCAGGCAGCGCATCAGTTCTTGTAGAGGAAAACGGTTTCAAGGCACTTCAGGAGTATGCATGAATAAGCCATTATCTCAACATCTTGTTGCTTTCTTCATATGCGCGGTGACGGTAGTCGGCTGCAGTTCGAGCCCGGGGCCCGATGCTATGTCATCCGGGTCAGGCACAGGCTCCAGCGTCTGCACCGCTTGTCATGCTCCGGGCAGTGCCATCGACCCGCTGACAACGAACGGCACGGGGGCCTCTGGCAAACACGTTGCTCATGTAACCAGCATGGGTTTCGCCTGTGAAGCGTGCCATTTCAACTATATAAACCTCACCACCCATGCGAGCGGAACGCTGGATACGACGAACCCTGGTGTTCTTATTGTTTATTTCGACCCGGCGACTAACCCCACGGGCTCCTGGAACGATGCTCTGGGAACCTGCTCTTCGCTCAATTGCCATGGTACCGATACTCTCGACTGGTATGGAACGAGTGTGGCCGGTTATCAGAGCTGCACCTCGTGTCATTCCTATCCGATTGGCACCAGGCGCCGTGTTACTGGCGCACTAGGCGATTTCGGCCTCAATCCCGCTATCGTATCCAAGCATGTCACGACGACCGGCGATCCTGCTCCTGCCCAGTGCCTGGTCTGTCATGATCAAACGAACCATACGCAAGGCACGGTGCGATTGAGGAATGCAGATAACGTTGCAAGTATTATTGTTTACAATCCTGCCTCACCGGCAAGTCTTGAGCCGTTTTGTTTGAGCTGTCATGATACCCTTGGTGCTACATCGACCTTTTTAGCGGGAGGGAATGCTCTCAAACCGTTTAACGACAATAACACCTTGGGGAGCGTGCCGAATGTTGCAGGCAATAAGATCCAATCGTATTGGACCGGCACCAACAACCGCCATCAGACAAGCGGCGGCCTGACCTGCGCAGGGACCGGAGCAATTTTAACAGGATGCCACGGCAACAACGGTAGCATCAATATGCATGGTTCGGTTAACAAGGGGCTCTTGACGCAGAACCTGACCCTGCCGATTCCATATACGCAGACCTATGCCTACAATGATTACAAACTCTGTTTTGATTGTCACACAAATTATGCGACCGTTTCCCCGCAGGTGGTTCTGGGTTACAACATAAATGGCAAATATAACGTCACATCGGTCCCGACTATTACTTCTTATGTTACGTCTGCAGCGATTATCCAATCGCTTTTTAGGGATCAGTATATCAATCCCGCCAATCCGTTAAACTTTCCCCCATACTGGGGCGGCATCGAACCCACACCGATAAATTACAATGACACGATGTCGATTGGTGGTGAGCACCCTTATTTGCCTCTGCATAATTACCACCTTTTCAGTATCGTTGCAGATCCGTTATTCTCTCCGTTGCCAAATTTGCTAAATTGGAAATACCGCGGCGACGCTTTGCAGACAGGTAGAATAACCTGTGTGACGTGTCATAATGTCCATGGAACGAACGGATCTTCAGTTCGGAGTACCTTTGATGAATTCTTGATCTCGCCCATACCGCTTATTGGCAGCGGGCTGGACACGTACAATACCATGACGTTCGATAATTATTCAACGGTCATGGACTCCTATCCCATGAACTGCAATGCCAAGTGTCATGAATTTACAGGTCAGACCTTCTATTGGAACGTTCCCGCAAATGAGTAGCGAAGCGTAAATATCAAGCAGTGTATAGATATATAGATATTCAAAAAAAAGAGGACTGCTTTACGCAGCCCTCTTTTTTTATGAGTCTTCTGACTTTTATGTGGGTCGTTGATTTGTCTATGTGCTTATTTAGACTTTATCTGCGCCTCCGCGTCTCCGCGCGCGTTCAGCTTTATATGCCTGTTTCGGCCATTTTACTGCAGTCGTGACCCACTTGCCGTCAACGCGTTTTTCCATCAGCTCAAGGCCCGCCATTTGCATCGCTGCAGTAACCTCCTCATCCTGTCCGGTGAGCATGCCGGAGAGCACTGCAATGCCCGAAGGCGCTAGATGCGCGGCAATGTCCGGCGCCAGCTTGACCAGCACCAGAGAAATAAGGTTCGCGGCGATAAAATCATAGGTGCCGGGAACGTCAGCGACGCTGCCAGCCTGAATCTTGACCTGTTCAGTCTGGTTCACCACGCAGTTCTTGATCGCGGCGTCCACGGCAAGGGGGTCGGTGTCCACGCCAAGGATCTGTTTAAACCCGAGTTTTGCTGCTGCTATGGCGAGAATGCCCGTGCCCGTTCCGATGTCCAGGAACCGTTCCTGCGTTGTCCGGGGTGCGAGGCGTTCCATGAGCAGCAGGCATGACCGTGTGGTCCCGTGGTGGCCGGTCCCGAAGGCCATGGCCGGGTCGACGATAAGATTGATCTTGCCGTCCTTCGGCTGTTCCCAGGGCGGCAACACGGTGAAGCGCTCGCCGATATCGATAGCGGTGAAAGATTTCTGCCAGGTGGCGTTCCAGTCCTGGTCCGGGACAAGCACATGCTTGAACGAGATGTGCTCCCGGCCGGATGAGTCGAAGAGGGCCTGTATCACGTTTAACTCGCTTGTTATGCTGTCCATATCAGCGGTGTGCGGGAAATAAGCGATCATGTCAGTTCGCTGTTCGATCACGCCGAGCGTGCCGAGTTCGGAGAGCTTCTGGATCAGCGCTTCTCTATCGGCGTCGGGCATGTGGATGGTAAATTCGTAATAGGGCACGGGGAAGCCTTTCTTGTGCGGTTTCAGGATTTGAGCGTGGTCATTGTAACAGGCAGCTACAGGACCTGTCAATCAGCGTATCTTGCTGTGGTAGGGATAGGGGAGGGTGAGGACGTTGGCAAATTTCGCATGGAGACCTGTCCCGATTTAGCAGCCATTCCCCCCAGCAATCCCCATCACAGGGGCACACAATATGCATTAATAGTAATGAATTCGTAAGATGTCTGTTAAGCCGTCTTTGCGAGCGTAGCGAAGCAATCTCGTAGTTCGTGTATCTGTTCGTATATCTGCCTGCTAAACCGAGATTGCCGCGTCGCTCCGCTCCTCGCAATGACAGCAGTGGGGGGGGCAAACGATGGTCACAGAGTTGGAAAAGGGGAGGAGGAGGTGGCACGTGAACGGCTTCGACGATATCATTTCAGATATAAGGAAAACGCTATGGATATTGAAAAAATCCTGGATGAGTATCGCAATGGCGATGCGGGCTGTCGGCTTCGTCATTTTCTTGCTTTCCGCGATCTTCGGGGTCATTTCAGTCGTATTGAGCAAAAGAGCCCGAACGACGATTTCGACATCCTGAAGTTTCCCTGGAGCAAGAACCATCACATTGTTCGCGCTGCTTAAAATACATCTGGTTCAAGGGGGTCTTTTTGGGCCAGTCACCCACCTGGATTAAGGTCATTTTGGAGACTCTTTATCCATGACTCTTTTCCGCTCTTCTCCATTTTTCTGCATCTCCCGTGAAGCAGTAAGTGTTGGGGTGCTCAAGCCGCCTTTTGAACTTAACCACTTCCGCCCTAAGCGCGTCCTTGAAGCGTCCCCAGGGGTTGTCCTCGTCGGTTGTCCGAAGTCATTTGCCTCTGTCATCCTGCAACAACTCCCTCGCTGCGGGGTATTGGGAACGTGAGGGGATGTTTTTACTATACGTTTTCAGGCTTTTTGCCGGCCTTTCGTAACCGCTGGCCCCATGGCGTCAATCATGTCCATCCGAGTATTTCCGGGGGTGAAATTGTTTTTTTCCCTTGACAAGTCCGCAAGTTACATGGTATGGTAGCGACTCTTAACGAAGCTTAGATGGATTTTTGAAGGAGGAGTAAGCATGTACGCAGTAATCGGGACCGGCGGAAAACAGTACAAGGTTTCGCCCGGTGATGTGGTAAGAGTGGAAAGCCTTGAAGCCAAGAAGGGCGATACCGTCGAGATCACGGACGTCTTCATGATCGCTGATGGCGACAAGATCAGCGTTGGCAAGCCGAAGCTGGCTACCGCCAAGGTCACGGTCGAAGTGGTGGACGAGGACCGCGGCGAGAAGCTGCTCATCTTCAAGCACCGTCGGCGCAAAGGCTATCGCAAGACCATCGGTCATCGGCAGAACTATACGGCAATCAAAATCAAAGAGATCACGGCATAATAAATCACAAAACACAAATTACCAATAACAAATCACAAACAATATCGAAATTACAAATCCAAGTTTGCAAGCCTTTGAAATTTGGTTGTTGGAATTTGAACATTATTTAGGATTTGGCGGTTGGAATTTGGATTTTGTATTTCCGGAGGATTTACAATGGCACATAAAAAGGGAGTTGGCAGTTCACGGAACGGCAGAGACAGTAATGCACAGCGTCTGGGCGTAAAGCGCTACGACGGCGAGCTGATCAACGCAGGCACCATCATAATCAGGCAGCGCGGCACCAGGATCCATCCGGGCACGAACGTGGGCAAGGGCAGCGACGATACGCTTTTTGCCAAGGTCACCGGCGTGGTGAAGTTCGAGCGCAAAGACAAGACGCGTAAAAAGGTGAGCGTGTACGCAGCAGCAGTCTAAAAACTCATCCTGATTTCAGTATCCTTTACAAGGCGGCATGAAATTTATGCCGCCTTTTCTGTTTGCACGTTCGGACCCTCTATGACAGGGGACCGTGGGCTGACGGCTCTACAATGGTCTCCTGACACGCTTTTTCCGCTCATGCTGCTTGCATTTTAATGCCGTTATCTGTATATTTCTCACAGGGTTAATGACGATGTCAAATTTTATAGACAGGGTAAAGATCAACATCAGGGCCGGCCATGGAGGCAAGGGGTGCATCGCTTTCCGGCGTGAGGCCTATGTTCCCCGCGGCGGTCCCAGCGGCGGGGACGGGGGAAAAGGCGCTGATGTCATCATCCGTGCCGATTCTCAACTGGGCACGCTCATCGACCTCCGCTATCAGCAGAATTACTTTGCCAAGGATGGTCTTCCCGGCAGCGGAAAAGAACAGACAGGCGCCGATTCCGAGGATATCATCATCCGCGTTCCTGTTGGCACGCTGGTGTACGATACCGTGACCCCGGGAGTGCTGGTGGACCTGGACGAAGACGGCAAGGAGTTCATTGCCGGAAAAGGGGGGAGAGGCGGCAAGGGCAATGCTTTTTTCAAAACAGCCACCAAGCAGACGCCCCGGTACGCCCAACCCGGAGAGCCGGGTGAAGAGCGGCAGCTCTTTCTCGAACTGAAGCTACTGGCCGACGTCGGGCTGGTCGGTTTTCCCAATGCCGGCAAGTCGACGCTCATTTCAACGATCTCTGCAGCCAAACCAAAGATCGCCGATTATCCCTTTACAACACTTACGCCGGTGCTGGGCGTGGTGAAGCCTGAAGGGAGAAAAGGCTTCGTGGTAGCCGACATCCCGGGCTTGATCGAGAATGCCCACAAAGGTGCCGGGTTGGGATTCGAGTTCCTCCGTCATATTGAACGGACAACGATTTTGCTGCACATGGTGGACGTTTCCGGCATGGTACCGGGCGACCCGGTAGAGAACTTTGAAAAGATCAATAACGAGCTTGCCCTGTACAGTGACAAGCTCTCGGGCAAGTATATGGCGGTGGCAGCCACCAAGATAGATGCGGCCATTCCCGAGCATGTCGAGAAGCTTGAACGCTATTGCCGCGAGCATGAGTTCAAGTTCTTCCCGGTGTCATCGGCTACCGGCAAAGGTATCGATACTCTGGTTAACTTTCTATCGGAAAAAGTGGAAGAGGGGCGTAAAGAGCGCGCAAAAGCCGTCGATGTTGCACCGCAGGACGTAGAGGTAAAAGATTAGTAAAAACCCATAAGGTGTTGTATTTACAATGTGTAAAAATGTAAAGTTTATCTTTAATTGGGGTTCTTGGATTCAACTCGCATAGATCATGGATCTTCACATGAAGAACGCTTCTGCCGATAAAAAATCCATCCTGTCCAAAGCGCGCCGCGTGGTGATCAAGGTAGGCAGCGCAGTCCTTACCTCCTCTGGCGGAGGGCTTGACCAGAAGAGGATCGAGCAGCTCGCCAAGGAGATCGTTTCGATCATGGACGGGCGGCGCGAGGTGGTTCTGGTCTCGTCCGGGGCTATTGCCGCCGGTCTGGCAAAGCTCGGCCTGAAGAAGACCAAAGGCATGCCCCTTCCTTTGAAACAGGCAGCAGCAGCCGTGGGTCAGTCGGGACTCATGTGGATGTATGAAAAGACCTTTGGCGCCCATGGCAAAAAGGTCGCTCAGGTGCTCCTTACGCGCGAGGACCTGTCGAACCGGAGCAGGTTCCTGAACGCCCGCAATACCCTCCATACCCTCCTCGAATACGACGTCATTCCCATTATTAACGAGAACGATACGGTTGCCGTGGACGAGATCAAGTTCGGTGATAACGACAACCTTTCGGGGATGGTCGTGCAGCTTACCGATGCCGACCTCCTCATCATACTTTCGGATATCGACGGGCTGTATACCGCCGATCCAAGGCTCCACCCCGATGCCCGGTTCATTCCCGTTGTGGAAAAAATAACCGCTGAAATGGAACGGGGCGCGGGAGATGCCTTGTCCGGCGTGGGTACGGGCGGGATGCGTTCCAAGATCATGACCGCGAAAAAGGTGGGCGCTTATGGCGTGCCCATGGTCATACTGAACGGTAAAAAAACCGGCCTGCTTGCCGCCTTGTTTGGCGGAAGTGAATCGGGCACGCTGTTCCTTCCCCGGCTTGAAAAAATGGACAGCCGCAAGCACTGGATCGCATACACGGCCGCTTCGAAAGGCGGCATCGTAGTGGACGACGGGGGGCGCGATGCCCTGGTGCATAAAGGGAAGAGCCTGCTGCCGGGTGGAGTGGTCAGTGTTGAAGGCACATTCAAGGTCGGCGATTGCGTGAATTGTCTGGACCTGAGGGGCTCAGTGTTCGCCCGGGGGCTGACGAAATATTCTTCAGGAGAGCTTGAATTGATCAAGGGCTTGAAAACGTCGCAGATCGAGCCCGTACTGGGGCATAAGGATTACGATGAAGTGATCCACCGGGATGACCTGGTGATATTGTAGTGAAGGGAGCAACGGGATGAAAAGGCTGATACTGGCATTGGTACTGATATTCTTGTTTAGCCCTCAGGCCTCTGCCGCGCTTAAACTGAACGAGCCGGCCCCGCTCTTTTCTCTTCACGACATGACCGGGAAGGAGTTCTTTTTAGGGGACGTCGTCGGCGCCGGCAGCAAGAAAAAAGGCAACGGTGTTATCGTAAGTTTTTTTGCTTCCTGGTGCCCGCCCTGCAGGCAGGAACTTCCGATCATGAACTCACTGGTCGACGAATTTCGGAGCAAAGGGATCACGGTCGTGCTGATCAACGCCAAAGAAGATCTTGATACGGTAAAGGAATTGCTCAAAGAGCTGCAGGTGGACCAGCCGATCGTCCTCCGCGACGCTGATGGAAAAACGGGTAAAAAATACGAGCTCCGGTTCCTGCCGACAACATTCTTTATCGGAGCTGACGGAAATTTGAAGGACGTCATTTACGGCGAAATAAAAAATGCAAATGCTGTGCAGGCCGGTGCGGAGAAGCTTTTAAAGTGATCACCATGACCGTGCAGGCAGGAGGAATCATTGGACATCAAACAATACGTATCCGATAAAGCAAAAAAGGCCAAGGCCGCATCGCGGGCCCTGGCGAACTGCTCGACCGAGATCAAGAATAATGCGCTCTTCAAAATGGCGGCCGGGCTCGAGAAGGAATCCGGCATGCTCATTGCTGAAAATAAAAAAGACCTGGTTGCTGCCGGGCAAAAGGGCCTGTCCAAGGCCATGATCGACCGCTTGACCCTCGATGCGGACAGGATCAAGGCCATGGCTGACGGTCTGCGCGAGGTCGCGGCGCTTCCCGATCCGGTGGGCGAAGTGACCAGGATGTGGCGGAGGCCCAACGGGATGCAGATCGGCAAGATGCGCGTTCCCATCGGGCTCATCGGGATCATTTACGAATCGCGGCCGAACGTGACCGCTGATTCAGCCGCGCTCTGCCTCAAATCCGGCAACGGCGTACTGCTCCGGGGCGGCTCCGAAGCCGTCCATTCCAATACCGCGATCGCGAATATTCTGTCAGGCGCTGGGGCCGAGGCCGGCATCCCCGAAGGCGCAGTATCGTTCATCGAGAATCCTGACCGCGCCTGTGTCATGGAGATGCTTAAACTGAACGGGGTCGTAGACCTCATCATCCCGCGCGGGGGTGAGGGACTGATCCGCATGGTATCGGAGAACTCGACGATCCCGGTCATCAAGCACGACAAAGGCGTATGCCACGTGTATGTGGATTGCAAGGCAGATGCTGCCATGGCCGGCGAGATCTGTTTTAACGCCAAGGTCCAGCGGCCGGGAACGTGCAATGCCATGGAGACCATGCTGGTGCACAAGGACCTCGGTGCATCGTTCCTGCCCGCCATGCTCGACCGCTTTATGAAGGCAGGGGTGGAGATCCGGGGATGCGCAAAAACAAAAACCTTCGTGCCAGCGGTGAAGGCAGCCACGGACAAGGACTGGGACACGGAATATAACGACCTGGTGCTGAACGTGAAGGTCGTGGACAGTATGGATGATGCCATGGAGCATATTGCGCTGCACGGTTCCCAGCACTCCGAGGCGATCGTGACCGACGATTATGCAAAGGCCCTGCGGTTCCAGCGGGAGGTGGATGCCTCCGCGGTGTTCGTGAACGCCTCGACCCGCTTGAACGACGGGTTCGAGTTCGGGCTCGGCGCCGAGATCGGCATATCGACCACCAGGATCCATGCACGCGGGCCCATGGGGCTCGAGGAGCTGACCTCGACCAAGTTCATCGTGTTCGGGAATGGACAGATCAGAAAATAAGTGTGCATGAGATGATGTTGCTGATTGTGGACGTACATTCTTTGTCCGAAATCCGCATCCCGAAAATCAGACCGGAGGTCTTTTGTCACAGAGGATCGGCATTCTCGGAGGAACCTTTAATCCCATTCATTACGGCCACCTTGCCGCTGCGGAGGAAGTCCTGGGCCGGCTGAAGCTGGATCATGTTCTGTTCGTCCCCTCGTTTTTACCGCCGCATAAACAGGACGAGGTCATTCCCTCGGCAGCTCAGCGGCAGGAAATGGTTGCACTGGCCATCGCCGGAAATCCTCATTTCACCCTTTCCGACATCGAAGTGAAACGCGAGGGGATGTCCTATTCAGTTGATACTGTCGCAGAGCTGCTGCATCTGCACCCCGCGGCAGAGCTCTATTTCATCACCGGTCTCGATTCTTTCCTGGAGATCCAGACGTGGAAAGAATGGGAACGGCTGCTTTCTCTCTGCAGCTTTGTTGTACTCTCCCGGCCGGGGTATTCGTTTACCGGCCTGACTTCGATCGACTTCATGCACAAAGCCGCAGAAAAGCTGCATAGCCTGGACCGGAAAGAATTGGCCCGGGTCGTGCTGGAGACCAGCAGGGGCACGGTGTATCTTGAACAGATACCGCTCTATGACATTTCCTCCACGGATATCAGGCAACGAGTGCGGCAGGGGCGTACGATCAAATATCTCTTGCCTGAGCGCGTGGAAACTTATATAATCAAAAATAAATTATATGGTTAACTCTCTTGAAGCCGCTCAGCTGATGGCTGAAGCAGCAGACGAAAAAAAAGCGTTCGACATTTTGATCCTGGACCTCCGGGGCCTGACCTACTTTGCCGATTATTTTGTGATATGCTCCGGGAGCAATACCCCTCAACTGGGGGCGATCGCAGACCAGATAACGCAGGTTCTTGCCAAGCAGGGGGTCCATACCTCGCATATTGAAGGTCAGGCAGGGTCGACCTGGATACTCATGGACTTTGGAGATGTGGTGGTCCATATCTTCGATGAGCAGGCCAGGATCTACTATAGTCTTGAAAAACTCTGGCATGATGCCGCCCGGGTGCCGCGCAGGACCGGCAGCCGCTCGCTGAAGGGCGCCACTTCGTGAGGCTCGGCATTGTCTGCATGGGCAAGACCCGGGAACCTTTTATTCAGGAGGGGATCCAGAAATATCTTCGCTACCTGGGGCCCTATGCCGAGGTATCGCTTAAGGAACTGAAAGAAGAAAAGATCCAGGATCTCCGCGAAGCGCCAACCATCAGAAGAAAAGAAGCGGAAAAGATCTTCAAGGCGCTTCCTGCTGGAGGCGTCCTTGTTGCCCTGGATGAGCGCGGAGAGGAATACACTTCCCACGAGTTCGCTTCGTTCGTGAACGACCTGCTGGAGTCGGGTGTTCGGGATGTGCTGTTCGTGCTCGGCGGCGCCATGGGACTTGATGAAACGGTAACCGGGCGGGCAAAGAAAGTGATCGCTCTGTCCCGCTGGACCCTGACCCATGAGATGGCCCGGTTGGTTTTGCTCGAACAATTGTACCGCGCTTTTACGATCATCAAAGGAAAGACGTACCATTACTGATCACGGAGCCGGTTTCCACAGCAGTTGCAGTCAGTTCCTTCACCGGGGGAAAACTCTCATGAGAAAGGGTACCAGATGAGATTTATCGTATCAATCTTTTTTATTATTGCGGCGATGTTCATTCTGCTGCTCGTTGAATTCAACCAGGGCATGATCACGATCAGCCTCATGCCGTCCAAGACCTATGAACTGTCCAAGTCTTCGTTTTTCCTCATATCGCTGGCCGCCGGCGCGGGCCTCGTCTTTTTGCTGTATTTTACGCGGGACGTACGGCGTTTCCTGCGCGGTCTCAAATTCCAGCGGGATCAGAAAAAACAGGCACGCATCCAGGAACTCTATACCAAAGGTCTGAACTCCCTGCTGGCCAAGCGAAACCCTGAAGCGACCTCGTTTTTCCAAAAAGTACTATCCATAAACCCGAACCATGTCGATACGCTGCTCCGCATGGGGATCACCCAGCTCCGTCTCAAAAATCCGCAAGAGGCAATCCGTCTGCATCAAAAGGCGCTCTCCCTGGATAGCAATAATCCCGAGGTTCTCTTTTCGCTCGCCGCCGATTACGAGGAGGCGAAGCGCTATGACGACGCGCTGAAGGTGTACAAGGAGATCCTCTCCCGGGATTCGTCAAACCTGTCCGCACTGATCAGAATGCGCGATCTTTACCAGCGGCTGAACCAGTGGGCAGAGCTGTATGAGACGCAGCGTCAGCTGTTGTCTAACCCCCTGTCAATCTCGGAACAGGAGGTGGAGCATAGAAAGTTCCTTGGCTTCAAGTACGAATTCGGTCGTTCCCTGCTGGAGTCGGGAGACCTGGAACGGGCGAAAAAGATATTTCGCGGCGTGATCAAACTTGATAAGGACTTTATCCCGGGATATCTCGGCCTGGGTGAGGTCTATTTGGAGGACCAAAAACCGAAGGAAGCGGCCGAATTATGGGAAAAGGCATATAAAGTGACCTCCTCGAACCTGCTCCTGCTCCGCCTTGAGGACCTCTACCTGAAGCAGGGTGAGCCGGGAAAGGCCATCGAGATCTACAAGCAGGCTGTTTCGTGGAAACCCCAGGACATAGCGCTCAAATTTTTTCTCGGCAAGCTCTTCTACCGACTTGAGATGATCGACGAAGCCTTCGACATCCTGTCGTCCGTGGACTGGGGAGACAAGGAATTGCCCGACGTTCATAAACTGCTTGGCAACATCTATCTCCGCAGAGGTTCGCTTGGACTGGCCGCAACGGAGTTCAAGAAAGCGCTTGGGTTCCGCAAACAGATCATCATTCCCTATGTTTGTTCAAACTGCGAACTCAAAACAACCGAATGGGCGGGGCGTTGCCCGAATTGCGGTAAATGGAACACCTTTGAGGTCAACTTGGATAAGACCTGCTAGTGTCTGTGACGGATCGATTACCGCGTTTCCCGCAGCTCCCCCCTCTCAGGTATCCAAGCGGAAAGCATAACCGCTCTCACGTGTTGCTTCCAGCTGATATTCCGCCCTGTCGTGTGATGTGCGGTGATGGTCGCTTCTTTTTTAGCTGTTCCGAACCATGTGTCTTGAGGAGATCTGATGCAAGAGAAAAACGTTGTCCTGGTCGTGCTCGATGGGTGGGGCATCAACGCGCATAGCGATGGCAACGCCATTGCTTCGGCACAGGCGCCGGTCTATAAAAAACTGCTGAATGATAATCCCCATACTGCGCTCTGCGCCTCGGGAGAAGCTGTTGGGCTGCCTGACGGCCAGATGGGAAACTCCGAGGTCGGCCACCTGAACCTGGGGGCCGGGAGGGTCGTGTATCAGGACTCCACCCGGATCAGTAAAGCCATCAGAGACGGTGAGTTCTTCAGGAACCCGGTTCTCCTTTCCGCTCTGGAGCAGGTGAAAAAGAGCGGGAGTTCACTCCATCTCATGGGGTTGCTCTCCGATGGCGGTGTACACAGCCGCATGGACCACCTGTATGCGATGTTTGACCTGGTAAAGTCCCAGGGCATAAAAAAGGTCTTTTTTCATGCGTTCCTCGACGGCCGGGATACGCCTCCTTCGAGCGCCCTGGGCTACATTCAAGCGCTTGAAGAGCACTTAAACAGGATCGGTGTCGGTGCGATCGCTACGGTCTCGGGACGGTACTTCGCGATGGACCGCGATAAACG
>Ga0209212_1005910_pt1 | contig 14325 bp, 13 predicted proteins | sample RifGroC2_FD_183996 | JGI IMG/M metagenome (GOLD analysis project Ga0209212, IMG submission 183996) | Groundwater microbial communities from Rifle, Colorado, USA - Groundwater C2 (SPAdes) (version 2) | ecosystem: Environmental > Aquatic > Deep subsurface > Groundwater | place: Rifle, Colorado... | reverse complement strand
TCCTTCCAGGTTAGCAGTGCCACCTCGTGAAGAGGACCTTCTTGGACACATCGGCATTGAGGATTGCCACACCGTTTTTTTGTAACAGTCAGGGATGCTTGAATAAAGGGTTTTATCTTACGAAGATCCCCCAGAGCTATCTTTCCTCGTTCACTTGTCATCACTTGGCGTGCCATAATTATAAGTATACATACTTTCCATACAATGTCAATAGAAAAATACACATTGCGAAAAATATTTTTCTCATCTACGGATTGGATAGAAAAAAGGCAGGATTAAAGCGTATCAGAAGCGCGAAAAATCTTCACTCGTCATTGCTGTTTGTATTTGATATGAATCAAACTGCGAACCCGCTTGCCATACTTCTCGTAATCGCTTTTGATGGCGTCTACGAAATATTTAGGCGATTCGTTGACGACGCACATCTCCTGGTCGGCCATCGCTTTGACCATCTCGGGCGAATTCATCGCACGGTTGATCTCATTGTTGGGACATCTGCTTATGGACCGAGGCGTCGACGTATCGCTCAGGCCGCCTTCAGCCGCCAGTTTCCTCCTCCCCGGAGTTCGAGCACCTGATCGTGGTAGGCAGGCAGGCTCGGTCGATGCCCCACACTGATATACGTCGTTCCCGTGTTTTGCAATTCCCGGTAGATCAGCTCTTCGTTGGGTCCGTCCAGGGCGCTGGTCGCCTCGTCGAGAATGGCATAGTTTGGCTTTGTCAGGAGCAAACGGGCAAAGGCAAGGCGCTGCTGCTCACCCAGGGAGAGAAGGTGTCCCCAGTCCATCACGGCGTCCAACCCGCCGACCCGCTCCGGCAGATCCGTCAGGTTCACTCGCTTCAAAACACCGGTCAACTCCGTATCGCTGACCTCCTCGTCGACCATCGGATAGTGAAGCTGCTCACGCAGCGATCCGAGGACCATATAAGGCCGCTGGGGAAGAAAGAGCATCTCTTTGAGCGGCGGTCGGGCGATCCTCCCCTCGCCGGCATTCCAGAGTCCCGCAACGGCCCTCAGGAGCGAGCTCTTGCCGACGCCGCTGGGTCCGACGATCAACAGCCCCTTTCCCACCGGCGCTTCGAGAGAGACATCACGGACGAGGGTCTGGTGATAATCGGGTGTCATCAGCGTGACATGGTCGAGTACAAGGCGGGGGCCCTCCGCCGAGTCGATACGGGGCCTCTCCGCAGACCTTTCTTTTGCGTCTGGCTCCAGCGCCGTGGAAAAGGTCTCCAGGCGGGTGATCCCGGCGACAAAATTGCTCAGTTGTTCGAACTGCGTCACGATCACCGACAGGGCGCTCAAGACCTGGATGAAAGCCCCCTCGGCTTGCGTGACGACGCCGAATTTGATCTCGCCGGCAAAATACATGGGGGCCATCACCACGATCGGCAGGATAAGGATGACATACTCATACCCCTTGGTGAAGAACTCCAGGTTCCGCTCCCATCCGATCAGGAATCGCAGGTTACCTATGACGACCATGAGCCGCTGCTTGACCTGCCCCTTCTCCCTATCCTCGCCCCGGTAGAAGGCGATTGATTCGGCGTTGTCCCGCACGTGCACCAGGCCGTAGCGCAGGTCGGCCTCTTTCCTCAGTTGGAGGAAATTCAGGTTGACCAGCCTCTTGCCGAAGAACATCGTGACCAGGGTCCCGATGAATGCGTAGGCAAGCAGGATCAGGACCAGGATGATGGAGATGCTCCATAGGATTCCGATAAAAGAGATGAGCTGTACGAGCGAAAAGAAAAGGATCGAGAGAAATCCGAGGCTGGTCACGGTAAACGACGAGATATCCTGCGCGATCCGCTGATCCGGGTTGTCGATGTTCTTGTCGTCGTTGATCCGGTAATAGGAACGGTTCTGGAAGTATCGTTCCAGGAAGTGGTTGGTGAGCCACAGGCGCCAGTTGATGCCGAGATGTTTTCGGACAAAGGAATAAAAGACGCTGACCGGCGTAGCCACGACGAAGGCGCCGAGGTAGAGGAGCAGATTTTTATTGAATGCGGGCTGGTCCTTTTCCGCCAGGGCCGTCATGAAATCCCGGCCGACGAAATTCAGGACCACATTCAGGGTGGTGAAGGCGAACAGAAGGATGAGCAGCAGAGCCAGTACAGCCCGTGCGCTCCGTCGCTTATCGGCAAACCAGTAGAGTCTGGCGATCTGCCAGAACCTCTTCCATAGATGCGGATCGAAAACATTTGTCTGCACGTGTCCTCCTTGATCAAACCAGGGTTATGTTTCGTCTCTATATATACATATGTTTTTATCACTTGACAGGTTTTTCTTCTCGGACAATGATGGGAATTATTCTAACCATGACGGAGGAGCAGACGATGGAATTTGTCTTCGGAACCAGAAGGGGAACGTATTGCGATGTGACGAAGGAGCCGACGAAGGGGAAACCTCCGTTATCGGCAAACCAGATCGGACTCCTCGACGGGTTCGATCTGATCTACCGCACCTTGTGTACGCTGCTTTTCAATTACGTTCCGGCCTCGGGCCATCCGGGAGGATCGATCTCGGCAGGGAGGTTCTTGGCGGGTCTGCTTCTAGGTTGTATGGACTATGATATCTCGAGGCCTCAGAGGGAAGACGCAGACGTGATCTCTTTCGCTGCGGGCCACAAGACGATGGGCCTTTACGCTCTCTGGGCGATGCGCAGCGAGGCCATGCGGATCGCAGCACCCGGGCTCCTCCCCGGGGACAATCGCCTGCAGATCCGCCTGGAAGACCTCCTCGGCTTCCGGAGGAATCCGATCACGAAGACACCTCTTCTGAAGAAGCTGGGCGCCAAGGTTCTCGACGGCCATCCGACGCCGGCGACCCCCTTTGTCCGCCTTTCGACCGGCGCCTCGGGTGTCGGCATCGGCAGCTCGATCGGCCTTGCCCTGGGTGCGCTGGACTATTATGGAAAAAACGCGCCACGGGTCCACATTGTCGAAGGAGAGGGAGGGCTGACCCCTGGCCGGGTCAGCGAGGCCCTCGCCGCAGCGGGCACGGCTTGTCTGAAAAACGTCATTCTCCACATCGATTGGAACCAGGCATCGATCGACAGCAACCACGTCTGCCGGGAGGGCGGCATCCCCGGGGAGTATGTCCAATGGACGCCGGCGGAACTCGCCTACTTTCACGACTGGAACGTGGTCTTTGTCCCCGACGGGATGGATTGGCAGCAGATCTTTGCCGCCCAGAAAAAAGCCCTGGAAATTGGCAACAGCCAGCCCACGGCCGTCGTTTACCGGACGGTCAAGGGATGGAGGTACGGCATCGAGGGGAAGGCCTCCCACGGGACGGGGCACAAACTCTGCGCCGAAAGCTTCTGCGAGACCCTCAGACCCTTCACGGACTCCGTGAATGGTTCTTTCCCCCGGTGTGACGCCTCCAGCCAGCGGTGCCGAGGGGGCAACGACGCCGGGATCCTGGAGGATTGTTTATGGAAGTCCCTGCAGGTCGTCCGCAAGGCGCTGGAAGCGAACCGGCCCCTGGTCGATATGATCGCCAAAAGGATCGAGGGGGCGCGGGAGCGGCTCGATCGCCGTCACCGCGAACCCCGAAGCAATGGACCGAAGATCGACGCCGTGTACGAGATTGCCGCAAAATCCGTCAGAGCGACCCCGAAAGAGCTCGTACTGATGCCCGGCGCAGAAACGACGCTACGCGCGGAGCTCGGTCGCATATTGAACTATTACAACAAAATGAGTCAGGGGGCCCTCTTCGCCGCGGCCGCAGATCTCCTCGGTTCTACAAGCCTCGGAACCGTAGGAGCGGGGTTTGCCGGCGGTTATTACAACGCCGCCGCCAATCCGGGATCGCGGCTCCTGGCGACGGGAGGGATATGCGAAGACGCGATGACGGCGATCCTTTCCGGGCTCGCCACTTTTGGGCGCCACAGCGGGGCCGGCTCTTCGTACGGGGCATTCCTGGCGCCGCTGGGGCACATCGCGGCCCGCCTCCACGCCATCGGGAACCAGGCCCGTCAAGTACTTGAGAAGGGGTCTTATCGCCCCATCATCCTTGTCTGCGCCCATGCCGGGCTCAAGACCGGCGAAGACGGACCGACCCATGCGGACCCGCAGCCGCTCCAGATATTCCAGGAAAATTTCCCGCGGGGGACGATGGTCACACTGACTCCGTGGGACCCCCAGGAATTGTGGCCCCTGATGGCCGCGGCCCTGAACCGGCGTCCCGCGGTCATCGCCCCCTTTGTCACGCGTCCCACCGAAAGGGTGCTCGACCGCAAAGCCCTGGGACTTTCACCGGCACACCGCGCGACCTCCGGCGTTTACCTCCTCCGCGGGGCAAGGCAGAAAAACGCCGGCGTCGTGGTCCTCCAGGGGAGCGATGTGGGATACGCCTTTGTACAAGAGGCGCTGCCGCTCCTGGAAGCGAAGGGCGTGGACCTGTTCGTCTACTATGTGGCCAGCGCCGAGCTCTTCGATCTCCTTCCGCGCCGCACACAGGCAAATATCTTTCCCGAAGAGCATGCCCGGCGGGCAATGGGCATCACCGGCTTTACCCTGCCGACGATGTACCGCTGGATCCTTTCCGACCGGGGGCGGGAGATGACGCTCCATCCGTACCGCAAGGGGCATTTCCTGGGGAGCGGCCAAGCGCACATGGTGCTGGCCGAGGCCGGGCTCGACGGGAAGAGTCAGTTCAAGGCGATCATGAAGTTCCTGAAGGACTAAGGAGGACGGCTACGTAAAAAGACCGGATGCTGCGTTGCGCTTCATCCTTCGTCACTGCGGCGTACGCAACAGTACGCCTCATTCCTCAGGATTCGCGCGCCTTGCCTGCGGCCTTTTTACGAAGCCGTCGAATTTGTTACGACCTATTAAGACTTTTTGCGAGATCGTTAAGGAGAGACTATTGTCGAGATCGAAACCATCCCACGGGGGGCGTCCCCAGCGAGGTCCTGTATTCTTCGGCTGGTGGATATTACTCATGGGGGCCCTGATCAACTGCATCGGCACGGGAATTACCTACCACAGCATGTCGGTTTTTTTCCTTCCGTTGAAGCGTGACCTGGGGGTCAGCAGCGCGGCCATCTCGCTTCTTTACGGCGCCGCCCGGCTCGAAGGCGGATTCGAGGGTCCCCTCGTCGGATATCTGATCAACCGTCTCGGATCCAGGACAATGATCATGATCGGTACGACGTGCGCCGGCACCGGCCTGATTCTCCTCTCAACGGTCCATTCCTTTCTCGCCTTTTTTCTGGTGTACGTGTTCATTGTCGCCCTGGGTTCCAATGCGGGGCTCTTCCACCCCATCAGCACCATGGTCAATCATTGGTTTATCCGCCACCGGGGCCTGGGTTTCTCGGTGATCACCGCCTCCGGGAGTGTCGGGGGGATGATCATGGCCCCGCTGCTGTCCTTCATCATCCTGAATTACGGGTGGCGCACCGGAGCCGCCGTTGCGGGCCTGATGATTCTGGCTATCGCGATCCCGGTAGCGCTGCCTTTGAAGCGTTCGCCCGAGGAAATGGGACTTCATCCGGACGGACGGGCGTCGTCGGATGCTTGCGCAAAGGAGTCGAACCCCGGCAAACCGATCGCCGCCGAGCGGAGTTTCTCCGCCCGGCAGGCAGTAAGGACCCTGCATTTCTGGCTGCTCATGACCTGCATCTGCCTTCGCCTGATGGTCACGGTAGCCCTGAATACCCACTTCGTCCCCCTCCTGGTGTGGAAAGGCATGAGCGAGGGGACCAGCGCCTATCTTCTGGGCTTGTATGCCTTCGTTTCCATCCCTTTGTCCATAAGCCTGGGATGGATAGGCGATCGCTGGAACAAGGCCCGGCTGTGCAGCCTTTGTATCTTACCGATTATCGCGGCCATGACGGGAATGCTCTTCTTACAGAGCGAGGCGGTTCTCTATTTTTTCCCCGTCGCCTTTGCGTTTATCATGGCAACGGCGCCCCTGAACTGGGCTCTGATCGGAGATTTTTTCGGACGGGGCAGTTACGCGACGCTTCGCGGTATCATGGGGATCGGGTATGGCGCCGCCACCTTTGTTTCCCCGATTTACGCCGGCTGGATCTTCGATCGCACCGAAAGCTATAGCATTGTATTACTGACATTTTCAATCATTATGGCGTTGGCCGCCTTCTTCTTTGCGGCCCTGTCCCCTCCCCAGACTCCCCCGGCCAAGAGCGGACCCCGGCGCTTTCCATGAAGTTGATTGACATTCATAGGAGGGGGTGATACTTTACATTTGTAACCTGTACGTGGACATCTATGCACGAACTTCCCGTCACCGAGAGCATCCTGAAGATCGTACTGAAACACGCCCGGGTAAGCGGTGTGCGGAAGGTCAGGACCATTCGTCTGATAGTCGGAAAGCTCAGCGATCTTGAAGACGAATGGATTCAGCGTTATTTCGATTATCTGAGCAAAGGCACCGTGGCGGAGGGGGCAAGGCTCGAGATCGAACGGACCCCCATCGTGATGCAGTGCAACGCCTGTTCGGAGTCATACCAAGTCGAGGCGGCGGAAATGGGCAGCCTGCCCTGCCCTGCCTGCGGCGGGAAGGGCGGCACGCTTCGTGCGGGAAGAGAATATACCGTCAAGGAAATGGAGGCGGAGTGATAGAAAACGGGAAGAGGTTATGAACTGGAAGGCTTACCAAAAACCCGGGAGCGTAACTGAAGCCATCGCCCTGCTGGAGCAGGCCGCGGGCCGGGGACGCGTGATCGCCGGAGGGACGGACCTGGTCCTCCAACTGCGGCAGCGTGCGCGCGCTGCCGACCTGCTCGTCGATGTCACCGGGATCGACGATCTGAGGGGGATCAGTGAAAAAGACGGTTGGATATCGATCGGGGCCGTCGCGACCCACGCCGAAGTGGCCGGCAGCCTCCTGATCCGGCGGGAAGCGCGGGCGCTCGCCGAGGGATGCGGACACGTGGGAGCCCCGCAGATCCGCAACATGGCCACCCTGATGGGGAATGTGATCAGCGCCCAGCCTGCGGCAGATGGCGCGGTTCCCCTGGCGGCGCTCGAGGCCGAAATCCGGGTTGTATCGATCACCGGGAAACGCTGGATTCCCATCGAAGAGGCTTATCTCGGGGTCGGACGGAGCGCGATCGATGCCTCCTGCGAGGTTGCAACGGAGATCAGGTTCAGGAAGCCGGGGGATGGAGCACAGACAAGGTTCTTCCGCCTATCCAAAAGGAAAGCCCTTACCCTCCCGGTTTTGAACGGGGCGGTTTCCATCCTTCCGGACCCCTCCTCGAAGCGTATTTCGCGGGCGCGGATCGCCCTGGGGCCGGTAGCGGCAAAACCATTTCGAGCCAGACGCACCGAGGCCTGTCTTGAATCCGGAGAGGTTTCGCCGGAACTGATCGAGGCGGCCGCAAGGATTGCCGCGGAGGAGGCCAACCCGAGGACAAGCCTGTTCAGGGGAAGCGCGCCTTATCGGAAGGACATGGTTCGCCTTTTTTTAACCAGGACGATCCGGGAAATCTTGGCGGCAGTTTAAGGATAGCAGGATGGAGGAGAAGCTGAAAATAAAACTCAAGGTCAATGGCGCCTGGCGCGAGGTCGAGACACTTCCCGACCGTATCCTGCTTGACCTGCTCCGCGAGGAGCTGGGTCTGACGGGAACGAAAAAGGGGTGCGAAGCGGGGGAGTGCGGCGCCTGCACCGTTATCATGAACGGCCGGGCCGTTCTCTCCTGTCTGATCCCGGCGCTGAAAGCCGATGGCGCCGAGATCATGACGATCGAGGGGCTGGCCGAGGAGGGCCGTCTCCATCCATTGCAGAAGGCCTTTCTCGAGAAGGGAGCAGTCCAGTGCGGTTACTGCACGCCGGGGATGCTTCTGGCGGCCAAGGCCCTGCTCGATGAGAACCCGGAGCCGTCGGTCGAGGATGTGAAGCGGGCCATTTCCGGCAACCTCTGCCGCTGCACAGGGTATACAAAAATCATCCATGCCGTTCGGTCGGCCGCGGAGACCCTGCGGGGGAGCGACCCGGAGGGAGCGAGGACTGACCCATGAGCAAGGAATCATGCGACGTGGTCGGACGCTCCGTTTTTCGGGTCGACGGTCTTGACAAATTGACCGGGAAGGCCTGCTACGCCGGCGACATCGCCTTCCCCGGGATGCTGCACCTCAAACTCCTGCGGAGCGACCGGCCCCATGCGAAGATCCTCGGCATTCGGACCGCCGAAGCCCAGGCGTATCCCGGCGTGGTCGCCGTCTTCACCTGCCGGGACATCCCCGGGACCAACCGGATCGGGCGCGAAAGACCCGATCAGCCCGTCCTGTGCGACGAAAAGACCCGTTTCATCGGCGATCCCGTCGCCCTGGTGGCGGCCGAGACCCCGGAGGCCGCGGGAGAGGCGGCGGCCCTGATCCGCGTCGATTATGAGGACCTCCCCGGGATTTATTCTCCGGAAGAGGCGCTCACGCCGGGAGCGGCCAAGATCCACGATCAGGGCAACCTGATGATGGAACAGACCCTCCTTCGGGGGGATCCGGATCGGGCGCTGAAGGACGCCGACGTGGTGATCACAAACACCTACCGCACCCAGATGGTCGAGCACGCCTACCTCGAACCCGAGGCGGGCGTGGCGAGGTTCGACGAGGGTAAAATGACCGTCTGGATGCCGAGCAAGTACAGCCACTTCGACCAGCGCGAACTCGCCGATGCGATTGGCATTCCCCGGGAGAAGGTCAGGGTTGTCAACACAACGATCGGCGGATGCTTTGGAGACAAGACCTCGCTATCGCCCGGATACTATGCCGCCCTGGCCGCCATGAAGACCGGGAGGCCCGCGAAGATGGTCTATTCGCGGGAGGAGTCGTTCATCGCCACCCGCAAGCGCCATCCCTTCATCATCCATCACACCACCGGCGCGTCCCGGGACGGACGGATACTCGCCGCGAAGATCGAGATCGTCGCCGACACGGGGGCCTACTGCGCATCGGGGCCGACGGTCCTGGTGAAGAGCATGATCCACGCCGCCGGACCCTACGAAATCCCCGATGTCTCGATGAAGGTCACGTTTGCCTACACCAATAACCCCGTCGGCGGTTCGATGCGCGGTCTGGGGGTGCCGCAGGTCGCCTTTGCCCACGAGTCCCAGATCGATATCCTCGCGAAGCAACTGGGGATGGATCCTTTCGCAATCCGCGTGAAGAACGGTTTCAAGCCCGGTTCCATAACCGCTACCGGCCAACGGTTGGGGGATTCGGTCGGCCTCGTCGAAACGATGGCCGCGGTGCGCGCCGAGATGGCAAGGATCGGGACGCCTCGCTCCACCGCCTCGAAGAAATACGGCTGGGGCGTCGCCGCCATGTTCTACGGAATCGGCGCCGGGGGGCGGTCCAACCCCGGGGGGGCGAGGCTGGAGGTGGATGATGCGGGAGTGTTTACCCTCTTCGTGGGGATCGGCGATGTCGGGCAGGGCTCGTCGACGGCGCTGGTCCAGATTGCAGCCGAGGCGCTGCGGTGCCGGATGGAGAAGATCCGTCTGGTCACTGGGGATACCGACTGCTGCCCCGACTCCGGCGTTACGGCTGCGAGCCGGGTCACATACATCGTGGGGCGATCCGTCCAGATCGCCGCCGAAAGGCTGAAACGGCAGTTGCAGGAGGCCGCCGCGTCGATCATCGGAGCCGCCCCCGGAAGCATCCGGCTCGATGGCGGATTTTTCCTATCTCCGGAGACCCCCCTCCGGCGGGTGTCGGTCGCACAGGTGGTCGCCGAAGCGAAAGAGCGGAAGATCCCCCTCTTCGCGGAGGGGGCGTTCGATCCGGAGTTCATCGCCCTGGACCCCAAAACAGGTCAGGGGGAGCCGATGGCAACCTACGCCTTTGCCACCCAGGCCGCCCTGGTGTCGGTGGACGTCGGTTCGGGGGAAGTGGAGGCGCTCTCCATCGTCGCCTGCCACGACGTGGGCAAGGCGGTGAACCCCGACAGCGTGACCGGCCAGATCGAGGGAGGGGTTTCGATGGGACTGGGCTTCGGCCTGATGGAGGAGATCCTGCTGGAAGAGGGACGGATCCGGAATCCCGGCTTCAGGCAGTATTTCCTGCCGACGGCGCTCGACATGCCGGACACAGTGGCGCTCATCGCGGAAGCGCCCGAGGCGACGGGACCTTTCGGGGCGAAGGGGGTGGGAGAGCCCGCCCTGCTTCCCACGACGCCCGCCATCCTCAACGCCATCCACGCAGCGACCGGGTTCCGAGTGAAAGAGCTTCCCGCCACCCCGGAGCGATTATGGCGGCGGCTGCAGGAGCGTGATCGGCTGTAATTCTGTACCGTTTGTGCATCCCATGCGGGCGGGTTATGACAGAAGAGAAAACGGAGACCGAATGATAGAAAACGTCAGGCTCATCGAAGTGAAGGAGGAGATCCTTTCCGATAACATCAAGCTGGCCGGAGAGGTTCGGGAGCGGCTCCTAAGGACAGGGACGATGCTGCTGAACCTCATGTCTTCCCCCGGTTCAGGAAAGACCAGCCTCATTCTCCGGACGATTGAAGGCCTTAAAGGTTCGTTGCGGATCGGGGTGATCGAGGCGGATATCGACTCGACTGTCGACGCCGAGAAGGTTGCGGCGCGGGGAATCCCCGCTATTCAGCTCCGGACGGGCGGATTCTGCCACCTCGACGCGACCATGGTCGCCAAGGGGATTGATGCCCTGGACACGAGCAACCTCGATCTTGTCATCATCGAAAACGTCGGGAACCTGGTCTGTCCCGCCGAATTCGACACGGGCGCCCACAAAAACGCGATGATTCTGAGCGTTCCCGAAGGGGACGACAAGCCCCTCAAGTACCCCCTGATGTTCTCCATCTGCGATCTTCTCGTGGTGAATAAAACCGATTATCTGCCGCTGAGCGACTTCGACATGGCGGCATTGCGGCAGCGGGTCCTCGCCCTGAATCCCCGCATCAGGATCCTCGAGGTATCGTGTAAAACCGGAGAAGGGGTAGAGGGATGGATCGACTGGCTGAAGGAACAAGCGGCAGCTTTCAGAGTCTGACATATAACGACCTCGTAAAAAGTCACGCTTCCCCTCCCCTTGCGGGAGGGGATTGAGGGGAGGGGGCGGTCCGATGGAGTTTGTGGATATCGATATAGAAACCCTGATCCCCCACCGCGACCGGATGCGGTTGCTCGATGGGGTAATCGCCGTCGATGACGAAAAGGCCGTGACCTCTGCCACTGTCACCGAGGATTGGCCCTTATACCACGAAGGATCCGTCGATATATTGGTAACCGTCGAACTCGTGGCCCAGACGGCGGCGCTTCTGGAAGGGTGGAAACGGCTGAAGTCCAAACGGGGCGGCGCCACCGGCTGGCTGGTGGGGATCAAGAAGGCCGATTTCCGGTCTCCCCGCCTGTCGGTTCCGGCCACCCTGATCACCGAGGCGGTGAAGAGCTACGCGCTGGAAGGGTATGCGGTTTTTACCGGAACGGTCAGCTGCGGGTCGGAGGTGGTGGCCTCGATGCAGATCCAGGCCCTCCGCCCGGAGGAGCCCGCGTAGAAAGGTCACCGCGGGCCGCATCCATTTGGATGCATGATCGTTGAGCGGCCCGGGAGGGTTGCCGCAGCGGATCGCCCAATCAAGAACGGCAGGGATGGAACGGATGCAAGCGCTAATCGCGGAAATGAAGATCAAGATCATCGATACCCTGTCCCTTTTGGATACCGTCCCGGAGGATATCGGAGACGACGCCCCGCTCGTAGGCGGCAGCCTGGGGATCGACTCGATCGACGTTCTGGAACTCGTCCTTATGCTGGAAAAGGATTACGGCGCGAGGATCGAAACCAAGGAAACAGGCGTCATCGCCTTTGCTTCCGTGCGCGCCCTGGCGGAATTTGTCCAGAAAAACCGTGTGAAATAATCTACCCCAAACAGATGGTATCCATGGAAACAGATAAACCGCTCGATGCGCTCATCATCGGTTCCGGTATCGGAGGATTGTCGATCGGGATCATCCTTTCCCTGTTGCACCTGCGAGTCGCCGTCATCGAAAAAAACGCACTCCCGGGCGGCCTGATGCGCAGTTATCAGCGGGAAGGCATGGACTGCCCCGTCGGGATCCATTATTTCGGTTCCTTCGGGAAAGGGGAATCGCTCCGCCGGATGTGCGATTATCTGGGGGTCACCGATCGGATGACCGTTGAGCGGATGGGACAGGACGGGCCGATCGACCGTTACCTATTCGATGATTTTTCCTTCGATTTGCCCGAAGGCCTCGATGTTTTCGAGGAGTCGCTGGAGCGGGCATTCCCCGGGGAGAGGCAACCCATCGCTGCGATCCTGAACAATCTGCGCAGCCTCGCCGATATCCAGAATTCCTTCGCCTTTCTTTCCCCCTCTCCTTCCATTCTCGATCTGGATCTTTTCGTCCCGCTTTGTCAATATCTGGCGAAGATGAACTGCTCCCCCCGCCTGCGGAGCGTTCTGGGGGTTGCGTCGAGATGGCTGGGGATGTCCGACATCGAATGCCCCGTACTTTACCACCATCTCGCCCTGGTTTCGTATTTGATGTCATCCTGGCGGCTTGGGGGGAGCGGATCGGCCTTGGCGGAGGCCTTCGCCTCGCGATTCGAAGAACTCGGGGGCGTTCTCCTCTGCGGTGACCCGGCGGTGACGATTCTCGCATCCGGAAATGGGGTCATGGGGGTGAAACTGGCTTCCGGAAGGGTGCTCGATACTGCACGGATTGTGGCTGCCATTCACCCCAAAACGGTCCTCCCGATGCTGCCGGAGGGGGCGGTTACGCCCCGCTATGCCCGGCGGATCATGGGCCTCGACGATACCGAAGGGATGTTCGTGGCGAATGTCGCCGTGGACGCCGCAGCCCATCCGGCCCTGCCGCACAACATCTACCGCCTGCACGCGGATCGCGACGGGGCGCTCCGGGATGGGGTTTTCTATCAACTGCTGCGCGGCCGGGGCGACAAAAACCTTCTGATGATCATCACGAAAAGCCTTTTTCCCGAGTGGCAGGCGTGGGAGGAGTCGACCACCGGCAGGCGTGGAGCGGCTTACGGGGATGAAAAGGCCCGCCGGGCCGACCGGCTGGTCGAGGAGGCCGCGGAGATTTTCGGGCCTCTCAGCGGGGCGAAAGTCCTGGATGCGTATACCCCGCTGACCATCAGGGATTGGGTGAACAGCCCCCAGGGTTCCCCCTATGGCATCATGCGATCCTCCCATCAGCTGCATGCGGCAACCTTTCTCCATCATGTGAATCTCAAGGGACTCTTCTTTGCAGGCCAGAACGCCCTCTCGCCGGGGGCTTTAGGGACTCTTTTGGGCTCGTTTCAGACCGTCAGGCAAATGATCGGGCACGACCGTTTTGCCCGTGACGTCTTCGAGACACTCTCCCGGGACCGGTAAAAAAGGGCTTGCTAAAGGAGCGAATACTCATTATGATTCCACACACGAAACATATGGGGAAAGGTGCGTAAAACAAAGAGAAACCGATGACGAGAGAAGCGATTACCCTTGCAATCCTGGACATTTTCCAACGCGAATTCGAGATCGTTGATCCCGACCTCGATAAGGATCTCCGAGAAACTTACGGGTTTGACTCTGTGGACGCGATCGAACTGCTGCTGGAGATCGAACGGTTGCTGCATTTCGAACTGACCCACGATGAGAAGAAGTTGGCGATGGACATCAGAACGATGCGACAGATCATCGACTATGTAGAGCTCATGGCAAAGCGGAAAGACCAGTGATGAATTGTCTCGGGATCTACAGCAACTTCGGCCCGATGCGGATGGAGGCCGCCTTTGGCCAATGACGGAAAGACGAGTCGTCATTACGGCCTGTGCGGCGATCACCCCCATCGGTCATACGCGCGGCGAGATCGTGGAGAGCCTCCGGCAGGGTCGCTCGGGCGTGAAACCGCTCCGGGAGGATCACCTCCTGTCGAAGTTCATTCACTCCCAGGTCTTCGGCACCGTCGATTATCCGATCGGGTATGATTTCAAGCGGACCCACCGAAAGACCATGGGGCCTGTGGCCTATTACGCCTGTCAGGTGGCCAAAGAGGTCCTCGAAGCGGCGGGCCTCGCACCGGAATTCGTGACATCCGGCCGCCTCGGCGTCGCCTTCGGTTCCACCCACGGCAGCCCGACGGTCCAGCGCGAGATCTACAAGACCTTCTTCGGCGGGTCGCGGTCGGAGTTCTCCGCCATCGGCGCCGTCGATTATCTCAAGTCCATGGTCCACACGACGGCGGTGAACATCACCCGGATGTTCGGCATCACCGGCCGGGTGATCTCCTCCGGCACGGCCTGCACGACGAGCAGCCAGTCCATCGGTTACGGCTACGAGACGGTGAAGTACGGCATGCAG
>Ga0209212_1005909_pt1 | contig 14327 bp, 15 predicted proteins | sample RifGroC2_FD_183996 | JGI IMG/M metagenome (GOLD analysis project Ga0209212, IMG submission 183996) | Groundwater microbial communities from Rifle, Colorado, USA - Groundwater C2 (SPAdes) (version 2) | ecosystem: Environmental > Aquatic > Deep subsurface > Groundwater | place: Rifle, Colorado... | reverse complement strand
ATGGCGCGCCTAGCCTCAAAGATGGCTCTGGCTACATCCTCCCCGTTGATGCTGACCCTTCCACAGTTGAGCTTAACGGCTATCCTCTGAATACCCTTTATCAAAACATAGGGAAGCTGCAAGCAAAGAGCATTACCATTGTGATTGACTCCTGTTTTTCTGGCAGCTCTCAGGGCGGCACGATAACAAAGAACGCATCTTCTATCAGTTTGAAGCCAATCACCATGCCCAAAGCTGAAGCTGGCATCAATGTCCTAGCAGCAGCGAATGTTGGTGAGGTCGCTTCCTGGGATACTGATGCACAGCACAGCCTGTTCACCAGTTACTTCATTAAGGCCCTGAATGGTGCTGCTGACAAGAGACCGTATGGAAACGAAGATCGCCAGGTTGACCTTGCCGAAGTGCAGAAATTCGTCAACCTTGAAGTCACCTATATGGCAAGAAGGAACTATGGCCGCGATCAGAACCCGCAAATCAGCGGGAATCCTGGCTTTGTATTTTCCAGCCTGAAGGAGTAGGGCACAGTACTCCCATCAGGTTGACGTCTTCGTCTCGGCCGACGAGCGGCAGTGTGCGGCGGCGGGGAAAGCCGGGTTGAGGGTGATTCAGGTTTAGCGCGGGGTGCCGATGGTCATGACAAAACGGGGATAGGTCATTACGACCTATCCCCGTTCTTTTTAGAATAGAGTGACTTCCGGGTTCGTCACGTTTTTTGTCGGCACTGAGAATAGGTAAGATGTCCCCCTATTTCCTTCCCCCTATTTCCTCCTATTTCCTCGGCAAGGATTGAAAAAACATTTCTTGCATAGGCAATGCTTTTGCCATTGACGGACAGCCCTTTAATGGGTGACCCCTTTGGTTCTTCTCCAAACTAAGAAATTAATTTTAGAAGATATTTTGCTTCATCGAACGCATAGTGATGACCGTAATTTTCTTTTAAAGATTGACGTAAAAATTTTATCGCTTTACTGCTGTCTCTCATAGTGAGATGGTATTTACCAATTTCTAAATACATCCGTTGGCGTATTTTTGATTTGAAATTTATTTTTGGTGAAAGTGAAACAGCTTCTTCGTATAATTTTCTTCCATTTTCCAAATCACCATTTTTAATTTTATAAAGTCCAAAAGTTGCTGTGCAAAAAGGGTCAATGTGAACGTGATTTATAATATTATGAAGATGAGATTCCGCGTCTTTAATCTTGTCGAAATAAATTAAGCTAAAACATATATTGTTAAATATTAATTTCATGTCGTCTTTGTCGAATGATTTTTTATTTCTATCAACCAATTGAAGTATTAAATCGATAGATTTACAAGTTTCGGCTAAACTTTTCTTAATTACTGTGTCTGAATATATTTTATAAATATACAAAAGCATTAGACTTTGATCACTTTTTAATTCTCTTCGGTCAATTAGAATTTCAATTTTACTTGTAAGGTCTTCATATTTATTCGTTGCTTCTAAAGCAATTAATAATTGCGTATATATCTTAATTTTTATATCCTCACCAACATCGCTGCTATTTATTCCGTTGAAACCATCTACAAAAGATATGCACTCTTTATGTTTTCCGATTTCATTTAGAATCGCAGCCAAATTAAGAATAGGGTATGAAGATTTTTCAGGGTTACTTTTTGACTTGTCAAGTGAATGATAAAGATACGATATTGCCTTTTTACCATCCTTTAATTTCCAATTAACAAGTCCGAGATTATTCCAAACAGAAGGGTCATCACAAAGTGCGATTTGCTTTTCAAGCGCATTCTTAGCTTTTAAGTACTTATTTGAAAAGTAGTATGATCGCGCGAGTCTCTCCCATACAAATTCCGACTTTTCATCTAACTTAGAAAAATATTCAAGTGCCTTAATTGGTTTGTCATATTCGTTTAAAGTAAATAGTGCATCGCTATAAAAAATAATTGCGTTTTCATTTAGTGGATTAATTGCAATTGCTTTATTAAGCTCCTTGATTGCCTTTTTTGTATGACCGAGTGACCAGTGAGCAGCGGCGAGGTTAACATGTAAAGCTGAGGAGTCTTCTTTTTGCTCGTTTGCAACTCGAAAATCTCTGATGGCCTTTTCACACTCACCATTATTTAAATGCATTGCTCCGCTAAACATCCTTGTTCTGTAATCTGAAGGATCAATTGCGAGTGCCCTGTCAAGATATTTCTGAGTAGAAGCCTTATCGTTAGATTTTGCTTTGATATATGCTATTTTAAGGTTAGAAAATACATCTTTGTCGAGTTGTGGGTTACTAAATACCTCTAATGCTTTACGGTGGTCTCCTTTTAAAATAAATAAATTTCCGAGGGATTGTGTAAGAAAAATATTTTTTGAGTTATCTGATCTCTGCGTCAATATTTTTTCAGCGGTGTCGAGGTCGCCTGTTAACGTTGCGAGTCCTGCGAACTTTGATATAAAGGTTGGAGAGTCTTTGAAGCGATCGTACTTCTTTTTATAGTTTGACAGCTCTGACACAATTATATCATTAAAATTAAAAGGGTCACGAGAGCAAACTTCCTGTAATGATATAATTGGAATAGATGCGCAATGTGACGATTTTAATTTGTCAGCAGATGGTATCCCAATAGAAATAGATAAATTGTTTTCCTCTTCAAAAACAATTTCAATGTTCTTTGTTTTCGTTTCTATTGTATTTTCATTGCTAGATGCAGTTAGCTCTAACATAGCAACTTACCCTTTTTTGTTTGGTAACTTGACAATTTATCTTCTTTTTCTTTTATGTTTTTAATTTTGTTTTCTTTAAATAGACGCTTTTGGTCGTTTCGTTTTTTGGCCAACTTGTCATTTTGAAGAACTAGTATTGCAGTATCGACAATTCTTCTGATCTTATCGAAGTCAGTTAGTCTTTTATTAAAGTCGAAAATAATTAAATTTTCAAATAGCCCTGTAATTAAATCAGATATAGATCCTGGAAGGCTACATCCAACTTCTAAATAGTCCGGTGGTTTTACTGTGTTTTTCAACTTTTCTAATGTAGTTTCCCAAGCTGATAATTTATTTTCTATTGATGTCTCCCGCGACAACTCTAATGCAAGCACGGATAGTGTATTGAGAAAATTTGTATTTTTATTTATCAATACGTCAAAATATAATTGTTTATTAAATAACTCATAAAGTATGCATCCGAGGGCATAAAAGTCTGTTATTTTCGCGATCCCTCTTTCGCCTGCAAATCCTAAAAATGCTTCTGGTGCTGAATAAAGACTTGCCCCAACCTGAGCGGAATATCCCGGAAGAATCTTTTTTGAATCAAACTGTGCTGCAGTTCCAAAATCAATTACATAAGCACACAAAGTACCTTGTTTGTTGTCGGATCTTATATTGTCAGGCTTGAGATCTCGATGGAAAATATAGTTGTTATGTATCGCTTCAATTGCTAACACAATTAGTCTAAATAATTTTAATTTTTCGATTGGAGATAAATCTTCTTTAGCTAAAAAATAATCATCTATATCATCTTCAATCCAATCTGTTGAAAAAAACTCAAAAGGCATCGGAAACTTTGATCCAGATGCAGTAATTATTTCCAGATTGAACTTCTGCAATTCCTCAATTAACTGCAAACACCTTTTTTTACCGTTAAGCTGTTTAATTATTTTTGGCTCGCGCTTAAAGCAATCGATCCGATATACGTCCGATGTCCCATCTGGGTCCATGAACTTAATTGCAACACGCTCCCCAGTCGTATTGTCAATTGCTTTAAAAACCAAAGAGAAATTACCCCTTTTTTCCTCTCCGGGAGGCGGTGGGTAGTTTATGCAATTAACGTTTGTGTAGCGATTATTAAGAGTCGGAATTTTTGAAAGTTCGCTTATAAGAAGATCCCTTGTTGTGGTCATCTTCCCTCCATGGACAGTGCATTATGTAAAAACTTTAACTTCACCCTCGTAAAACAAACAATACGGCGGATGAAAAGTCACCCACGTTTTACCCCATCAATCCACCCCTGTCAACGCCGTCACCGGAGTTCCGACCGAGAGTTCCGGGGACAGTTTATTTAACTCCCACACTCAACAACAAACGCCCCCCGCCAGCTCCTCGCTGATCCCGGCGGCGTCATCGCTCCATCATCCCTCTTCCCATCTCAAGCCCCCACTCAAATGCAGCGATCAAAAGCAGCTTTCAGCGATTAGCAATTAGCTGTCAGCTATCAGCTTTGGGCAAAAGCGAAAACCGCTCGACAAATACACTTTTAGCATCCATGAACCTGAAGCGCGGCAACGCCGGAAAAGTGCGTATCGTTGGTGACAAGCACGGCCTTGCGGATGACGGCGGTGGCGCCGATGATGGCATCGGGGAGTTTCAGTCGGTGGGAGCTGCGCAGGTTGAGCGCGGTGGCAATGAGTTCATTATCGTCTGCGCGTAGCGGAACAACCTCGACGCGGGCGCAAAAGTCAGCAAAACAGCTGCGGTCGCTATCGCTGAGTCCGTCGAAGGCGAGAAATTCCAGGTAGGAAATCACCGAGATGCCGACATAGTCGGCTTGCTCCAGCGTCGCTGCCAGTTGGCGGTTGCCCGCCAGGAGCGAAACCACCGCGTTGGTATCGAGTACCAGGCGGTTACCACTCATCGCGCAGAGTCCTTTGCGCCTTCACCGCATCCCCCTGCCAGGCAAGACGGCCACACAGGTCGCTGAAGCGAGCCTTGGTGGTCCCGGCTTTCTTGCCGCGCTTGGGTTGATCCTGGCGAGCGAGCAGGAACTGGTAGAAATCCCGCAGCTCACGGCGCGATGCCGGCGGGAGTATCGACAGGTCGAGTTGTTCGGCTTTAGGCATCGGTGTCATCCTCCTCCCTTGAACACTAACACGGCAAGAACGTTGAAACAATCGGGGAAATGTGCGGCCAGCGACCGGCTCAGGCCGCCTTGACCAGGCGCTCGACATGCAACTCACCACGTCGCTGCGTGGCCTGCCAGAGATCGTACTGCATCTGCTGGGTCAGCCAGCTCTCCGGCGTGGTGTCGAAAGCGAGGGAAAGGCGCAGCGCCATCTCCGGGCTGATCCCGACATGGCCGTTGAGCAGTTCGGAAAGGGCCTTGCGCGAGACCCCCAGCGCCTTGGCCGCTTCGGTCACCGTCAGGCCGAGGGGTTCCAGGCAGAGCTGGCGGATCGTTTCTCCCGGATGGGGGGGATTGTGCATCATGGCTGACTCCTTGTCAGTGATAGTCGAGATAATCGATGTCGGTGGCATCGGGGCCATCAAAGCGGAAGACGACCCGCCAGTTGCCGCTGACCTCGACCGACCAGAACCCGCTTAATTTCCGCTCAGCTTGTGCAGCCGCAGGCCGGGCAGGTTCATGTCGCGCGGCTCGCGGGCGGCATCGAGCCGACCCAGGATCAAGCGCAGGCGGGCCGCGTGTTTGGGCTGAATACCCGTCAAGCTGCCGTTCTCGTAATAGTCGCGCAGCCCCTTATGCCGAATGCTTAGCACCATAGCGAATGTAACCCCCCTGGTTACACATGTCAAGCCGACAAAAAAACCGCCAGATCAGCACAGTGCTGATCCGACTGCAGGCGGTGAGCAGCTTATTCATTCACAACTTCGCGCAACAACTCCGGGTGCTTGTCGAGCAGATGCAACAGCTTGACCGTCGACGGGCCGGGCTCGACCTCGCCGCGCTCGTAGCGCGAAAAGGCATTGACCCCGCCGCCGAAGATCTCTGCCGCCTGCTTCTGAGTCAAGCCGAGCTTCATGCGGATGCGCCGGATCTCGCGCTTGATCGCCGCACGCGAGCGCTCGACCAAGGCGTCGCCAGCCTCACCGTAACGCCGGCTCGAATCCTCATCAAGCAGCGCCTCGCCGCAGGCGGTACAAAACCAGCCGGAGAGTCCGCTGACCGTCACACTGTCGCCGCCGTGGCGGATCGTCTCGATCTGGTCGGTTCGGTGCTGCATGGCGCGGGAACCGCAGCCGGGGCATTGTCGCGTGGTCATGATCAAAGCTCCTTGAACTGAATCACCGGGTGGCCGGTGCCGGGGTCGGTGATTTTGATATAAGCGGTGCGCCCTCCCGGCGTCAGGGCGTGGTAGACGTCCTGCCAGAGGGTGGTGTCGTGATAAGTGGTCATCGACTTGTAGAAGCCGCTGGCGGAGACCAGCCCCCTCCGGCAAAACAAAGGGCAACTGCCCCCTTGCGTCTGTTCCTAACTTTTAGCGGACACGTTCTCTGCCTGGTCACCCGTCGGCAGTCGCATCTCGGTCCCCTCGCTCAGGATCGCAATATATGGCCGGTAGCCGAAGCGGCGATTGCGTCGTCCCCGGTTAAGCTGCTGCAAAATCTCCAGCTCTTCACAAGCCGCGATGAGGTTGTTGGCTTTGGAGTAGCTGACCCCGACCAGACGGGAGACATCCTTGACCGTGACCACCGGCTGACGCAGCAGCGCGCGCAGCAGGATCAGCCCGTGCGACCCTTCGCCGGCGGCGACGAGACGGTCGGAATCGGTGCGTTCCAGGGCCTGAATCCGGCGGGTCGTCTCCACCACCAAAGCGGAAACTTCGCAGATCCCGGCGAGGAAGAAGCGGACCCAGGCCTCAAAGTTGCCACTGGTGCGAACCTGGGTGAGGCGGTCGTAATACTCCTGCTGGTGCGCCTTGAGATAGGCGCTCAGATAGAGCATCGGTTCGCCGAGAATTCCCTTCCAGACCAGAAACAGGGTGATGAGCAGACGCCCGACGCGGCCGTTGCCGTCGTTGAAGGGGTGGATGGTTTCGAACTGGTAGTGCAGCAAGGCACAGCGGATCAGTGGCGGCAGCTCATCGTCGAGATAGAGGTAACGCTCCAGATTGTCGAGGGCATCAAGCATCTCCCCCGGCGGTGGCGGGACAAAACGGGCCTGCGCCGGACTGGTGCCGCCGACCCAGTTCTGGCCGCTGCGGAATTCTCCCGGAGTCAGGTGGGTGGCGCCGCCGCGCACCTGCTGCATCAGCACCCCGTGCATCTCGCGGATCAGCCGCAACGACATGGGAAAGTCGTCGTCGCGCAGCCGCTTCAGTCCGTGGCGCATCGCCTTGATGTAATTGAGCACCTCACCGACATCGGCGGTCGGTTCATGTTCCTCGTCCACGCCGAGAATATCGACCAGCGACGACTGCGTCCCCTCGATCTGCGAGCTCAGCAGCGCCTCTTTCTGGATGAACATGCCGACCAGCAGGTCCGGGTTCGGCAAGATTGTCACGACCATGTTCAGGCCGCCCAAGGCGCGGTCGGCCTGGGAGAGGAGGAGTTGCAGTTCTCCGTCGATGGCTACCGGCGGGGTCGGTGGCAGGGTTGCGGGGAAGAAGGCGGTGTAGCCGGCGGGAACTTTGCGGAAGGAACCGCTGCGCGTCATGGCGTGATCCTTATTGCATGATTGAATCATATGGACGGAATAACCGTCTTATATCATCTTTTCTGCAATATGGGCGGAGAAAAAGTGCTCATGTTATTCGATTGGATAATATGGTTGGAATTTTTGCGCCATATTATTCTGGCGGCAACAAGGAGCATCCTCTCCGTTCTCCTAAAGACGAAACCCACTCTCTCCTGTGCCCCGGTTTCTGGGCCACAAAGATCAAGTGGGTCAGTCATCGTGCTTTAACTAACTTGAATCAATGCACTTTTTAAAATTGGCGGAGGAGGTAGGATTCGAACCCACGGAACTTTCGTTCAACGGTTTTCAAGACCGCCGCCTTAAGCCACTCGGCCACTCCTCCGTATCTAAATTGTCGGCTACTTGCGTGGGGTGATCCGCTCCAGTCCCCCCATGTAGGGGCGCAGCACCGTCGGGACGAGGACCGAGCCGTCGGCCTGCTGGTAGTTCTCGAGAATCGCCACCAGGGTGCGGCCGACGGCGAGGCCGGAGCCGTTGAGGGTGTGGACGAACTCGGGCTTGGCCCCCTCTTCGCGGCGGAAGCGGATCGAGGCCCGCCGCGCCTGGAAATCGCGGAAGTTGGAGCAGGACGAGATCTCGCGATAGGTCGCCTGCCCCGGCAGCCAGACTTCGATGTCGAAGGTGCGGGCGGCGGAGAAGCCGATGTCGCCGGTGCAGAGATCGACCACCCGGTAGGGGAGTTCGAGCTGCTGCAGCACCGTTTCGGCGTCGGCGAGGAGGCTCGCCAGCTCAAGATCGGACTCCTCGGGGCGGACAAACTTGACCAGCTCGACCTTGTTGAACTGGTGCTGGCGGATGAGGCCGCGGGTGTCCTTACCGTAGGACCCGGCCTCCTTGCGGAAGCAGGGGGTGTAGGCGGTGAAGCGGATCGGCAGCTGCGCCGCAGCGATGATCTCGTCGCGGTAGATATTGGTGACCGGCACCTCGGCGGTGGGGATGAGAAAGTAGTCGGGATCGTCGAGGTGAAAGAGGTCGCTCTCGAACTTGGGCAACTGGCCGGTCCCGGTCATGGTCGCGCGGTTGACCATGAAGGGGGGGAGGACCTCGGTGTAGCCGTGGCGCTCGCTGTGCAGATCGAGCATGAAGCCGATGAGTGCCCGCTCGAGCCGCGCCCCGGCGCCGAAGGAGAGGGCGAAACGGGCGCCGGCGAGCTTGCCGGCGCGCTCGAAGTCGAGGATGCCGAGGGCTTCGCCGAGCTCCCAGTGGGGTTTGGCGGCAAAGGCGAACTCGGCCGGGGTGCCCCAGCGCTTGACCTCGCGGTTGGCGCTTTCGTCGGCGCCGACCGGGGCCTCTTCGTGCGGGAGGTTGGGGACGGTGAGCAGCAGCAGATCGAGTTCGGCCTCGACCTCCTTGAGGGTGTCGTCGAGGGTCTTGATCCGCCCCGAGACCTCCTTCATGCGGACGATCTCGCCCGCCACCTGGCTTTTGTCTTTGGTCTGGCCGATGACGGCGGAGACCCGATTCTTCTCGGCCTTGAGCCCTTCCGCTTCGCCGAGGAGTTCGCGGCGGCGGCTGTCGAGGTCGCGAAAGGCGGCCAGATAAGCCCCCTGGCCGCGAGTAGCGAGGCGGGCTTCGGCGGCGTCGAGGTTATCGCGCAGGTATTTACTGTCGAGCATGGTTTCCGGTCCGTTCGTAAGCGGGGCGAAGGCGCATATTTAGCACTTTAGGGGGCCGAGGTCAACCGGCTTTGCACCCTACTTCGCCCCCTTGACCCACCACGCTTCATCCTCCCCCTCGAACCACCAGCGGCTCGAATCGGTGGTCCAGATCGTCTCGGCGAGTTTGCGAGCGGTGTCGGTGCGCAGGCGCTTGAGGGAATAAGGATACCACTCGTCGGCGTTGCGATTGCCGAGATCCTTGTACTCCTTGAGGGCGAGGATCATCTCCAGCTGGTCGGCGTCATGGGCGAGGCGAGCCTCATGACTCTCGCCGGCGCCGAACTCGCGCAACGTCTCCTGGTACTCCTCGCCGAAGGGGAGGGTGGCGGCGAGGTCGGCGACGGCTCGGGCCTCGTCGGCCTTCACGTACTTCTTGTTGACGTAGTTGAGATCGCCGGTGCGCGCCTCGGGGAGGTCGTGAAAAAGGCAGAGCTGCATGACCCGGGCGGGGTCGGCCTGGCCGTCGAGCTTGGCCAGGGTGTAGCCGATGATGGCGGTGCGGAAGGAGTGCTCGGCCACCGATTCGGCGCCGGAACCGAGAAACTGGAAGCCGGTGCGCGGTGTGCGCTTGAGCATGCCGACTTCGAAGAGAAAATTGGCGAGGCGTTTCATGGAGGCTCCTGAGGAAAAAAGGTGCCGCCATTGTGCCGGAAATGGCGGGAGTTGTCAGCTGTTACGAGCGCTTCAGGGAAAATTTCGGCCGGTGCGGACTTGCTATTCACACCTCATTATCTTCGGGAGATGAGTGTCGGTTGCGCTTGTATTTGCAGAGCCAACCATAGATCGCCAGGTTGACGACGATCACCACGGCAGCGAGGAGATACTGGATGGTGCTGGTGAGGCCGGCCGGATAGATGAGATCAAGGAGGTAATGCTCGATGAAACTCTCACCGTAACCCGCTTCCCCGGCTCGGCGGCGCAGGGCGTTCTCCAGCGCGGTGAGAGGGCAGATCCGCCCGCTGAGTTCGACCCAGAAGCCCCAGATCGCGGCGGGGAGATGGACCCAAGGAAACCAGCGCCAGCGCAGCGCCAGGAGACCGCCGAACAGGGCGAAGAGGATGAAGGCCAGATGGAGCAGAAGGACGCCGTCGGCCGCCCAGCGGACCATCATTTCTCCACCCCCATGACGGCGCCGGTGCGCATCATCGGTTCAGCGCCCGGAACCGGTCGGCCGCGAGCGGTGCTGCGCCTGCCGGCTGCCGCTTACCGCTCCGTCGCCGGCGCGCAGACTCCGCCGCGCCGCCTCCGGCAGGCTGCGGTGCAGGCCCCAGGCGAGGAGGGCGACTCCGACCATCTGCACCAGGTGAAAGAGGCCGTTGTGGTCGAAGGGGACAACCAGCCACAGCGCCAGCGAACTCGCCTGCACCCCGGCCGCCGCGAGATTGACGACGATGGCGACAGCGATGATGGCGGCGCCGCGCAGGCGCCCCGTCGCCGCCAGCCAGGCGTAGATGGCCAATGCGCTGATCAGCGCTGCCGCCTCGTAGGCGACAAAGACGAGAAAGGCCCCATCCCACAGCTCGGTCAGCCCGAAGAAGACCGCTCCGAGCGCGACGGCCCACGGCACCAGGCGCCGGGCGAAGACGTTCCCCCAAACGTCGGCCACTGCGCCGACCACGAAGAGGGCAACGAGGACCCCGAGGCAGAGATAGAGGGGCTTCCACAGCGCCTCGCGCACCGCCGCCGACAACATCAGGCCGTGGGCAATGGCACCAAGGAGGGAGGCGACGGCCAGCAGGCCCAAAACCGCGCACCACAACCCGCGCCGCCAGCCCTCCCCCGCCGGGGTGCGCCAGAGCCAGACCATGAGGATGAGGCACTCAAGGGCGAGGAGGGCATCGGTGGCGGCGGTGGTCAGTTCCGGGAGGGAGAAGGTCAATTCCATGGCGGGTTTGGTGCCTCGGCACGAACAGGCAAAGGGTCAGAACTGGCGACTGGCCCAATGGAGGAGGGCCCTTTCCCAGATTAGCACCACTAAAATGCCAAAAGTCAAATCGATCACAATCGGCGATTGGCCTTTCCCCCCATGAACTCCCAGGAGGCGCCTTCGCCGCCTAGAGCAACGTAATCTCGGGGAAGAATCTATAGGGAGGGAGGATCGTCTTCCAATCCATCTCCCGCACCAGCAGACTCTGACGCTTCAGCACATCGACGCCGAGGACTAATTTCACCGACGGAAAGAGGTAATTCATCGAAAACCGGTAAGTCGAAAAGACGAGCGGGCTGTCATCGAGTCGGGACATCGCCAGAAGCAGATTGATGGAGGTCACTACGGTCGTGACCTTGCCCTGAGCCGAGACGCGATAGATACGGCCGGCAAAGAGCGAATTCCTGACCCCTTTGAGCAAGCTGGTGGCCCCCTTGACGGAAAGCTCTGTCTTCGCGAAGGTCTCTTTGTCGTAAGCCACGGCACTGACCAGCACGTCGCCGTTTTTCTCGGAAAACAATCCCAGGGGCAAAGCTCCATCCGGGAGAGCCAGCGGCTCATGCGGAATCAAGACGTTTTCCTGCCATTCCATGCGCACCAGGGATGCCCGCGTGTTGGCCGCATCAGCGGGCTTTTCCGCCCACAGGTTGGAGAGATGCAGGCCGACCTGATGGGCATTGATCCCGGTCAGGATCCAGAGCATGTTGGCATCGCTGCGGTCCGCCGCAAGCCCGACGGGCTGGGATTTGGCTCCTGGCACCACCGGGAAGGCCGCGACTACGGACGGAGCCGTGGGTCGGGAGAAGTCGATGAGCAGGACCTGACCGCCTGTTTCATCGAGGATCGCACCCTGGCTGCCGTTGCCGAGCAGAACCAGGTCCCGGTAGCCGGGTTCGATCTCTTTTGCGGGAGCGGGCAAGTTCTGCCGGGCCACGAATTTCGGACCCTCGGCTGGGGACAAGTCGAAGACCAGCAGTTCGCCGCTGGTCACCAGGAAACCAAAAGCACCGTCGCCGGAGACCGCCAGCGAAACGGGCAGATGTTTGGCTTTAAAGGCGAGGGAAGATATCTCCTGCGGACCGTTTTTCGCTCCGAGGTGCACGGCCTTAAATTCATACCAGGAAAGACCCTCGTGTTTGGGCTTGTTCCCCCGAGCGGTGGCATAAAGGACCCCACCGCTCGGGGCAAAAGCGTACGGGCCCGCCCCCGGACAGATCACCGCGGTAGCGTCCTCCTCGAAGGCTGGCTTCTCTTCCAGCGAAGAGCGCCAGAAGAGGACCTGATCCGACCGCGGATCCGCCATGACGATAACGTTCGTCACCGGCAGAGACGTCTCGGCGACGCCCAAAGGCGTTTCGACGCGAAGTGCATAGGTATGACGGTACAACACGTCGGGAGGCAAACGAAAGAGCAGACCGCCGCCCTCGATGCCGCCGTGGAGTGGGAGTTCAGTGCCGTCAAGAAAGAGCCGCGAACGCTCTGTGTTCAATCCCCTGCCGACGATTGCGGCCCACTCCCCGGCGATGAACAAACCATCGCTTTCCGCCTGGTCCAGTTCCCCTGCGGCTGTGACGTTGTGACTCCCGAGATCCACCACCCGGTCGATCTTCGGCGGGCGCTCGGGCAAGCCTTGCTGCGCTACGCGCACGAGGGGGTTCGCCTGACATGCCGCAAGGGTAAGGGCAAGGAAGGCGATAAGCACCTGTTGTTTCATGATTTGCTCCCTCCGATCCGCTTTTTTCTGCGGGTTAAATCGATGTTTTCTGGTTATTCCAGATCGTCGGCTCTTCCAATCCGAGATCAATGAAAAAACGGGACCGACGACCCGTGTCGCCGATCCCGCGCTAATGATCTCTGATTCCCTCTTCCATCCCCGCCCCCTTTGCCTCGCCCCGCGCACAGTCAGGTTCGCTGGGAAGACTTTAATTGGGGAAAGCAAGGCAAGTCAACAACATCCTTGGCCGAGATGGCTGCTGTCAGGCAATGCTCAGCCGAGGCGGACGAGCAACACCCCGGCGAGAATGGTGAGGGCGGCGGCGAAGCGGATGCGGCCGCAGGTCTCGCCGAGGATGAGGACGCCGATGAGGACGGCGAAGAGGAGGCTGATCTGGCGTACCGGCACCGCGTAGCTCATCGGCGCCATCTGCAGACCGTAGCGGAAGGAGAGGAAGGAGCCCATCATCACCGGCCCGGCGGCGAGGATGAGGTGGCGGCTGCGCCGCCATTCGGGGACGATGCGGCGGCGGTAGCGGGGACGGAGGAGGTTGAAGGTCATGAAGACGAACATGAACATGACCAGGAGGTAGGTGAAGTAGAGGGGGGAATAGCCGGTGACCCCGGTCTTGTCGATGACGGCGCCGAGGGAATAGATGAAGCCGGCGAGGAGGGCCGCCCGCACCGAAGGATCGGTGAGGTTGGTGAAGGGGCGCAGCATTTCGGCAAAGGCGACCCGGCGCAGCTGCACCGACCAGGCGCCGAGGACGATGAGAAGGATGCCGGCAATGCCCAAGAGGGAAAGGCGTTCGCCGAGGAGGAGAATCCCCCAGATCGGCACGTAAAGGATGGAAGTCTGGGTCAGGGGGTAGACCAGGGACAACTCACCGCTGCGGTAGGCGCGGCCGGCGAAGAGGTGATAGAGGACGAAGCAGGCGCCCCCCGCCGCGGCCAGCAAAAGGATCTGCACGGTCACCGGCGGGAAGGAGCCGGGGAGGAAAGGGAGGGTGAGATTGAGGAGCAAGCCCGAGGCGACGAACATCCACCAGATGAAGACGGTCTTGTCCCCGCTGCTTTTAACCAGCAGATTCCCTCCCGCATGCATCAGGGCCGAGAAGAGGATGAGGAAAAACGCCAGGGTACTCATGCGGGAGATCGTAACCGATGCGGTAAATTATGGCGAGAGTAAAATACCCATTACTTAAATTAAATTCGCCCGGAGGTGGCCATTGACAGCGGCGGCGAAGCTGTTAATCTGACCGCCTCGGCTTTAGCACTATCCTCCGGAGGACTTTATGAGCGCCACCCGCATCGAACGCGACAGCATGGGCGAAATGCCCGTCCCCAGCACCGCCCTCTACGGCGCCCAGACCGCCCGTGCCGTCGAGAACTTTCCCATTTCCGGTGAACCTTTCCCCCGTCCCTTCCTGCGCGCCCTGGCCCAGATCAAGGAGCACGCGGCGCGGGTCAACCTCGACCTCGGCCTCCTCGACCGCGAACGCGCCATGGCGATCATGGAGGCGGCGGAGGAGGTGGTGCGCGGCGACCACGACGCCCACTTCCCCCTCGACATCTTCCAGACCGGCTCGGGGACGAGCACCAACATGAACGCCAACGAGGTCATCGCCCGCC
>Ga0209212_1005905_pt1 | contig 14331 bp, 8 predicted proteins | sample RifGroC2_FD_183996 | JGI IMG/M metagenome (GOLD analysis project Ga0209212, IMG submission 183996) | Groundwater microbial communities from Rifle, Colorado, USA - Groundwater C2 (SPAdes) (version 2) | ecosystem: Environmental > Aquatic > Deep subsurface > Groundwater | place: Rifle, Colorado... | reverse complement strand
ACCACCTCGCGCAGCCTTTCGATATCGAAAGGTTTGGTCAGGTAGCCGCTGGCCCCGGTCTCCAGCGTCCTGACGGCCATCGACAGGTCCTCGTCCCCGGTCAGCATCCAGACCACAGGCGAGGCGCCGGTCTCTTTTATCAAGGCGAGAACTTCCAGGCCGGACAGGCCCGGCATTTTAATATCCAGAAAGACAAACGCGGGCTTCTCTCTTTTGATCAGCTCCAGCGCGGCGACGCCTTCCGCCGCGGTAAGCACGTCGTAGTTCCGCGTTAAAGCGGCCTTTACCACGAAGAGGACGTTCTCTTCGTCGTCGACTATCAGGATCTTATGTTTCATGGGAGCGAACCTCGGCTCTGACTGATTCGATAACAAGAGGGCCGCGTATAGCCACAGTACCGCGCGGCCGCGCGTCAATAAAGCAGGTACGGCTGGCGGCGCCTGGCGAAATCCGCGCACTGGGCCGAAAAGTCGGAAATTATCCTGTCGGGCGGGTCTTTGGATTCAAAGACCGCCTTATAGACATTGTTCCCTGCCACCAGCCGGAAATCGGCTTCGTTGACCCTGAACTCTCCGTAAAATCTTTTTTCCCGCAGGGCGCACACGGCCCGCACAAAGATCTCCATGGGCCGCACGGCGGCCCTGTCGGTGATCTCCATCCGCACGCCGCGGCACAGCCGGCCGGCGTAAATATCCTTGGCGGGTGTTTTCTCCTCTACGTAAAAGCGCACACCGGCCAGACCGGCCGCGTTGAGGGTGGCCGCAAGCCGCCCTGCGTCCAGCCAGGGCGCGCCGAACCACAGGAAAGGCGCGTCGGTGCCGCGGCCCACGGCCATGTTAGTAGCCTCGAAACCGCCTATGCCGGGGTACATGACGGCCGCGTCCACACCGCGGATATTGGGCGAAGGGTCTATCCAGACAAGGCCGGTCTGGTCGTAATAGGCCGCGCGGTCCCAGCCCTGCAGCTTTACCACCGTAAGGTCCACGTCCAGGCCGCGAACGGCCTTGTGCAGGAGGGCCATTTCGCCGGCGGTCAGGCCGTGGCGCACCGGCACCGGGAAGTAGCCGGTGAAATCATGTATATTATCGGCCAGCACCGGGCCCTCCATCACGTCGCCGGCTATGGGGTTGGGGCGGTCCAGCACGATAAAGGGTATCTTCAGCTTGGCCGCCTCCTCCATACAGAGGGCCATCGTGGTCAGGTAGGTGTAGAAGCGCGCGCCGACGTCCTGGATGTCGAATACCAGCGCGTCTATGCCGGCCAGCATGGCGGGCGTGGGCCGGCGGGTCTTGCCGTACAGGCTGTAGATGGGCAGGCCGGTCACCGTGTCGGTTGAATTGGAAATTTGCTCGCCGTCGGCGGCGTTGCCCCTGAAGCCGTGCTCGGGGCTGAAGATGGCGACCAGCCTGGCCTGCTGCGACCCGAACAGCGCGTCCACGGCGCTGCGCCCGGCGCGGTCCACCCCGGTCTGGTTGGTGATTATCCCTACGCGTTTGCCGGCCAGCAGGTCGAAGTCGCGCTGTTCGGCCGCGTCCAACCCGGTCAGCACATAGGCGTCGGCGCGCGCCGCGCAGATCAGCGCGGCCGCGGCCAGTGACAGAAGTTTAAAGCGCGTGTGCATATAATTAGCGGGGCTTTTCCGCGGGCCGCAGCTGCGGCAGTTCGAAATAGAAACAGGACCCTTTGCCCTTCTCGCTGGAGATCTCCAGACGGCTGCCGTGCAGGGCCAGCAGGTCGTTGGTGATCTTCAGCCCCAGGCCGAACCCGCCCGCCTGGGCCTGGCCATCCTCGGTTCGGTAAAAACCCGTAGTGATCTTCTTGAGGTCCTCCAGCGATATGCCTATGCCGGAATCCTCCACGGCGAACTGCACCAGACCGGGGTCCTTGCCGGCGGCTTCTATCCTCACCGTTATTTCCCCGCCCGACCTGGTATATTTTACGGCGTTGCCCACCAAATTACTTATCACCAGGGCCATGGCCTCCTGGTCCGCGTTGACCAGGACCGGTTTCTCCGGCATCTCCATTTTAATCTTCAGGCCCTTCTGGTTCATAGTCTCCCGCACCGACTCCACCACGCCTCCGGCCAGGTCGCGCAATGCCACCGGCTGCTTTTCCACCTTGAATTTCCCCTCCTCCATGCGGGCCTCGTTGAGGATGTTCTTTACATAGAGGGAGAGCTTGCGCTGCGTGCCTTCCATGGCGGAATAAAGTTTGGCGCGCGTGGCATCGTCTCCAGACGCGTCGGTTTCCCTGAGCAGGAACAGCCCGGCCGACAGGCCGGTGAGGGCGTTGTTGAATTCGTGGCTGACCGTGTGTATCATGGCGGATTTCAATTTGGAGACGGCGCGCTCTTTGGCCAGTATCCGCTTAAGCCCGTCCACAAGGAGCACCACGGTGGCGAAGAAGGCCAGGCGCACCAGCGCGTTCCACGCGATTATATGCACCTGGTAGAAGAAACCGGCGGAGAACACCCGCTCGTCCGTAAGCCAGACCAGCACGCCGCCCACGGCCGAGGCGAAGCCCCAATCCTTGCCGGCCCGCCAGGTCAATATGAAAATCGGCAGAAAATAGAATACATCCAGCGAGATCTCGTTGCGGAGATAATAATCAGCCCCCGAGACCAGGGCGAAGGTGAGCGCGCCGGTCAGTATAACGCCGGTTTTGGTACCTATGAAAAAATCTTTGATCCTAGTCAGCATGGTCGTCCGCCTGCCTTAAGGATATTTTATATCTTTTAACCGGTCCCGGAATAAATAAAAAGCCCCGCGGACGGGGCTTTTTACCTGTTGCCCCTTAGAGGAGCGGATTTGAAACAACGCCATCGGCGAGTTTCGGCTCGAACCAGGTGGACTTGGGCGGCATTACCTGGTTGTCGTCGGCCACGCTGATCAGCTCGTCCAGCGAGGTGGCGAACAGCGCGAAGCCGGCGGCCATTTCGCCCGAATTCACGCGCTTTTCCAGTTCCCCCAGGCCGCGGATGCCGCCGACGAAATCCACGCGGTCGGACTTGCGCAGGTCCTTGATGCCGAGAACGCGGTCGAGGACGAGGTCGGACAGCACGCTGACGTCCAGCGCCTTCACGGGGTCCTCCTCTTTGGTCGGGGTCTTAACAGTGGGCTTCAGCAGGTACCACTTGCCGCCCAGGTACAGGCCGAATTCGCGGCGGGCGGCGGGCTTGGCCTGGCCTTTAACTTCCTTAACTTCGAAGTTTTCCTTCACCTTGGCCATAAAGGCCTCGGGGGTGAGGCCGTTGAGGTCCTTCACCACGCGGTTATAATCCCAGATCTTCATCTCGTTAACCGGGAAAGCGGCGGCCAGGTAAACGTTGTAGGGCTCGGTGCCGGTGTGGGCGCTTCCGCGCTGCTCCACCATGAACTTCTTTACGCGGCTGGCGGCCGCGGAGCGGTGGTGACCGTCGGCGATGTAGACGGTCTTCTGCTTTTCCGAGGCATCGGAGACGGCCTTTATGTCCGCCTCGTCGTCGATCAGCCACAGCGTGTGGATCACGCCGCCGGCGCCGGTGGCGGAGAACTCGGGGGCGTTCTTCACGGTCTTCCTGATGACCGTGTCGATCTCCGGGATCGGCTTGAAGGCGATGATACCGGGGCCGGTCTGGGCCTTCACGTACTTTATCTGGTTCACGCGGTCGTCCTCTTTGACGGGGCGGGTAAACTCGTGCTTACGGATACGGTTATTGTCGTAGTCCTCCACACAGGCGCCCACCATCAGGCCGGTCTGGATATGCTGCCCCATCTGCAGGCGGTAGACGTAGAAGCAGGGCTTCGCTTCGCGGATCAGCAGGCCCTTGTCGAGCATGCCCTGAAAATTCTCCGCGGCTTTCTTATAGACGCTCTCGTCATGCACGTCCGTGCCGGGCGGCAGGTCGATCTCGGCCTTGGAAACGTGCAGGAAGCTGTTGGGCTTGCCCTTAACCATCTCCCGGGCCTCGTCGGAATCCATCACGTCGTAAGGCGGCGCTATGATCTCCTGCGCCTTGCCCTTGGCGGGCCGTATGCCGTATATAGGTGAGAATAAAGGAAGTTTGGTCATGTTGTTATCCTTGTATTTTAGAAGGAGATTCGGCAGTTGCAAGTTCGGGGTCCTGTCGAGGGTTTGGATTCGTCAGGCACGGCGTCGCGCACACCGTGCGCGCGCCTCGTCACTCGGCCTCGTCGCTTACGCAAGCCTCGGCCTCCGTGACGGCCTTCCTCATCCAACCCCTCGCCACCCCTCCCATTATTCCTGCCGAAACTTCCTTATGTAAAACAGCCCGGGCTTCCTTTCGGAAACCCGGGCCGCGCTGCTGATTTATATCTTGTCGCCGTTGACCGCGTGGGTGCGCTTGCCGTTGAGCAGGTAGTCGGCTATCTGCTCGGCCGCCTGCCTGGCCACCGTCACCTGCGCGTCCTTGGTAGAGGCCGCTATGTGCGGAGTGCAGATGATCTTTTCCATACCGAAGAAGATGTGCTCCGTGGCCGGCTCCTTGGCGTAAACGTCGCAGGCGAAACCGGCGATCTGGCCGCTCTCGACGGCGGCCTTGATATCCTCTTCCACCATGATGCCGCCGCGGGCGCAGTTGATGATGCGCACGCCTTTCTTCATCTTGGCGATGGCGTCCTTGTTCAACATGCCTTTGGTGGCCGGGTTGATGGTCACGTGGTAGGTGATAAAGTCGGCCTTGGCATACAGCTCGTCCAGGGAAACCATCTTAACGCCCAACTCGCGGGCGCGCTCGGTGGTCATCACCGGGTCGAAAACTATCACGTTCATCTTCAGGCCCATGGCGCGGTCCGCCACCACGGCGCCGATATTGCCGCAGCCGACGACGCCCAGCGTCTTGCCGGTGATCTCCACGCCTTCGAATTTCTTTTTCTCCCACTTGCCGGCGTGGGTGGAGGCGCTAGCCTGCGGGATGTGGCGCGCCAGCGCCATCATCATGGCCACGGCGTGTTCGCCGGTGGAGACGGTGTTGCCAAAGGGCGTATTCATCACCAGCACCTTCCTGTCGATGCAGGCGAGCACGTCTATGTTGTCCACGCCGGAGCCGGCGCGGGCCACGGCCTTCAGGTTCTTGGCGGCCTCGATGAGGTCGCGGGTGAGCGTGGTGGCGGAACGGATAATGATGCCTTCGTACTGGTCGATACAGGCCTTCAGTTCCTCCGGCTTCATGCCGGTCTTTACCACGGCCTCGAGGCCGCGGTCCTTAAGGACCTTCTCGCAGAGGGGATCGGCCTTGTCGGCTATCAGGACTTTTTTCATTTCACGGTCTCCTTGGAGTATTCTTTAGCCACGGCTTCGTAGGCCCAATCGAGCCACGGGGTCAGGGCTTCGATGTCGGAGCTCTCCACGGTGGCTCCGCACCACACGCGGATGCCGGCCGGGGCTTTGCCGTACGAATTGATATCGTAAGCCACGCCTTCTTTGTCCAGCATCGAGGTGATCTTCTTAGCGGCCTTAGTTTTGTCTTCGTCGGACAGCTTCAGGAACCAGTCGGCCTTGATCTTGAAGCAGACGGAGGTGTTGGAGCGGATCTCCTTGCTGGCGGCCAGGAAATCGATCCAGTTGGACTTGGCCACCCAACCTTCGAACGCGGCCAGGTTGGCGTTGGAACGCTTCACCAGCGCCGGGGAACCGCCCAGGTTCTCGGCCCACTTCAGCGCGTCTATCGCGTCCTCCACGCACAGCATCGATGGCGTGTTGACGGTATTATATTCCAGTTCGCCGGGCAGGAGCTTCTTCTCGTCCACCAGGCGGAAGATCTTGGGCACGGGCCAGGTGATCCTGGGGTTCTGCTCTTCCATGCGCTTGACGGCTTTGGGCGACAGGATGATGACGCCGTGCGCAGCCTCGCCGCCGAGCACTTTCTGCCAGGAGAAGGTTACCACGTCCAGCTTGGTGAAGTCCATTTCCATCGCGAACACGCCGGAGGTGGCGTCGCAGATCACTATGCCCTCGTGGTTCTTGGGCAGCCAGTCGAGGTTTGGCACTTTAACGCCGGAGGTGGTGCCGTTCCAGGTGAAGATAATATCGTTGGCGGGGTTGGCCTTCTTCAGGTCCGGGAGCTGGCCGTAGTCGGCCTTGTATTCGTTGACCTGGGGGAGCTTGAGGTACTTCTTGGCGTCGGTCATCCAGCCCTTGCCGAAGGATTCCCAGCCGAAGATGTCCACGGGGCGGGGTCCCAGCATGGTCCACATCGCCAGCTCGACGGCGCCGGTGTCCGAGCCGGCCACCACGCCTATGCGGTAATCGGCGGGCAGGTTCAGCACCTTCTTCATGCGGTCGGAAACTTCCTGCAGGCGGGCTTTGCCCTCTTTAGAGCGGTGCGAACGGCCCACCAGGGCGTTCTTAAGAGCGTCCACGGTCCAGCCGGGCCGTTTGGCGCAGGGGCCGGAAGAAAAGTTGGGGCATTTGGGTTTTGCAGAGGGTTTTTCCATTATAGCTTCTCCTTGGGAATTCACGGGCACCGACAATATATTATAAACATAATAAAAAAACTTATTCAACAAGTGCGTGCGTGCCGTATCAAACACTATGCGTATCAGACGGCCGACCCGCCCGCCTTGGGCAGAACAGAGCTGTCCGGCGCCGCTTTTTTGGTTAGTTTTCCGGCAGGCCAGGAGAGAGTAGGAAAGAAAAAGATAGTCTTTGGGCAGAGGAGGAGCGCGCGGCCAAACGATGGCGCCGGCCGGCAATCCACGCAGCTCCTGATGGCGGCCCGGGTTTTCTCCGTTTTAGCGCTGATCCGGGACCGGGCGACAAACTAATTTACTAAAATTTTTTCTTCAGCGTTATACGCTGCACGCTGCCCAGACCGGTTTCCGGCGAGATGGCATAATCCAGCTCCGCGCCCAGTCCCATCAGCCCGGCGCCCACGCTTAAGCCGCTTTTTTCATTATTAGCCGTCAGGCCCGTAAGCCCATAGCCGCCGCGCAGGGCAACACCCATATTGGCGGCGGTAATCATAGCGTACTCAGTGCCGGCGGAAAACACCGTCTGTTTGTCGTAGACCAGACGTTTAACATCGAAAGCCAACGAAATACCGGGCATAATGGCCGCCGAAACGCCGGCATTAACGCTCAACGGCAAATTATCCCTTTGGGACAGGTACTTAATGCCGCTGCCCAGGTTCTGCACGCCAAAACCCAGGGCGACAGGCAGCCAGCTAAGGCGGCTTTTAGCCCCGAGGTCTATGGCAAAAGCCTCCGCTTTTACGCCGGCTATGCTGCTCTGTATGTATTTTACGGCGCCGCCTATGTTCTTTACGGCAAAGCCAAGGCTTACGGCCTGATCAGAAGCGCTGTAACCGCCGCTGGCGCTCCTGTCGTCGGCGCGGCCGTCAAAGGAGCTGTTAGCCAACCGTGTTACGCCCACCCCTATAGCCACTTTATTGCCTTTCAACTTTCCTATGGTCGTACCAAACCCCACAAAGTCGTGGCTTGAGTCCATCAGCCATTTACTGTGGCTGAAGGCGACCTCCGGCCCCGCAATAGAAGAAAGGCCGGCCGGGTTATAGCTTAAGGCGCTTATGCCGTACACCGAAGCCGCCCCGGCTGAAGCCATACCGCTTAAACGCGCATCCGTGTCTATCTTAAGGAACTGCGCACCGGTCTCTACGGCGCGGGCCGCCGGTGAAGCAGCGAAGAGCGCGGAAAATATTATTATGGTCTTTTTCATATTTTCCTTTACCTCACCACCGAGAACTTGCCCTTGGCCCTGATCTTCTTTCCCGACCGTTCGGCCTCTATGGTGTAGTAATACACCCCGCTGGCTATACGACCTTCCCAGGCGTATTCATAGGCGTAGGCGCCGCCTACAGCCTGCGGATTACCGGCAAGCGTCCGCTCATGCGCGAGTTGCCCGGCCACGGTATAGACACGTATCTTTACGCTATCGGCCGTACCAACTTCTATATGGAACGTGGGCACTTTACCGCCCTTAGCCGGGTCCGGATACACGTACACCTCACCCAGGCGGAACTCCTGCGTGGAGGCAGTTGCCATTACGCTCCCGTCATCTTCCCGCACCCTGAACGCGGCCGCAGTCTCGGGTGCGGAGACCGTGAAAGTGGCCTCCACCACCTGATACTGCGAGAAATGAGCTACTTCAGCTTTGATGTAGTGGCCGCTCTTGTCCACCCGGGAAACCAAAGGCTCCCAGGCCGAAGACGCCTCGTTCCAGTAGGCTACCGCCAGGCGCTCCGGGTTCTTATAGCCCGCGTCATACGGCAGGCTTATCGTCACCGGCGCGTCGAACTTAAGGCCCCCCGGACCGAACTCGTAGAGGCCGCCGTGCCGCTTCACGCCCTTACCCTGCGCGGAACGTTCCCTGGATTTTTCACGCCAGACCAGATCCCCTTCAACTTTAAGCATAAAGAGGTCCAGGTCCTCCCTAAGCGCGCCCGCCTTTCCCTCCAGGAAAGCGCCACAGCGGTGGACAAAATGCCACTTATTACCGCGCTCACCGCGGAAGTGCTTTATGGTCTTTATAGTGTCTTCCGCGGTAAACGCCGTCCCATCCGACAGAACGCCGGAAATGATTACGTCGGACATAGCGTTGACAGGCAGCACTGCCGCCACCGCGTCGCGGTCGAACTTCATAGTGGCGGTGCCGCACTGCATTTCGTAACCGCCTTTCTTTTTGTTGCCGGGCTTGTGCGCATATATCGGCGCGGCCAAAGCCGTGCCGTTTATGGCGCCAATATTGACTGTCTCAGGCTTGAAGCAGCCGGAGCCGGCCATAAACGTGAGTTCCGCCGTTATATACCCACCGCGGCTGTCGAGGTTGAGCACCTCAGGAGATAATTTAACACTGACCTGCGGGCCGCCCTTGGCCGACGTCCGCAACAAGCCGTAGAGGGAGGTGTGCAGTATCTCGCCTTCCATATAGGCCAGCAAGGGAGTTTTAAAGACAACACGCTGGTTAAATACGGCGGCGCTGCTCCAGGCCAGGCCGTCGAAGTAGTAAATGGCCAGCGTGTTGGTATCCACACCTACGGGATCGAAGCTGAACCTCAGCGTCGCAGGCGTTTCGAATTGAACTCCGCTGGGCTCGAACTCGTAGAACGCACCCAGCATCGGTTCCAGCCCCGCCTCCGTCATGGCCGTGTAGACCGTCATTGTAGAAGTGATAGTTTCCGTGGAAACTGCGACCACAGCTATTTCAACACCGGGCGTAGTTATACTGGCAAGGCCGTCCTCGCTGGAACTGGTAGTAGAAGAGACCGTGGCTGCATCATACCGCCCTTTTATCTCCTCCGCGCTCAAAGCCCGGTCATAGACGGCAAGTTCGTCTATATTCCCATCCAGCGGCGCATGATAGCCGCCTACCGCATTCGGGTCCCAACCGATAAAGCCGGGATAAGGCGTTTTCTGGATATCCCCGCTCACGCTGACAGTCCCGTCAGGCTGCCCGTTCAGGTAGAACCTTAACATGGCCCCGTCATATGTGAACGCGACGTGTTGCCATACGTTAGGCGACAACGGCGTATTGGCGCGCACATAATCTCCGCCTGTCGCACCGTCTATGTAAGCGGCAAGGTTGCTGTTATGATTATTGGGGCCGCCTATAGTGAAAGAATACGCCACGCCTTTCGAGAATATTCTCGAACCCGAATTAAAATAATCTATGGTACGGTACTTAACCCAGGCAGCAACGGTCACGGCCTTTGTAGGGCTAAGCGACGCACTGTCCGGGATCTCCAGGTAGTCGCTGCCATCAAAGTCCAATGCCCCGCTTACTTTACCGTCCGTACTCCACACCGGCCCATGCAGCGTACCGTTATTGGCGTTGGCCGAGGCATCATAGGCCACGTCCCCGCTGGTCTCGTCAAAGTGCCACTCCGCGGCCGCAGGGGACGGCACCGTCGACAACACTACGAAGTTCACCGCGTTGCTGACCGTAGTGCTGTCGGGCTCCACGCGCTTTACCGTTACAGGATAAGCGCCGGCCGCAAGCGTCCCGGGCACCAGCGCCTCTATCGCGGTGTCCGTCCACGTTACCACTGACGCGGAACTCTCGCCGAACAGCACACGGCTGTTCCCATCCGCATTTCCGCCGAATGACACACCGTTTACCGTTACCGTGGCGCCGGGCACAGCGCTCGACGGCGATATGCCGCCGATCTTAATGGCCGGCGTAGAAACCGGCAGCCCGTCGTAGCGCGCTTTTATCTCCTGAGCGCTCAACGCGCGGTCGTACACCGCCAGTTCGTCTATATACCCGTCTATCGGCGCCTGGTAGCCGCCTACCGCCATCGGGTCGAACCCGACGAAACCGCGGCCGTTGTACGGGGTCAGGCCGCCGCTGAACGCTCTAACACCGTCCTCTTGCCCGTTAAGGTAGAATTTAATGTTCGCGCCGTCATATGTGTAGGCCACATGGTACCATTCATTAGGCGTCAACGCGGTGTTAGACCTTACAAAGTCACCGGTTACGCCGTCCATATAAACGCCAAGGTTGCTGTTCCAATTGTTCGGTCCGCCAACAAAGAAAGAATAGGAAGTACCTTTGGCGAATATCCTGGCCCCGGAATTCGCATAGTTTATACTGCGATACTTCACCCAAGCCGCCACTGTCACGGCCTCGGCCACATTAAGCGAAGGGCTATCCTGGACTTCAAGATAGTCACTGCCATCGAAGTTCAGCGCGCCGCCCACCTTCCCGCCCGCAGCCCACACAGGCCCAAACAGCGTGCCGTTGTTGCCGTTAGCAGAAGCGTCGGACGCCACATTACCGCCGGTCTCGTCAAAATGCCACTCCGCGGCCGCAGGGGACGGCACCGTCGACAACACTACGAAGTTCAGCGCGTTGCTGATAGTAGTGGTAGCAACGTCAACACGCTCGACTTTGACCGCATATGCTCCAGGCCGCATTGTCTCCGGAATGGTCGCTTCTATTGCCGTATCGCTCCAGGTCGACACTACGGCCGCCGTGCTGCCGAACAGTACCCGGCTAAGACCGCCTGCGTTCCCGCCGAACGATATGCCGATTACGGTCACCGTGCCCCCGGGAATACCGCTGCCGGGGGACACGCTGGTTATTTTCAGCGCGGGCGTGGAATGCGTCACCGTATAATAATGCGCCTGGATCTCCGCCTGCGTCAGTGCGTCATCGTATATGGCGACATTATCTATCTTCCCGTTCCAGAATTTGCTGTAGCCGGCCGCACCGCCTATCCTAAGCGGAACACCGCTATTGGAGATGCTTCCGGTGAGCGCTTCCGTATGCGCCTGTTTTACGCCGTTTATATACAGCGCGACCTCGGCCCCGTCGTATGTGCCCACCACATACACCCAGCTCCCGGCCGCCAGCAGGTCATCTGCCGCGGCCAGACTAACCTGGCCGGCGGAATTCACCACGCGGAAATTTATCCGGCCGTCTCCTGTCCCGTGCCCGATATCAAGCAGATAATCGCCTTTCACGAATGCCTGGTTCTTATGCAGAAGAACAGAATACAAGTCGACATTGTCGGTATAAGCCCACAATTCCACCGTAAGCTTCGCCATCCCCTGGAAAGGCGCCACATTGGGAACGTCCACATCGTCGCCCGCGCCATTAAAGCTTAACGCTTTGCCGGATATCCCATCGGTCCACATAGCACCGGAGATATTAGCGTCATTACCGTTGCCGGAAGAATCATGCGCGACACTGCCGCTGCCCTCATCCAGCTGCCAGTTGCCAATAGAGGCAACCTCCTGGGTGGCGGCCCCAACTATAAAGGAAACTGACTTAACCTCGCTTTGATTCCCTACATTATCAAAAGCGGTGTAATAAACGGTGTGGGTGCCCTGCGCCAACGTGAACGACTCAGCATAAAAGACGGCGGTGTTGGACGAATAAGCGACATCAATAGAACACATTACGCTGTTAAGGCCCGAAACAGAGTCGCCCGCGCCGGAGTCAATGCCTGTAAAACTTATAGCTGAAGATGTCCCAATAACCACTATGCCATTGGGCCCAGCGCTGCTTTCCCCAACAACCTCAAAATCCACGGTGGGGGCAAAAGCATCCACATAAACCACGGAAGATTTAATCACTTCTGTATTGCCGACATTATCGCGGCTGGCAAAATAGAGGGCGTTTTGGCCGGCGCCAAGCAGAACCGGGATAGTGGAGAAATTCAAAGCGTCAAAAGACGCGGGAGACGCGGCGACAGAATAGCCGGTAAGCGCAACGCGTGAGATTTCCGCATTGCTTTCATAAGAGTCTGAACCAATAAAATATACCAGCGTATTGGTGGACAGGAAGATCTTATTAGCGTCGCTCTCATAAGAGGGGCCGTCAAACTGTAAATATGTATTAGGCGCCAGAGTGTCAGCTGAAAGATAAGTGCCGCAGCCTACCCCATCATTGGCTACACATGTGCCGCGCATGGTTTTAAAGCCGTTCTCTGTGGCAAAAGTCCAGGTTACACCAGACGGGACAAATGATGTAGAGTCGGATAAAAGATTCAAAATTATGCCGCCGGCCGGGGATTCCGGATTATACGAGGAATTTATTTTATAGTCCGCGCTGAAAGTCATTAATTCGCCCGGGTAAATGCTGGCCGGACCCATAAAAGAAGCTGCCGCATCGATATCTACCCAAGCGGGGGCCTCCGTTACCACAAGCCGCACGTTCTCGATAGGACTTATTCCGCCCTCCCGGTTCTCGAAAGGGATAGAGATATGCCCGATATCGCCGACCTCAATGACCGTGGGGTCTGTGTGCAAAGCGGACGCCCACACAGGGACTAAAAGAAATAATGATGCGATTAAATAATTAAGGCTTTTTATTTTCAGTTTCATTTGTTTCGCCTTTCTTGAGGTTTTCCAGATATTCCTTAGCTTTTTCCGCCACTATCGGGTCCTTATGCGCAAGAGCTTTCTCCAGCATGAACTGAACTTTGTTCTTTTGATAGTATTCCAAAGCCTTCAACACTTCTTCCTGCCTGTCGCTGTAAAACCACTCGTGGTTCTGAACGGCAGGCTCCAAAGGCTTGGGCTTCTTGGTTTTGGCAAGTTGTTTGGCTCTCCGCCAATTATGCATAAAGCTCTGATACTCTTCAGCCTTTTCTGGCCAGTTTTGCTTGTATTTTTTAAAATCAATTTTTAATAGTTTTATATCCGTGCCCAAAGCCAACCATTTCATCTTTTCTTTGTAGGCGTCAGAATAGAAGACCGATAGCTCCTTATACATCCCGGCATCCTCGTAGTTTGAGATAACATAATCTGTAGGATTTGCATCAGCGTTCAACATATCAGGAGCCAGGCCCCCTTGCGATGCGCCCCAGAATTGAAACATATACTCAGCTGCCTTTCTTAAATCCCCATACTCACGATAAAGCATGGAGATTGTTTCAAAAGTCACTTTATGATAAATTGCGATACGTGGCCCTGCTTCAGACAAGTCTAATTCCTTTATTGGTTTCCCAATATTTTTTAGAGAATATTGGATGCTTTTATTATAAAGCTCCAAATAAGCGGCTTTTTGCACCTCGTTTGATTCGGCCCAGACAAATTTATTGCGTTCAAGTTCCTGTGAATAGGCAACATCTTCCCATTTTAATTCCTCAGCAACAGCACTTAAAATAAAGACAAAGGGACTAACCGCCATCAACACAAAAAAGCATAAGTTAAGCATAAAGATATTCCTATTCCAACAGCTTACTGGAGTTCCCTAAATGTATACACGTAGCCATTGGATACATGGCATCATCAGAATTAGGGTAAAATGATCCCGGATAAGGCACAGTCGCCGCACCATTACATAACTTCATAACCTTCTTAGGGGTTAGCTCTAGAGATTTGGGGCAGGTGGCTTCATGCGCAACCCATAAAGCTTTCCATCCTGCAGCATTTCTTTCACTATCAATGGGATTTATATCCACTGCTTCGCCGAATAAATGTGTGCTATTTACTGAAGAGCCTATGTCTAAAATATTGCTCCTAGGACTCCTATATCCACTTGTTACTTTAACTTTGTGGCCAGCGTTTCTCAAAGCTACCACTTTTTGTGCCTCAATTTTGGGATATATATAAGCAAAACAATCTTTAACATCTTTAGAATATTCCATATCTAAACCCAAAGTAAATCGACTCCTCCCCACCTCCGCAAGGGGTATTCCAAAATCGATATACTCCTGCCGGCATTTGTCTATTTCGTCTTGTTTTACTGTTTTACTAGCGGAAAGCATCGTGCCGTCATAATCAAAACCGGCGGTCACTTTGTAGGCTAACGGGAGCGGTCTGCCTATCGGCTCAGATGGGGGACTTGCCCTGAATGAACTTACCTCGCCGGGTGTCGGCTGCACGGGAATTCCGCTGTCTATATTATCCGCAGGCGCGTCCCCCA
>Ga0209212_1005904_pt1 | contig 14331 bp, 11 predicted proteins | sample RifGroC2_FD_183996 | JGI IMG/M metagenome (GOLD analysis project Ga0209212, IMG submission 183996) | Groundwater microbial communities from Rifle, Colorado, USA - Groundwater C2 (SPAdes) (version 2) | ecosystem: Environmental > Aquatic > Deep subsurface > Groundwater | place: Rifle, Colorado... | reverse complement strand
CGCTGGAGGAGGTCAAGTCGGCGCTGGCAAAGTACCCGGAGCTGACAAAGGTGATCTTTGTCGCGTTCTCGCCCGAGGCAGAGCAGATTTACCAGGAGATGATGCAGGAGGTTTTTTCGTGAAGGCAGTGATCCAGCGGGTGAAAGAGGCGCAGGTGCGGGTGGAAGGGCGGGTGGTCGGCGAGATCGGCCCCGGTGTTCTGGTACTGCTCGGCGTCGAGATCGGCGACAGCGGCAAACAGGCGGACTGGATGGCGGAAAAGATCGTCAACCTGAGGATCTTTCAAGACGACCAGGGGAAGATGAACCTCGCCCTGCCGGACGTGGGGGGGGAGATGCTGGCAGTCTCGCAATTCACCCTGGCGGGGAACTGCGCCAAGGGACGGCGCCCCTCCTTCGACACGGCGGCCGACCCGGAAGAGGCAAACCGCCTCTACAGCTACTTCATGGGACAGGTGTGGGAACTCGGCGTGCCGGTGCAAAGCGGCATCTTCCAGGCCGATATGCAGGTCTCCCTGGTGAACGACGGCCCGGTCACCTTCATCCTGGAGACGCCTAAAAAAGCCTAGCTGCCAACCTCACATGAGCGGACGCACCTCGTCCACCTTAAAATAGGCGACACGGCAAACCGCCGCGCCCGCCTGGTGCCCCGAGGCCTTCGACGCCAGCTCCTTGATCTTCTCCAACAGTTCACCCTCCCCCGTCTCCTGTTTCAACGTAAGCGTCAATCTCCAGCCGCTGTAGCCCCGCGACGGAGCCAGGTAGAGATAACTGGCGTGCGGGTTGGCCCTCAGGTTCGCGATGCTGCGCCCCTCGGTGAACCCCCAGGCCAAGGTTTCCTCATCGATCACATGCGGCGTTGCGAACACCGCCTGGTTTACCACCCCACTCGCGTCGGCCGTACCGATGATCCCCCGCCCCCCTTCCGGAAACAGTTCAGCAAGCTTCATGTGCGTCGCCCCCTTTTTCCTTTAAGCTGTACAACCACTATGATAATCTAGCAGGCCTGTGCTGATTGTCCATCGTTCCCATTAGAGGAAGCGAATCAAGACGCCCCCCGGGGAACGGCAGATTCAAGCCGCCGGGCCGGTCGGCCTGAATCAAATCCGCCCCCATGAGGAAAATTACGTGGAGCTGAAAACCATACTGGAAGGACTCTACGCGACACGCTCCCAGGACCATCTTGCCAACGACCCGCTCTCGTTCTGCCACCGCTACCGCGACCCGCAGGACCAGGAGGTGGTCGGGCTGATCGCGGCATCGTTTGCCTACGGCAACGTGAAGATCATCAAGAAGAACCTGGAGGTGATCTTCGGCGCCATGGGGAAGTCGCCCCGCCTCTTCGTGGAGCGCTTCGACCCGGAGCAGGGGGCGCGCCTCTTCGCCGGGTTCAAGCACCGCTTCAACGACGGCCGCGACCTGTGCGCCCTGCTTCTCGCCTGCCGCATCATGCTCCTGGAGTCCGGATCGGTCGAGGGGTGGCTGCTGCGCTTTCACGACCAGGCCAGGGAGGACCTGACCCAGACCCTCTCCGGCTTCACCGCCGCGGTGAAATCGCTCGACCTGTCGCCGGTGTTCGGCACGGACCGGGTCCCTGATGACTCCTATTTCCCTTTCATGTTCCCCTCTCCCGCCTCCGGCAGCGCCTGCAAAAGGCTCTGCATGTACCTGAGATGGATGGTCCGCCCGGCGGACGGCATCGACCTGGGGCTCTGGAAGGGGATCACCCCCGACAAGCTGGTCATCCCGGTGGACGCCCACATCCAGCGCATCTGCGGTTTCCTGGGCTTCACCAGCCGCAAGCAGGCGGACTGGCGCATGGCGTGCGAGATCACGGCGCGGCTCCGGGAACTGGACCCGGCGGACCCGGTAAAGTACGACTTCTCCATCTGCCACCTCGGGATCTCCGAGGGGTGCGACGGCAAGGACCATCTGAAGTGCGTCGTCTGCCCGATCGCCGGCATCTGCTCGACGGGCTCGCCTTGAGGGAGCGGTCTCCCGCATTGGTGCACGGCTGCAGCTTCTCGTCTCTGGTCGGCGAGGTGCGCGCCATGACTGCAGAAGAGGTGCTCCCCGCCTTCAGGCTTCTGGAGCAGCGGGTGGAGGCAGGCCTTCATGCCGCCGGGTTCGTCAGCTACGAGGCCGCCGGCGCCCTGAACGGCGATCTCGCCACCCGCGCCCCGGGGCGGTTGCCGCTCCTCTGGTTCGGCCTTTTTGAGCGGCGCTCGCCCGAGCCATTTCCCGACGTTGACCACCCCTTTCAGTGCACCGGCTGGCAGCCATCCCTGGAGCAGGATGAATTTTGCAGCGCGGTAGAGTCGATCCGCGAGCTGATCGCTGCGGGAGACTGCTACCAGGTGAACTTCACCATGCGTCAGCGTTTCTCCTTCACCGGATGCCCGCGCTCCTTCTTCAACGAACTGCGCCGCAGCCAGCCCACACCCTATAACTGCTATCTGGAAACCGGGAACTACCGGATCGTCTCCGCCTCGCCGGAACTCTTCTTCTCCCTTGCCGACGGCGTGCTTACCACCCGTCCCATGAAGGGGACCTCGGCCAGGGGACGCTGGTTCGAGGAGGACCAGCTCCAGAAGGCACGGCTGAAGCAAAGCCCAAAGGAGCTTGCCGAGAACCTGATGATCGTCGACCTGCTGAGAAACGACATGGGGATCGTGTCGCAGACCGGCTCGGTGCAGGTCCGCTCGCTGTTCGACGTGGAGACGCACCCGACCGTGCACCAGATGACCTCGACCATCGAGTCGCGGGTCAGGCAGGGGGTCGGAGCGCTGGAGCTGTTTCAGGCCCTTTTCCCCTGCGGGTCGGTGACCGGAGCGCCCAAGAGAAGGAGCATGGAGATCATCGCCGCGTTGGAGGGGGAACCCCGCGGGCTTTATACCGGCTGCATCGGTTATTTTTCCCCCGGCGGCGAGGCGAAGTTCAGCGTGGCGATCCGGACGGCGGTCCTCGACGTCGCATCAGGGCTGGGCGAGATCGGCATCGGCAGCGGCATCACCTTCGACTCCGTGGCGGGCGAAGAATACGCGGAGAGCCTCTCCAAGGGGCGCTTTGCCCGGCAGACGTCCCCCGAGTTCCATCTGATCGAGTCGCTTCTCTACGACGGCGGCTACTTCCTTTTGGACCGGCACCTGGAGCGGCTGGCCCGTTCCGCCGCCTACTTCTCGTTCCCGCTGGACGCGGGGGAGGCGCGGCGCGCGCTGGAAGATATCCTACCGGGGCTTGTCGGCCACGCCCGGCACAAGGTGCGGCTGCTGCTTTTCAAGGACGGCAGCTTAAGCTGCGAGTCGGCACCGATTCAGGATCCTGCGCCTGATGCAACGGCCGCCTTCGCCAAAGCGGCCGTCGACTCGACGGACCCCTTTCTCTATCACAAGACCAGCCGGCGGGAGCTGTACGTGAGGGAGCTGGCCGGACGGCCGGAGGTGAGCGAGGTGATCTTCGTCAACGAGCGCGGCGAGGTTACCGAAGGGGCAAACAGCAACATCGTCGCCCTCGTCGAGGGAAAACATCGCACCCCGCCCCTGGAGAGCGGGCTCCTGCCGGGCACCTTCCGGGAGGAGCTGCTGGCAAGCGGCGGCATCGAAGAGAGGGTCCTCACCCGGCGTGACCTGGAGCAGGCAGAGGCGGTTTACCTGATCAACTCGGTGCGCAAGTGGCGCCGGGTGCGGCTGGTTAGGTTCTAACATCACGATCGGACCGATCAGCCGGATCCGTCCGATCGGTCTGATGAAAATGAGAGGAGAAAAACAATGAAAACTTACGGATTCCTGGGGCTCGGCATCATGGGGAGCGCCATGGCCAAAAACCTGCTCAAGGCGGGATTCAACGTCACGGTCTGGAACCGCTCCCCGGAGAAATTCGAAGAATTGGCGGCGCTTGGCGCGGCGGTCGCCGCAGCGCCTGCCGAGGTGACTTCTTCCTGCGCGATCACCATCGCCATGCTGGCGGACCCGGCGGCGGCACACGCCGTCTGTTTCGGTCCCGGCGGGGCACTGGAAGGGATCGGCGCCGGCAGGGGATACGTGGACATGTCGACGGTCGATGCCGCCACCGCACGCGAGATCGGCGCGGCGATCTCGCAACAGGGAGGCAGCTTCCTGGAAGCTCCGGTTTCGGGGAGCAAGAAACCGGCGGAAGACGGCACCCTGATCATCCTCGCCGCCGGTGAGCGGGAGCTTTTCGACCGGGCGCTCCCCCTCTTCGAGAAGATGGGGAAAAAGAGTCTGTATCTGGGAGAACTTGGCCGCGGGGCCGAGATGAAGCTGATCGTCAACATGATGATGGGCGGGATGATGACCATCCTTTGCGAGGCCCTGGCGCTGGCGGACAAGGCCGGCCTTGCCAGCGCCGACCTCCTGGAGGTGGTCGACGCCGGAGCGATGGCGAACCCGATGTTCAAGATGAAGGGGGCGCAGATTGCGCAAGGAGCTTTCGCCCCCGCCTTTCCCCTGAAGCACATGCAGAAGGACCTGCGCCTGGCCGTCGCCCTGGGCGATACGCTGGGGCAACCGCTCTATTCCGCGGCGGCTGCCAATGAGAGTTTCAAGAAGGCTAAGGCCTTGGGGCTCTCGGACCAGGACTTCTGCGCCGTGTTCCGGGCCATCGCTTCATGAAAAAGCTGCTCTGCTTTGCTGCCGTGAGCCTGATCACCGGCGCCCTTCTGGATCCGCTGATAACGGCGGGTCTGGGCAACCCGGTCCCCTGGGGCAGGGACATCGTCATGCTCGGGGCTGGAATCGTTTGCCTCTACCTGCTGGTGAAATACCGCCACGATCTGTAGCGCAGGGGGCACTCAGTTTGGCGTTGACAAAAAGAGGCGGCTCCCTTATTCTTCACCAAAATTAAATAGAAAGACCTGCTTATCTAGAGTGGTGGAGGGAAAGGCCCTGCGAAACCACAGCAACCGGCCCTGAAAAGGGCGCCAGGTGCTAAATCCTGCCGAAAGGCGAAGATGAGAAAGGCGCTTTGAGTTATTGCACCCGAAAAGCCCCTTCTCATATCCGAGACGGGGCTTTTTTTGCGTGCGGGGCTTTGTCCCGGCACCACACCGAGTACGAGAGAGACATGTCCTACGGCATAGTGACAGAACAGATAGCCACCTTCGACACCGAACTGCGCCTGGAGAGCGGCCGCATCCTGGGGCCGATCGACATCGCCTACGAGACCTACGGCACCCTGAACGAGGCACGCTCCAACGCGATCCTGGTCGCCCATGCCTGGACCGGCAACGCCCACCTGGCGGGACGCCACAGCGCCGAGGAGAAAAGGGGGGGGTGGTGGGACGAAATCGTCGGACCAGGCTGCCTGCTGGACACGGACCGCTACTTCGTAATCTGCTCCAACGTGATCGGCTCCTGCTTCGGTTCCACCGGCCCCACCTCGACCAACCCCAAGACCGGCAAGCGCTACAACCTCGCCTTCCCCGTCATCACCGTGCGCGACATGGTCAAGGCGCAGGCGCTCCTCATGGACCGGCTCGGCATAGAGAAGCTCTATTGCGTTCTCGGTGGCAGCATGGGTGGCATGCAGGCGCTGGAATGGGCGACCCAGTTCCCGGATCGGGTCGCCTCGGCCATAGTGCTCGCCACCACGCCGCGCCCCTCCGCCCAGGCCATCTCCCTGAACGCCGTGGCCCGCTGGGCCATCTTCAACGATCCCACCTGGAAAAAGGGGGAGTACCGGAAGAATCCCAAGGACGGCCTGGCGCTGGCCCGCGGCATCGGACACATCACCTTTCTCTCCGACGAGTCGATGACGGCGAAGTTCGACCGCCGCTTCTCGGCCCGCGACGGCCAGTTCGATTTCTTCGGACAGTTCGAGGTGGAGCGGTACCTGAACTACAACGGCTACAACTTCGTGGACCGCTTCGACGCCAACTCCTTCCTCTACCTCGCCAAGGCGCTCGACCTCTACGACGTCGCCTCAGGGTGCGAATCGATGGAAGAGGCGTTCGCGCCGGTAACGGCTGCCATCCAGTTCTTCGCCTTCACCTCCGATTGGCTCTACCCGCCGGCCCAGACCGAGGAGATGGTCGCCTCGCTGCAAAGGCTCGGCAAGTCGCCCGAATACCACCTGATCACCTCCTCCTACGGCCACGACGCCTTCCTGCTGGAGCACGAGACCTTCACCCCCATGGTGCAGGAGTTCCTGGACAGGGTGAACATGTAGGGCCGCCGAAGCTGTGTGGGGATGCTGGGCAGAAAATATAAAAAGGCCACCGGGCAGCCGGGGGCCATTTTTCATTTTTTTAATCGTGCCAACGCGGAGGCTGCACTCCGTGGCAACCACCCTCATCCGCCCCTTCGGGGCACCTTCTCCCGGAGGGCGAAGGGATAAACTCTCCCCTCACCAACCGAGAATCGCGGCGACATCCTCGTTTAGCACCATGTCCTCGCCGGATGGAACGGCGAAAACCTTGACGCGCGAATCCCGACTGCTGATCAGCATCTCCTTGCCGCCGCGCAACGCCTCGCGGTCCCTTTCCTGGTCGATCCTGATGCCGAACTGCTCCATCTCCTGGAGCGCCAACCCCCTGATCGGCCAGTCCTCCCACCCCTCACCGTAGGTGAAGACGATGGCGTCGGGCTTGCCGATGACTGCCAGGTAGCCGCCCAGGTACTTCCTGAGCCGGTAGGCCTCCATGTCGAGCGCCAGGCGGCAGCGGCCATCCCCCGCCAGCGCCTCGTCGACCAGCATGCGGCGCGTCATCCGCCGTCCCACGATGCCGGTCAAGCCGCTCCTTTGGTTCATGAAGAGGTCGATCTCGCTTGGCGACAGGTCCGCCTGGTTGATAACGAAAGGGACGATCCCTGCGTCGATGTCGCCGCAACGACTCTCCATCATCACACCCTCAAGCGGGGTGAGCCCCATGCTGGTGTCGACCGAGATTCCGTTGCGAATAGCGCAGAGCGACACGCCGTTCCCGGTGTGCACCGTCACCATGTTGCTTTCATCGAGCGCGACTCCGGCCAGAGCGGCTCCCCTGCGCGCCGCGTACAGGTGTGATTGGCCGTGGAAACCGTAGCGCCGGATGCCGTGATTTTTGTACCAATCGTAGGGAAGCGGATAGATGTAGGCGGCTTCAGGCATGGTCTGATGAAAGGCGGTATCGAATATGGCGACCTGGGCTACTTCCGGCAGCAGTTCCTGGGCCGCGCGGATTCCGGCCAGATTCGGGGTGTTGTGCAGCGGGGCGAGCTTCGCCGTCTCCTCGATGGCATCGACCACCTCCTGGTCGACACGCACGGATCTGGTGAATTTTTCGCCTCCGTGCGCCACCCGGTGTCCGACCGCTCCGATACCGCCGATATGGGGGAGAACCCCTTGCTTCGGATCGGTCAGCGTGTCGAGGATCAATCGCAGCGCGTCGCTGTGGTTGGCACACTCCCGGTCCAGATGCCGGGTCTGCCCGCCGTGAACCTTGTGGGTGAGAAAGGAGTCTCCCACGACGATCCTCTCCACCTTGCCGCTTGCCAAGGGGGCGCGAGTGCTCCAGTCGAAAAGTTGGTACTGCACGGAAAACCGCCGGCATTTGAGGGTAAGAATCAGCATGGCTCTGGAAGCTCCGGTTTCGGGCGTGGATCGGCCTTGTCTGCCTGGCCCGCTCGCTATTTTTTGAACTTTGGGGATGGGTGCTGATGGATGCCAAATGCGATATCTGTGGAGAGTATGATCGGTAAGCTTGCCACAGTGTCTTCACAGTCAATCGGAATGACGAAAACGAAAAGTAGCACGCTCTTTTAAAAAGTGCAAATGCTAAGGTTGGTACGCAGCTGCAACTACCCGGGATATTTAAGGATAAAGTCGGCGATCACCGGGCGGTGGTCGGACGCCTTACCGGTGCCGACCCAGCAGCGCTGCCCCAGGAAACCGGAACTGGCCATGATGTGGTCTATCCGCATCCAGGAGACGCGCAGCCAGGGGAGCCTGCGCTTGAACAGAAGGTGACCGTAGGTATAACCATAGCCCCTGCCGCGCTCGGCAAAGGCGTCGTGCAGCCCGGCATCCCTCAAAGTTCCGCACACCATGGATGCGTCCGGCGAGTTCAGATCACCGGCGACGATGACCGGCCCCTTCTCATCGGCCAGATATCCCGCCACCGTTCTTGCCTGGACCAGGCGGGTGGTTACGTTGTTGTTGAATCTTTCGATCGCCCTCGGAATGTACCAGGGCCCTTTTTTCACCTTCCTGAAGGCGTTGAGACTCCTTCTTGGCGTCCTGAAATGGACGTTGTACAGCGAAACCTCCTCGCTGCCGATGCGCATCCTGCAGCGCAGGAAATTATCCTTCCTGTTGTCGGAGGAGGGCAGATCAAACACCTCCGCCTCTGACAGCGGATACCTGCTGGCTATCAGGTACTGCCCCTGGTTGCGCACCTGCCACTTGCTGAAATAATCCGCCAGGGGGCCGGGCGTGGCATCTACCGCATCCTGAAAGAAGATGATGTCCGGCTGACAGCGCGCGACCTCCTCTATGAGCGGCATGAGATCGTGCTTGCCGTACTTGATGTTCCAGGTCATGACCCGTACGCTAAACCCGGCGGCTTCCGCCTTGGCCGACGGCAGCGGCCACTTGTACCCCATAATCGGTCCGAGCACGCACAAAACGCAAAGCAGCGGCAACCAGATCCATGACCGGTCGGCCCGGTACATCAGAAAGGCGAGCACTAGCCCCGGCAGCGCCCACATCACCTGTGGCAGGTAAAGATTCAAGGCGCCCAGCCAGAAACGGTCCGGGCCGAGCCAGTTGAAGACCGCTATGGCGCCAAGGATGATCGCATAGACGCCGGTCAGGATGAGCAGCCAGCTTTTCAAGCGCACCTCCCGTCATCGCCGGCCAAGTCAGTGCTGTCTCCCCCCCGACCCAACATAACACCCCCTTAAGCCTTACTCGCTGCCGACCGTCTTGTTCCAGAAGGATGCCATTTCCTGAGGCAGCAGGTGCCAGTACTCCCCCTCGTATTCGGTCTTTATATGTCTCAGCAGCTCCCGGTACAGCTCCGAGGGGTATTCGTCGAACCGCTGGCGACCTTCAAAACACATGTAGTCGGGGTGGGTGATCAGCAGCGCCATGCCGCCGTGCTCCGCGATCCAGCGCAGTTTCTCCTTCCAGATCCCGATATCTTTCTCCCTGAACAGGATGAACATGGTGAAATCCTGCGGCAGCGTGTACGGCAGCACCACGTACTCCCTCCCGGGCACCCTGGTCTGATGCACCGGAAAGATGGTCCTCAACCCGTCCGACTGCGGCTCGAAGGGATCGGTGTCGAAGGCGGAAGCTTCATACACGATATCCAGGCCATGCAGCCATTCGAAGTTGTGATAGACGCAGGGAGAGCGAAAACCTACCGCACCCCACTCCTTGAGGTAGCCGTTGATCTTCTCGGCGTGACTGGCAAAGGTATCAGCCGATTCATACAATTTCCTGTTGTGCTCCAGGCCGTGCACCCCTACCTCAAAACCCTCTGCTACCAGCTTGTGGCGCAGATCCGCAGGAAGATGGTAATCCTGCGCGACGAAGTTGAATGAGGAGCGAAAGCCGAGTTCCCGCTCCAACGCCATGAGCTTCTCGCACCTCGCGACCCCGCGCGCCGTGTCGACATCGTGGGTCAGTACCACTGAGAACCGCCTGCCGTCGGGCCACCCCGGGAACCCGGGAGGTATGCCACCCGCCTCTGGATCTATGGGCCAGACCGAGCGATAGACGTTCCTCTTGTGCCTGGCGACCATGCTGCGCAGCATGATCTGCAGCCTGCGAGACATTAAAGGCTTGATCTGGTAATAGGCGCGCGCTAGGGTCTCTTCACTGATCAGCTTCATGCAGCACTCCTTTAAGTGCCGGACGACCCCGGCCCATCGCATCTGGCCCATCGTGTCACGGCGGCGAGGATTGATTGTGAAGGTCATGACACTCAGTTCCAGTAGAGATTAATTAGGAAATGCAAACTCAAAATATAGCCAAACCTGGCAACAATGCAAGAGCAGTCGTGCGGAGTTTCGGCCGGAGATCGGCCATGCCTGCCGCTTTTTCACCGAGACAGCCCCCTGATGATGTGATATCTTTCCGTTTCCTGCAGCCGGATGCCGGCACCAGAGGTAGCGGGCGCGCCGAGCCTGGCAGCGCCTACCGCTTCGCCGGAATGAGAGGGAGTGGCAATGCCCCTGAACATATATACCAGCAACCTGATGGAGCGCCTGGTGGACGACCTGGAGGGGGTGGTCGGTGCGCCCCGCCCAGCCCCCTGCACCCCGTTCAGCAAAGAGATCATCGTGGTGCAGAGCAAGGGGATGCAGCGCTGGCTCTCCATGGAACTGGCGGCCCGGATCGGGGTCTGGGCCAACGGCGACTTCCTTTTCCCCAACAAGTTCGTAGAGCAGATCTTCGCCAAGCTGCTCCCCGATTGCCCCGCCGAAGCCCCCCTGTTCGCCCCGGAGGTGATGACCTGGAGGGTGCTGGCACTGCTGCAGCAATCGGCGGGGGCGCCCGGCTTCGAGGAGATTTCCGGATACCTCACGGACGACCGCGACGGGCTGAAACGGATGCAGCTGGCGCAGCGCATCGCCGACGCCTTCGACAGGTACACCATCTACCGCCCCGAGAAGCTCCTGGAGTGGGAGCGCGGCGGCGAGGAGCACTGGCAGGCGCAGCTGTGGCGTGCGCTCACCGACGGAGTGCCGCAAAAGCACCGGGCCCGCCTGCTGCAGGACTTCAGGAAGGCGCTGGAAACCGCCCCGCCGCAACACCAGCCGCGCATCTCCGTGATCGGCATCCCTTCCCTGCCACCCTTCCATCTCGAGGTGCTGTCCCGGATGGCGCGGCACGCCGAGGTGAACCTGTTCCTTTTGAACCCCTGCCGCCAGTACTGGGGCGAGATCGTCTCGGAACGGGAGCTGGCCAGGCTCGAGAAGCTGGGGCATGGCGCGGAGGAGTGGTACGAGACCGGAAACCCGCTGCTCGCCTCCTGGGGGAAGCTTGGGCGGGATTTCTTCGACGCCATCATCGACGGCTGCGGGGACCACGAGAGAACGGACAGCTTCACCGAGATCCCGCTCGGTTCGCTGCTGCACGAGGTGCAGGGGGACATCGTGGAGTTGCGGGGAGCAGAGGCGGGGCCACGTCCGGTTCCGGCGCAGGACGTCTCCCTGCAGGTCCATTCCTGCCACTCGCCCATGCGCGAGGTGGAGTTGCTCTACGATACCCTCCTCGCCGTCTTCGCCGCGGACCCGGCCCTATCCCCACGCGACGTCCTGGTGATGACGCCCGATATCGAGAGCTACGCCCCCTACATCTCCGCCGTCTTCGAGAACCCGGAAAAGGGGGGGGAACGGATCCCCTACTCGATCGCGGACCGCAGCCTGAAAAACGAGGGGGAGGCGGCCCGGGCGCTCCTCGCCATCCTCAGGCTCTGCGGCGGCCGCTACGGCGTGGCGACCGTCCTCGACATCCTGGAGTCCCCTCCGGTGGCGCGCCGCTTCGGCATGAGCGGAGACGACCTGGAGACGGTGCGGGACTGGCTGCGGGCGGCCAACATCAGGTGGGGCATCGATGCGGCGCAGCGCGGCGAACATGGGGTCCCCTCTTTCAGCGAGAATTCCTGGGCCGCGGGGCTGGACCGACTGCTCCTGGGGTACGCCATGAACGGCGAGGGGCGCTCCTTCTTCAACGGCATCCTCCCTTTCGAGGACATGGAGGGGGGAGTGGCGCTGGTGCTCGGCCGCTTCCTCTCCTTCTGCGAAAAGCTTTTCGCCGGCACCCGGGCCCTGGCCCGCCCCCGGTCCACCTCGGAGTGGGTGGTGGCGCTGCGGGAGATCCTGGACGGCTTCATCCTCCCCGATCAGGACGGTGAGCGCGAGTTGCTCTCCCTGATCGAGATCGCCAAGAAGATCGGGGCGCAGGGGAGCCAGGCGGAATTCCAGGGCGAGGTGGGGATCGAGGTGGTGCGCTACTGGGTCGAGCAGCGCCTCGGAAGCTCCGAACGCGGCCTTGGCTTTCTCACCGGCGGCGTCACCTTCTGCGCCATGCTCCCCATGCGCAGCATCCCCTTCCCCGTGGTGGCGCTGATCGGCATGGACGAGGGGCAGTTCCCGCGCAGGAACCAGGCGCAGGGCTTCGACCTGATGACCCGCGAGCGCCGTTCCGGGGACCGCTCCCCGCGCGACGAGGACCGCTACCTGTTCCTGGAGGCGCTCCTGTCGGCGCGCAAGCGGCTGCACATAAGCTACGTCGGACAAAGCATCAAGGACAACAGCGAACTGCCGCCGAGCGTACTGGTGAGCGAGCTGCTGGATTACCTGGCGCGTTCCTTCCAGGGTACAGACGGCAAGCCGGCGGGGAAGGTGCTGTGCCACCCGCTGCAGCCGTTCAGCCCGAAGCTCTTCGACGGCAAGGAGCCGCATCTCTTCAGTTACTCCCGGCAAAACTGCCTCGGCGCGAAGGTCAAGCTCGATCCCCCCTCCCCCCCTGCGCCGTTTCTGGCGGCGCCGCTCGAACCGTGGCAGGAAGAGTCGACCGTCACGCTGAAAGCCTTGACCGATTTCCTTTGCAACCCGGCCAAGGAGCTTTTACGGCGCCGGCTCGGCATCCGCATCGAGCAGGGGATCGAACCGCTTGAGGAGGTGGAGCCGTTCAGCCTGCCGCCGCTGGTGAAGTACCAGCTGGAGCAGGAGATCGTCGCCGCGCTGTTGCAGGGCGAGGAACTGGCGCTCCCCTACGCCGTGGCGCGGGCCCGGGGCGACCTGCCGCCGGGGGAATGCGGCGCCACCCTGTTCCAGAAGCTCGGCGAGCCGGCGGCGGAGTTCGCAGCCAAGGTTGCCGAGGTCGCTGCCGGAGAGGAACTTCCCCCCCTCGACATCGACCTCACGCTCCCCGACGGCAGGATCGTGGGGCGCATCGACAAACTGAGGACCGGGCGCATGGTGCGCTACCGTTACACCAAGCTGAAGGCCAAGGACCAGCTGCGGCTCTGGGTCGAGCACCTGGCGCTCAACTGCGTGAAGGCCGAAGGGTACCCGGTCGAGAGCAGCTTCGTCGCCTCCGATGCCACCATCACCCTTTCGCCGGTCGAGGAGTGCACGGAGCACCTGAACCGCCTCCTCGAACTGTATCGCAACGGGATGAGCTACCCGGTCAAGTTCTTCCCGGAGACCTCGCTCGAATACGCCAGGAAGGCGCGGGACCCGAAGAAGGCGGCGAAGGCCCTGGGCGATGCCCTGGGCAAATGGCACGGCAGCGAGTTCTATCCCGGCGAGGGGAGCGACGAGCACTGCAGGCGCTGCTTCGGAGAGGACGCGCCGCTGGACGACGATTTCATCGACGTGGCGCTCGGCATCTGGGAGCCGCTGTTGGCGTGCAAGAGCAAGTGCAAGAGCAAGTAAAGCCGACCCCTATTCAAAAGTATTGCAGAACGGGTACAACATGAACCGATTCGACCTGCTACATACGCCGCTCACCGGCCGCAACCTGATCGAGGCGAGTGCCGGTACCGGCAAGACCTTCACCATCGCCGGCGTTTACCTGCGCCTCGTGCTGGAAGAGCGGCTCGACGTCTCCAGGATCCTGGTGGTGACCTTCACGGAGGCCGCCACCAAGGAGCTGAAGGAGCGGATCAGGAAAAAGCTCAAGGACGCCGAGACCGCCTTCGAGGCCGGGGCCTGCAGCGATCCCCTGATCGCCGGGCTTTTGCTGAGCAGTCACGACCACGCCGAGGCGAGGCGTCTTCTTTCCAGCGCCGTGCGCAGCTTCGACGAGGCCGCCATCTTCACCATCCACGGCTTCTGCCAGCGGATGCTGCAGGACAATCCCTTCGAGAGCGGCTCGCTCTGCGACACGGAGCTGATGACCGACCAGGGGAGCGTCCTCAGGGAGATCGCCCAGGACTACTGGCGCATCAACTGCTACAGCGCCTCCGGCGTGCGGCTCGCGGCAGCCGACGCGGCCCGCCTGTCACCGGACACCCTGCTCAAGATGGCGCGCAGGATCTGCGGCGATCCCTTCGCCAGCGTGATCCCGGACCCGCCGGGAGAGACCGGCGAGACAGCGGAGTGGCTGCTCTGGCTGAAACGGGGCTTCTTCGACTACCTCGCCGCGGAACTCCCGAGACGGAAGCGGCTGAAGAACGTACGCTCCTTCGACGACCTCCTGGTCGACCTGCATGCCGCGCTGACCCGCCCCGGCTCGACACTGGCGCGACTGATCCGCGAACGTTACCAGGCCGCCCTGATCGACGAGTTCCAGGACACCGACCCGACCCAGTTCGCCATCTTCGACGCCATCTATCCGGCCGGTGAGGAGATCCCCTTCTTCCTGATCGGCGACC
>Ga0209212_1005903_pt1 | contig 14333 bp, 25 predicted proteins | sample RifGroC2_FD_183996 | JGI IMG/M metagenome (GOLD analysis project Ga0209212, IMG submission 183996) | Groundwater microbial communities from Rifle, Colorado, USA - Groundwater C2 (SPAdes) (version 2) | ecosystem: Environmental > Aquatic > Deep subsurface > Groundwater | place: Rifle, Colorado... | reverse complement strand
CCAGCCTCATTCCCGGCGTGATCACCGTCGAAGCTGTCGCCTGCTGCAAGCACTGTATGCACCTGTTTCACTTCCTGCACCGGTTCCGGTCGGATGGGTCAATAGAGTTCGTAAGGAATGGCGAATGGGTAAAGTCGTATGGCCGCCAGGACACTTGGTGGACGCGGTTGGTGGATCGAGTAAAGCAGTTAAAACCACTGTGGGAGAACCTGTGATGACAAAAACAGAATGGGAAGCGATAGAGAAAAGCCTGATGACCCAGGCTGCAAGAGTTGTATTGGTCTGTGACGGCTATCGTCTGCAATTACGGATTACAAGAATAGCGGAAATGAAACTGGCCATTGGTTTTTCAATCAACGGCGGCAGCGATTATCTTGAGTGGATGAAAACTGATTGTGAGGAACGCCGCCGCTTTTTCAGGCCGTATACCCGGTCCGTCTGGAATAAATCGCAACTGGATATGTTCAAGAAATTGAGCAAGAAGCAAATGCAAATACGCGTCGTTGATCCGGGCAAAACCTTCACTACTTTCTATCCCTGGTGGAACTCTTTTAAAGCTCTCAAGAGTCATTTGATTAAGCACAACACCAGCATTGAGCTGGAAGCGGAGTTTTAGATGAAAGCGATTCTTGAGAAGTTCCCGAAGGCGGTCCTGATTGAGTTCATTTTAAAGGATTGCGGCTTTCACCTCATATCAAAAGATTATCTGGAAGGCCAGCTCCTCCACTACCAGTGGGATCAAGAAGAAGAGGCCATAGCACTTGAACGTGCTGAAATAGCTGCGGAGCACGCGAAGTATGAAAACTGGGATATTCCTGGTCATCATTACAAATATATGGAAGCGGTAAAGCGCGGCCAACGCGTCACCGCACGATGGAACCGAAACGAAAAGGTTTACGAACAGTCACGAAAGTTGATGGGGTATTGACATGAAACAAGGCTCCGCGTTTGAACGCTGCTTCCAGCGCCTTCAGTCCGGCCAGGTACTGACCGCGCAAAAGATAGCCGACTTGTACGACATCAATATCCGGTCGGCATACAGAACCATACAAGCCATGGAAGCAGCCTTGCCGGTCCGGTCCTTTGGCACCATGCCCCGACAATACAAACTGATGGAGAAATAACATGACAGCATCAGCCGCCGAATGGCTGGCACAAAACAGCATCGACTGCCAGCCCCTGGGTGCGCGGATCAGCAAGGAACAATGCAAAGCCAACCACGGTCGCCTGTTCGCTTGCGAAACCTGCCCGCTTGGCGGCGTCAAGTATACCGGCCCGGCAAAGATAACCAGGAAAGTCAGAGGCAAACAGGCGCCGGTGATTGTTGATGAATACATCGCAATACCACAACCCGCGCTGGCAGTAGCCACCGTCGCGATTGTGCAGCAAGACACGGTTGAACCGGTAAAAAAGCGGGGCACCAAGCCCGTTAAATGGCCCTTCACCCCACACATGAACGCGGTGATCCGTGAGACCTACCGCACCGAGACGGCAAATGGCACCGTGAATAAACTGGCAGCCACATTCGGCTATCCCCGCTGGGCGGTCAGCAAACAAGCGCGCACCATCGGCGCATATGAAGTTCGGTGTAAAGAACCAGACTGGAGCGATGTAGAACTACGGGTGATGAGCAACAATGCTCATCTTACTCCAGAGCGTATTCAGAGGGCGCTGAGGCTAGCCGGTTTCAAACGCAGCATTGCCGGGATCATCCTTAAACGCAAACGGATGCGTATGCCGGCCAACCTTAAGGGCCAGTCCGCCAACACCCTGTCCGAATGTTTCGGTATAGATCCCAAAGCCATCACCGCTTGGATTAAAAAAGGATGGTTAAAAGCTGAACGTCGCGGCACTCACCGGACCGAGCGCCAGGGTGGAGATATGTGGTTTATCAGGAACAAGGATTTACGCCAGTTCATCATCGAAAATATCGGTGTCATCGACATCCGCAAGGTTGATAAATTTTGGCTGATCGATGTCTTAACGCTCAAGGAGGCCGCGTAACATGGGAGCAAAGACGGAAAACCCGAGATACAACGTACTGTCATTCCGAGCCTCGGATGAAGAACGGCAGGTTATTGAAGCGGCCATCAACGGCGGCAAAAAACAGGACTTTCTGCTCGCAGCGGCCTTGGAAAAAGTCCTGCACGATGAAGACTATTCATACCGGGAACGATTCAATGCACTGCAGCAGCGATGATCAGTTCGCAATAGATGAACGCGCCCGGATCATGGAGTTTGACGGCAAGCTCGGCAGGATTGAGGCTGAACGGTTGGCCAGAATGCGTCCCTGGGAGAAGAACCCGCGTTGGATGCTCCCACCGGCGCAACCATGCTTGATTGACGGCACGCTTGCCGGTGAGGCTCTCAGACACGTAATGGAACTGTAAAACCAGCCTCACGCAACGACGCAACGAAAACCAAAACAAAGGGAATCGGCAATGGACAAATACAGAGACGTAAGAATTAAGGTTGTCGTCGAGGACATGGGGCATTGCAGCACCGAATGCCAGTACATGGAAGGTGACGGAACGATGGCGATGTGTATTTTTGGTTCACTCACGATGGATTCGGTTACGGGCACATTTGTCCGGCACTGCGAATGCTGCATGTCGGAACTGTAGTGTTTAATTTTTATGATTCTCGTTGCGTCGTTGCGGCGTTGCGTAAAACCAGTCTTTAAAAAGGATTAAACCATGGCTCAAAGCCCATTTAAAAAACGTACCGACGCAGAGCAATGGAACATCGACCGTCCGCGCATCCATGCCCTTAAAAACAAAGCTGTAGCGAAGAATCCAGGCTTTAACGACGACAATTATCGCGACATCATCCTGGATATCAGCAACGGCAAGTGCAGCTCGTCCACCGATTTGAGCCGCCAGCAACGTCAAGAGCTGATCAGCCGCCTGTCCATGTTGGCCGGTGAGACCTCCCCCACCTTCCAGTCAAGGAGGGGGCCGGGGGGTGGTTACGACAAGCGCACCTATCCAAAACGTCCGAAGAACATGGATAACCACGGTCAGTCCCGCGATGAGCAGCTCAAGAAGATTGAAGCACTGCTTACCGTTGGTAAGAAAGAATGGCCCTATGCGGACGGCATTGCCCGGAAGATCTGCAAGGTCGACAAGGTTCAGTGGGTCGAGACACATGCTTTATACAAAATCATTGCCGCCCTTACCTATCAGGCCAAACGTGAAGGCTGGGATCTCTCCGGAGCAAAGTAGCCCTCACCCTATCCCTCTCCCATGAGGCGAGGGTATTCAGTTCGCCTTACGGCGGAAAGAGACAAGATTGAAACGTATCGGCTTGCACATATACCGCGAATACTACGCGGGCAGCGCTTTGGCAGACATCTGGGACAAGATCACCAACGTCCTGGCCGACGCCGGAGTTGCCGACGCCGAACAGATCGGGCTGCAGCTCACCGAATGGATGCGCACGACCTGGGGCGGGCAAATGCTGGTTGACCGGCATCGGGAGCAACCGCTCGGCTATAGCAGGTTCGATTTATTGCGTGACCAGGCGCTGGCCTTGTTGTCTGATTCTGCCCTGGCCGCCGAGATCGTCCGCGTTGTCCGGGTCGATTACCGTAAAGCCTATCTGCCGAAGATCAAAGCCCTGGAGCTGCTTACGCGGGATATCGAGATATTCAATCGAGGTAACAGCCACTCAAAGATCGAGCGGCTGGGGACACAGAACAACATCAGCACACGGCGGGTGTATCAGATCAACAAGCGGATGGTTGCAAGCAAGAAAGCGTGGGAAGAACCAATGCTGCCGGGTGTGGCGTGAAAAATTCAATTGACAAAATATACGGTTCCGCTTTACCGTTTGCTCAAGTGGCGTCGAAACTACGAGTAATCGAGCGGAACCTGACCGATATCAGGTATTTTTGCGCCCACAGTATGAAAGGACTGTCGGGTGGACAGGGCCATACAACACCCTTTTGGGGAAATCCCTGTGCCGTTCTCGATTGCGGTTTCGAACCACCCGGCACCTTCGAAAGTGCCATTTCGAAAAAATCGAGGTCTATCATGGCAACTGTAATTCCTTTCCGTAAGCCCGCTCCCGTTCCATCCCTACAACTCCCTGATATTTGCCCTATCGATCTTCTGCCTGACGATGTTGTCGCAAGCTACATAAAAGTAATGGCACGGGATAACCTGCGTGTTGAGCTGTTTGCTTTCCTGTGCAGTCTCTGCGCCTCCGATCCGCTACTTCTAAAGCCAGGTGAAAATTTTCGCTATCTGCTGCCCCACTCAAACGCAGTCCGTGTACCACAACTAAAAGACTTAATGGAGGTGTAACATGGGAACACCTTCTAAAGAACAAATGACGCTCAATTTCAAGGGTGACGATGTCCGGTTGTTCGATCAGCTCCGCGCCTCGGCCCGCCGTAATCGCCGCCCCCTTACCAACGAAATACTCTACCGGCTTGATCGCTCTTTCACCGCCGATAACAAACAACAGGAGGTTTAACCATGGGACACATTGCACCATTCCATTTTCCGCAGGATGCCGTAGTTTTGAAAAACGGCCACGCCATTACCACCAGCCTGATCGTGGCGGAGGTGTTTGGTAAACAGCACAAGGATGTACTCAGGTCTATCAATAACCTTGATTGTTCAGTGGAATTTAGCCAGCGCAATTTTGCGCCGGCCTCTTATTTCGATGCACAGGGCAAACCACGCCCTATGTACAATATTGGCAAGGACGGCTTCATCTTCCTGGGCATGGGTTTCACCGGCCCCGAAGCTGCCCGCCTCAAAGAGGATTACATCCTCGCTTTCAACCTGATGACGGAAAAGCTACAGGCCTCACAACACTTGCCACCACAAAACCCGACGAAAGTCGTTGATGCCCTGGAGGATGCCGAACGAAATGCCGAGTTTTGGCGGGTAAAGTTTGAACTGGAACAATCACGGCGGGAAAATGAACAACTCAAGCAACAAATAGGCAAAGTTGATGAGCGTCACTTTTTTACGCCAGAAGAGGATTTGGAACTGATCCGCATGAAGCAGCAAGGGTTTGGTAAAATCAAAATTGCCAAACTGAAGGGATGGATACCGAATTCCGTGGAAAGCAGGTGCCGCAAACTCCGCAAGGATGGAAGGCTTTAAGCGAAACGAGCCCGGCTGAAAAGTCAGCCGGGCTCGTCTGTTGGGTGTGGTGGCCCGACACTGATGTGCCGCCGAAACATTAAAACCATTGAACGCCGGTGAGAATCTGTTATAACGAATCATCATATTTATGGGAGGGATTATGAAACGGATTTTATTGATTGTGTTACTGGTTGCATCAGCAATTGCATTCCAGACCGTGGCATTTGCTGAAACCGAGATCGACGGTTTTAGAGGAATAAAGTGGGGTACTGACATTTCGAAGATGAAGGAATTTACAAAAGTTGGGGTCGATCCTAGTTTCGGTGGGATTGATAAATACACTAAAAGCGGTGATTCCATGTCAATCGGGGCGGCAAGCCTTGATAGCATTCAATACGGGTGTTGGCATGGTAAATTTTCTTCCGTATCTATAAAAACATCGGGGTATAGCAACTTTCATGCACTTCTTGATACCAGCAAAGAAAAATTCGGAGCGCCCTTCCAAGCTAATAAGTATATTGAAAAATATTTTTGGCCTAATTCAGGTACTGCCCTCATGCTGGATTATAATAAATTTTCCCAAGTAGGAAGCTTGTTTATGGGCTCAAAAGCAATTTCCGTAGAACAAACAGAGTTTAGCAGGGCAAAGGCTCGTGAAGGTGCAAATAAAGGGTTTTGACACACCACGCTTGACATCCTACCCCCCATCACGATATACACCGCAAATCACCACAAAGCCCCTCCAACCCCGGAGGGGCTTTTCTATTTTGAAGCCATTTCAAACCACCCCTTAAACACCATCCCGTACTATCCCCACTCAAGCAGAACCAATCTTAGACCGGCAGACAATCCCTGTTTCTTTCCCTCTCCCGTGGAGAGGCAATGAATCCTTTCCCCCTCAGGGGGAGAGATAGAGAGAGGGGAAGCTGACTCCAGGCGGGTGCTACCCACACCCGCCCCGGTCCATAACATCGATACCACCCGAGAGAGGCCATACAACAACGCAATAGGTTTGGTGAGGTGTGAGCTGCGGGAAGCCTCCATGATCTCCGGTCCTTGGCAAAGTCCGGATAGAAAGCCGAAGCGCAGTATTGCGGGCCACAAGAACAGGGGGGCGGCTTCTGCCCCCCTAGCCATCAAATCAAAGGAGTCCCACATGCATTGGTCAAAGAAAGAGTTGTTTCGTTGCCTGCCGTTCCTTGCCCTGTTTGCCCTGACGCTGTTCTTTTACAAGGGTGATTACGAGGGCGTCGTCGGTGCTATCTACATCCTCACTGTGATCTCATTCACGGCCCTGATCGGGCACTACATCCGCAAAGCGCTCTTCCCTTACGCCGATATCCAGGTGGCCTGGAAGAAGTCCCTGGAGGAGCCGTTTACCGCCGCCATGGTCTTTATCGCCATGCTGGCTTTCCTGTTCGGCATCATTGCCCTGGCCGCCGGTGTCATCAGCCCCGCAAAGGCCGGTGCAGCCACCGAACCAACCGCCAAGGCGAAGCGCTATTTACCTACCCTGAAAGCGGCCTTTGATGCCCATTGGCCAAATGCGCCACTTCGTCACATAGCAGCCGCCCAGATCGAGCAGGAATCCGCTGGGTGGAATGCACATGCCGAGCTGAAGACCAGCCGCGAATATGGCTTCGGCCTCGGTCAGATCACCGTGACTTCCCGTTTCAACAACTTCAAAGCCGCACAGCGGATCTTTAAGGATTGGAAGTGGGAAGATCGCTTCAACGTCAAGTATCAGCTCGGTTATGCCGTCATCACCGATAGATCTAACTTCAAGGAGGTCTCCCGGCTCTTTCGAGACGATGACTCACGCTGGCGGGGGGCACTCGTGTCCTACAACGCCGGTCTGGGCACCGTCTTGCAGCGCCGCTCTCTAGCCATCCGAAGCGGCGTACTGCACGACCGGTGGAACGGCGGGCTTGATCAGGTCGCCATGGCCTACGAGTCCAGGAAACTCTATGGCCGCACCCTCTCCAAGATGCGCAACGAATATCCGCACATCATCTGCGATGTCCGCGCACCGAAGTATATCGGGTGGGTGTGATGCGCCCTCTCCCTATCCCTCTCCCACAGGGCGAGGGGATTCAATGCGCCTGCCGGCGGAAAGAAGAGCCATGATTGACGTCATCACCAACATATTCAGCTTGCGCGGATTGCTGATCATCGCGGGATTTCTTGTCGTAGTCGATATTGGCCAGTGCTCGGCATTGAAAATACAGGGTGCCCGCCTTGGCACCGCCATTGCCGAAAAACAGACCCTCACCGTCCAGCTGCAGGAAACCGGCAAACAGGTCAAAGCGCAAAACGGAGCCATCGACCAGATGCTTGATAACGCCGCCAAGGCTGCTGATCGTCTCCATGCTGCCGAGGCCGAAGCCGGGAAAGTACAGGTGATCACCAGGGAACGCATCCAGTATGTCCAGGAAGCCGCCATTCCGGTCGAATGTCCTGAAGCGATCACCTGGGGAGCCGGGCACGCTATCGAGATCGGCAAACGGTGGGAGGTCACGCCATGAGTAGAGTTCGCGTTGTCATTGGCTATCTGCTCGGCTGGAGCCTGATCTGTTGGGCCACAGCCGCCTGTACTCCTGCAGTACGCCTGCCGGAAACCGTCAAAATCCCGGTACCGGTGCAGTGTCCGGAACCACGCCCGGTCACCCGGCCACGCCTGGCTATCGCATCGCTGCCGGACAAACCAACTCCTGATCAATACGTTCGTGCCGTTGAATCAAGCCTGGAAGCGGTCATGGGCTATGCGGAGGAGTTGGAAACGTTGCTGGGAGGCTATCGCCGTGGCCGATGATATGGAGTTTGTCCAGGGCATCAACGAACAGCATCGGGTGGACTCACTGGCTGAACAGGTGCGCAACCGCGAGCCGGACGATAACGAGACCGGCGAATGCATCGACTGTTACGAAGTGATTCCGGAAGAGCGGCAGCGGGCAAAGCCTGGTTGCCGCCGTTGTATTACGTGTCAAGAAGCACATGAAATTCATTTGCACTGGGGGCCGTTGTGATTATCAAGGTTGAATTCTGGCAGCTGGTAATGCTGCTCTTGTCGTTTCTGGGCTTTTGCGGAGTTGTCGGCAAGCTGCTCCTGGATCAGATCGACCGCCGCTTAAACGTCAAATTTACCGCCCAGGAAGAATCCCGCGTCGCCGGTGACAAAGCCATTAACGACACGTTAAAGATCAGATTTGCCGCCCTTGAGGAAGCCCGCCGGGCCGGTGACGAGGCCATTCACGACACGCTCAAAGCGCACATTGCCGAGGAATCCAAAAACAGCGGCCAGCTGCTGGAGCTTGAACGGCAACTCCTCAACTGGAAAGCTGATCTGCCGCTGCAATATGTACGGCGTGAAGACTTTATCCGCAACCAGACGATTATCGAATCCAAGCTCGACGGCTTGGCATTACGGTTTGAAAACGCAATACTCAAGGGAGGTTCAAATGCTTAATCAACAAGCCGAAGCCAAGAAACGGCGCGAATTCATCCGCTGGATCATCCTGCTGGCACTCGACAACGCCCGGCCCATAGGCTGTTATGAAGAGCTGGTATTGCTGGCCACTCAGGGCTATTACCAGGACGCCACCGTGCTGGAACTGCGCCGGGAGCTGGACTACCTGCATGATCGTAAGCTGGTGGAGCTGAAGAAAGAACCGACCGGTCGCTGGTTCTGCGATATCACCCGCTATGGCGTTGATGTGCGCGAGTATACCGTTGATTGTGACCCCGGCATTGCCCGCCCGGCGGTCTACTCCTGATGCCTCCCAAGAATAAGGTTTATACGCTGCCGCCAGCAATACAGGCATGGCTTGATGAGACGCTCGCAGCCAACGGCGGCCAGCAGTTCAAAGCCTTGGAAGCCGATCTTGCCAAGAAGGGTTTCAAGATCAGCGACTCGGCCCTGCAGCGCTATCATGCCAATGACCTGCAGCCACGCCTGCAGGCGCTTAAACTGGCTACTGAAGGCGCTCGCACGGTTGCTGCCGCCATGGGTGAGAATGACGGCACCATGTTGGAGGCGCTTACCGGGCTTTGTCAGGAGCGTCTGTTTTCACTGCTTATGGAAGTAGATCCTGACAGCATTGATGGTGCGATTCTGGCCAAGCTGGCAAGGGCGATCAGCGACCTGGCTAGGGCGTCGATCAACGTTAAGAAGTTCGTATCTGATGCCCGTACCAAGGCACTCAACGATGCTGCAGACGTGGTCAAGAAAACCGCCGCCAAGGCTGGAGTTTCCGATGAGTTGATCGAACGGATCCGCGCCGATATCCTTGGCATAGGGACACCAGCATGACAGCCGTTGCAGTGCAAACTGTAGAGTCGCATAGCGATGCGGAACTACGCTTTGACGGCAACGGCAACCCTGTCCGTTCCATTCCAGCATGGGCAACGCCACGTGCTCGCAACCTGCGTGTGCCGCCGGTACTGCTCGGCTATCAGCAACGCTGGATTGCCGACACCGCCGAAGTCAAGATCATCGAAAAATCCCGCCGTGTCGGCATATCCTGGGCAGAGGCTGCTGACGCCGTACTGTATGCAGCCGCCGAGAGTGGCGACGATGTCTGGTACATCGGCTACAACCGCGAGATGGCACAAGAGTTCATCCTTGATTGCGGCATGTGGGCTAAGAAGTTCCAGAGCTTCATTTCCAGCATTGAAGAGGTTGAAGAGGTTTTCAGCGACATCCAGGTCGTTGACGGTAAAACCTTCATTCAAGAGCAGAAGATCCTTGCCTTCAAGATCACCTTTGAATCCGGCAACCGTATCACCGCTCTCAGTTCCCGCCCCAACAACCTGCGCGGTAAACAGGGCCGAGTCATCATTGACGAAGCGGCTTTCCACGACAACCTGGCCGGGCTGATCAAAGCGGCGATCGCGTTACTCATGTGGGGCGGCCAGCTCCGGATTATTTCAACACATTTTGGCGACTCCAACGAGTTTAACGAGATTATCCAGGACATTCGCGCCGAGCGACTTGAATACAGCCTGCATAGGGTCACCCTTGACGATGCGCTGGCCGATGGCCTGTTTCAGCGTATCTGTCTGGTCCGGAACAAGGAATGGACACAGGAGAGCGAAACCGAGTGGCGTCAGAAGTTAATCAACTTCTATCGCGGCAACTCCGACGAGGAACTATTCTGCGTCCCAAGCCAGGGTACCGGCAACTACCTGCCGCGTGTCATCCTGGAACGCTGCATGTCCGATGACATCCCCGTACTCCGCTGGTGCTGCACAACCGAATTTGCCACCGAACCGGACCATGTTCGCTCCAAAGCCGCCGAGGATTGGTGCCATGAAAACCTGCTGCCGCTGTTGAACCAGCTGCCCCAGGATCGAACCCACTGTCTGGGCGAAGACTTTGCGCGCAGTATGAACCTGACCGTGCTGACGCCCGGCACCATCATGGAAAAGCTCAATATCCGGGTGCCATTCGTGGTCGAACTGTTCAACGTCCCTTTCCGCGAACAGGAGTTTGTGTTGTTTTACATCCTGAAGCGGTTGCCACGGTTCAAACACGCCTCCCTGGATGCCAGGGGCAACGGCCAATATCTGGCCGAGCGGGCTATGCAACAGTTCGGACCAGAACGTGTCACCCAGGTCATGCTAACCGAAAACTGGTACCGGGAACATATGCCCAAAATGAAGGCGCACTTTGAAGATGGCACTATCCTGGTGGCCAAGAATGATGAACACATGGATGATTTCCGGGCCATCAAGGTTGTTCGCGGCGTTCCAAAAATAGCGGACAAACAAACCGGTACCGCAGACAGCGCCAGCGGCATGGTTCGCCACGGCGATGCAGCCATAGCCTGCTGTATGATGGTCCATGCCAGCCGCCAGGACAATGTGATTCCTATCGAATTCAGAACCGCTCCCAGCGGTGGCATCCGCCTCGGATCCGGAAGCAACATGAACAACTTTATGAGGACGTGATGAATCTTTACGAAATCAACATGACAGTTGGAAACGCCACGTACAGCTGCGGTAGGCGCACGGCAGCTATACCTGCTCTGATTGCAGGGGCGTTGCTTGATGGAGTCGAAACCATCACGATCAAGCGCGTCACAAAATGCCAGAATGAGATTGGAGAGAATATGGAGTTACCACGCTATCAGTCACATAAGACCGTATGGGCAGCAAAGATTACGGAGATGATCTCACTTGATTCGGGCACACAGCTCCTCTTTGGGGAGATTGATAAATACATCATTGTTACCAAAGACTGGATGAGTAAACACTCTCCAACAGTAGGCGGTTACTTTGTGCGCTATGCAGATGACTACACATCCTTCTCTCCTGCAGAGGCTTTTGAAAACGGTTACACCCGAGTTTAACTTCTGCGAGGTCATAAATGACAACTGAAAAACAAAAACCCGAACAGAACGAGATTGCCTCCGCCGCAACCGACTTCGATATATTCCAGGGCTTCATGGAACAGATCGCCAACCCTGACGAAGTGCTGCGCCTGGAGTGCGGCGGTGATATCAGTATCTATGACAATATAGGCCGTGATCCCCGCGTATCCTCCAACCTTGGCACGCTGGCCGGGGCCGTGGTGGGTAAGGAATGGAATATGGTGCCATTCTCCCAGGAAACGATAGACATCACGGTAGCCGATTACGTGCAGAAAGTTTTTATGGCCTTCCCCTTTGACCGGTCGCGCCGCTCCACGATCAGGGGGGGCTCTCTCAAGGGGTTCGCAATCTGCGAGGTCATGTGGGATTACAGTGAAGGTGACACCTTCATAAATGACATGAAATATCGCCATCAGCGGCGGTTCACGTTCAACACCTCAAACGAAATCCTGCTCAAAACCATCGACAATCCCATGGGGATGAACGTCTCGATCCGTGATGGCCTGCTACTTAAAAAGTTCCAGCACGTCGCGTTCGGCGATGAGGTCGAAACTCCTTACGGGATTGGCCTGGGCCGTGAGCTGTACTGGTCCTGGTGGTTTAAAAAAAATATCATCAAATATTGGTTGCAAAAAGGCGAAAAAAGTTCCTGTCCGACGGCTGTCGGAGAATACGATCCCGGCACCCCCTCGGTTGACCAGGATAAGCTGCTGGCTGCCGCCCAAGCGCTACACAGTAACAGCAGCGTAGTCATCCCAAAAGGTATGAGCCTGAGGTTTTTGGAATCAGCACTCTCCGGAGCGCTGGACACTTATGAAAAGCTGGCCAATTTCATGAACGATGAAATGACCATCAGCATCCTCGGCCAGACCGCCACTACCACCGGGACTCCCGGCAAGCTTGGCAACGAAAAGTCACAGGAAAACGTCATGGATGACCGGGTAAAGGCTGCGGCGGATTCCCTGTGCGAGGCATTCAATGCCCGTAACACCGGTGTGATCCGCTGGCTGGTTGATTACCAGTTTCCCGGCCTGGGCCGCTATCCGCAGATGTGGATTGATTGTGAGGAGGAGGAAGACAAGAAGACCCTGGCCGAGCGGGATGACAAACTGTCCACATCGATGGAGAAAAGCGGCCTGCGTCTGACCAAGAGCTATTACGTCCGCCAGCACGGGCTGAAGGAAGATGATGTTGAGGCTGCGCCAAAGGCGGCTTGGCTTCGCGGTGCAAACCCGCCCGACCCGGCAGTATCTTTTGCTGAAGGAGATCCATCGGCACCCGACTCCGCCGATCTGATGGCCGAGTCGGTAAACTATAAAAAGGCCATGGCCGAGACGGAAAAGTGGAATCAGCAGGTTCGCGTCCTGGTTGACCAGGTGATTGCTTCCGGAGGTGGACTGCCCGAATTGAGCGCCAAGCTCGCAGCGCTCTTTCCGGCAATGGATGTTGCTACTTTCGGCGATCTGATGGCCCAGGCCATGACCTTGTCTGACGCTGCCGGTCGGGCCGATGTCATGGATGGCATGTAAGACGTAGGGGCGCTGCTTGCCGCGCCCCCTGATGCAATCTCCACACAAAGGGCGGGCGGAGCAAGCGCCGCCCCTACGGGCCCCACACATGACCAACGACGAATTTAACCAAGTCTTTAACCTGCCGTTTAACGAGGCTTCGCAGTTCTTCCGGAACAAGCTGACCATCCCTACCGACCAGTGGGATGATCTGTGGAAGGATCAGCACGCCAAGGGCTTCATGGTGGCCGGTGCCACCAAGGCTGAGATGTTGACGGACATGCGCGATGCGATTCAGAAAGCCGTTGACGGCAAGATGACGCTCCCGGAATGGCAGCGCAAGTTTGACCAGGTAGTTGAGCAATATGGCTGGAGCTACAACGGCGGACGCAACTGGCGCTCATCCCTGATCTACAACGTGAACGTGCGTACGGCCAATCAGGCGGGGCGCTGGAAGCAATTGACCGATGTACCCGATGGGGAAGTCGTGTACCTGGTGTACCGTCACCGTGACGGCGTCATGCATCCCCGTCCGCTGCATGTGTCCTGGAACGGGATCACCCTGCCGTCAACGCATCCCTGGTGGACAACTCACTACACACCGAACGGCTGGGGCTGCCACTGCACCGTATTCAGGGCCACTGCCGCCGAGTACCGGGCAGCGGTCAAGGCCGGGCACATACCGCCTGCAGAAGAGATCATCGATCCAAAGACCGGCGCTCCGATCGGCATTGATAAGGGATGGGATTACAACGTCGGCCAAGCCGCCGATCACAGTTACAAGATCCTGGGCGACAAGTTCGAGACGCTGCCAAATGACATCTCCAGGGCATGGATGAAAGAGCATGTTGGCGGCCCGGCCTTTGAGCGTTTTATCGAGGGGAAGATCAGCGGAGAGTTTCCGGTGGCGGTACTGCAGCCTGACGATATCGCGGTCCTGGATGCCAAGTCTCAGACGGTGTGGTTTTCTCAGGATAGCCTGCTGAAGAACAAAGGGGAGATCCCAACCAGGAGCGCCGGGCATCCTGAATTGACTCTGGCCGATTACCGGATGATTCCGGAGATCATCGACCAGGGTGAGGTGTACCAGAGGAACGATGAAAAGCTGATTTACCTGCTGCGGGGAGATACGGTGTACCGGGCGGTACTGAAGAAAACCAAGAGCGGCAGTGAAAACTACTTCCTGTCGTTGATCAGCAGCTCAACCGACACCAATGCTGTCAAACAGGTTGTCGCAAAATACGAAAGGATTCGTTAACCGGGCGGGGGCGGCGATCCTCGCAAGCGCTCATCATCGGGTTTCCCCGAAGGCGTCGGCAGCCTATGGCCGAACCGGTTAACAAATCCTTTTG
>Ga0209212_1005898_pt1 | contig 14340 bp, 11 predicted proteins | sample RifGroC2_FD_183996 | JGI IMG/M metagenome (GOLD analysis project Ga0209212, IMG submission 183996) | Groundwater microbial communities from Rifle, Colorado, USA - Groundwater C2 (SPAdes) (version 2) | ecosystem: Environmental > Aquatic > Deep subsurface > Groundwater | place: Rifle, Colorado... | reverse complement strand
TCCAGGCCGGGGGACCGACCAAGGGCGGCTCCATGCGGGACATCCAGATCCGCAGGGGAGGGGAGCCCGTCTCCCGTTTCGACATGTACGACCTCCTGCGACGGGGAGATAAATCGGCGGACCAGCGCCTCCTGCCTGAGGATGTCATCTTCATCCCGCCGGTCGGACAGATCGCCGCGATCGCGGGAAGCGTGAACGCGCCGGGGCTCTACGAGTTAAAGGGGGAACGGACCGTCTCCCAGCTGGTCGAGCTGGCGGGGGGGTTGAACACGGTGGCGTTCAAGGGACGCCTCCAGATCGAACGGATCGTGGACAACAACCGGCAGGTCGTCTTCGAATCCGACCTCGAGGAGTCGAAGGGGAAGGAGGTCGACCTGCGCTCCGGGGACGTCCTCAAGGTTTTCCAGGTCGTTCGGGACCGCCGGACGGTCCGCATCACGGGGGCCGTGCAGCGGGAAGGCGATTTCGGATTCACGCCCGGCATGACGGTAAAGGACCTGGTCGCGTTGTCCGGCGGCACGAAATATTACGCGTACCTGAAAGAGGCGGAGTTGACCCGACTGCATATCAGCGACGCGGGCCCGAAGGTCGAGAAGAGGAACGTCGACCTTGAGAAGGCGATCGCCGGAGATTCCTTGGGGAACCCGACCCTGCAGGAAGACGACCAGGTTTTCGTCCGAACCATCCCCGAGTGGAGGATGTACAGCCAGGTCGCGATCCTGGGCGAATTCCGCTTTCCCGGGACGTACACGGTCCGGCAAGGGGAGAAGCTCTCTTCCCTGATCGAGCGGGCCGGCGGGTTCACGGAGAAGGCCTATCCGAGGGGCGCCGTGTTCACGAGGGAAAGCGTCCGGGAGCTCCAGCAGAAAAGGCTCATGGAATCGATCGAGCGGCTGGAGCGGGACCTGCTGGCCCGCGGGTCGGCCAGCCTCTCCGCGGCGGCGTCTCCCGAGGAACTGAAGGCGAAAGAGGGGGAGATCCTGCAGAGCAAGGAACTGATCGCGAAGCTGAGGACCGTGCAGGCGACGGGGAGGATGGTGCTCGAGATCAGTTCGCTCGAAACGCTGCGGAACTCCATCTACGACATCGAGCTCGAGAACGGGGATTCCCTGGTCATACCGGAAAATCCCCGGAGTCTCCAGACGCTCGGCGCCGTGTTCAACCAGACGGCGTTCGTGTTCGACCCCACGAAGGCCCTTCCGGACTATATCGAGCTGGCGGGGGGCTACACGGAATCCGCCGACAAGGATCGGGTATTCGTGTTGAAGGTGAACGGGTCGGCGGTCAAGGCGAGGGAGAGCGGCCTCTTCCTCTTTTCCAAAGCGGCGTATACGACGAGAAACGGGAAGCCGCTCCTCGAGCCCGGAGACAGCATCGTGGTGCCGGAAAAACTGGAACGCATCGCCTGGCTCCGGGAAACGAAGGATATCACCCAGATCCTCTTCCAGATCGCCGTGGCCGCCGGCGTCGTGATCGCGATTTTTTAAGGACCCCCAGCCATGAGTCAGGAAATGGAGTTACGGACGGCGTCTCGCGAGGATGAAATCGACCTGATGGAGCTGTTCCGCGCGCTGTCCCGGAAGTGGCGGATGATCCTTGGGATTACCGCCGCTTCCGCCGCCGTCGCACTGGTCGTCTCCCTGTTGCTCCCCGTCTATTACAAAGCGGAAACAAGGATCCTCCCTCCCCAGGAGAAAGGGAGCAATCTTGCCGCCCAGTTGCTGGGTCAGGCGGGAGGGTTGATCGGGATGGCGGGCGGAGCCGCAGGCGTCAAGTCCCAAGGTGAGCTGTTCGTGGCGATGGCAAAGTCCCGGACGGTCCTGGACCGCATGGTCGACCGGTTCGACCTGATGAAACTCTACAAGATGAAATACCGGCAGGATGCCCGGAAGAAGTTGCTCAAATTGTCCACGGTCCTGGAGGATCGGAAGAGTGGGATCATCTCCTTGACAGTGGAAGACCGGGACCCGAAACGGGCCGCCGACATGGCCAACGCTCTCGTCGAGGAACTGAAATCCTTGGCGGGCGGGCTGGCGATCTCGGAAGCCGGCCAGCGGCGCATGTTCTTCGAGGACCAGCTCCGGCAGACGAAGGAGTCGCTTGCCGGGGCCGAGGAGGAGGTCAAGGGGTTCCAGCAGCGGACGGGAGCGTTCCAGATCGACTCCCAGGCGAAAGCCATCATCGAGGGGATCGCGCGCCTTAGGGCGGGCATCGCGGCGAAGGAGGTCGAAGCCAAGGTCCTTCGATCTTTCGCTACCGCCCAGAATCCCGATCTCCAGCGGGTCGAGGAGGAGATCCGGGCCCTTCGCATCGAATTGGAGAAAGTCGAGACATCCAAGGGGCACGGTATCGATCCGCTCATGCCCTCGGGGCGGGTCCCCGCGATAAGCACGGAATACCTCCGGAAACTGAGGCAGTTGAAGTACAACGAAACTCTTTACGAACTCCTGGTGAAGCAATACGAACTGGCGAAACTGGACGAAGCGAAAGACGCGGTCGTCATCCAGTTGATCGACCGGGCGGTTCCTCCGGAGCGGAAATCCAGACCGCAAAAAGCTCGGATCGTCTTAATAGCGGCGGTAACAATGCTCTTTTTTTCTGTACTTATCGTATTGCTTCTTGAACATCCCTGGAAAAAATCAGGAAAGCCGAATGGCGACGATTACTCTATCAAGGAAAATTAAACAAGATTAAATATCCACCGCTATTTCTTCACACAATAATGAAAAGTTCACACAAGGTACAGGCATTCTCAGCATAACGGTCAACTATTGGCGGGCAAGATTCTGCGCATGGGTGGCAATCTAGATGTCACTTAGGCGCAATACTATGTGGAATATCGCAGGAAGCGGCCTGCCACTGATTGCGGCGGCTGCGCTTATTCCGTATACTCTGCGCCAGCTAGGAAATGAAGCTTTTGGGGTGCTTACCCTTATTTGGGCTCTAATTGGCTACTTTGGCCTGTTTGATTTAGGCGTTGGCAGAGCCCTTACATATGAAATAAGTAAACTACGTGCAGCAAATGCTCTTGGCGAGATCACCCCAACATTGAAGGCTGGTTTATTACTTACGTCAGTCGCTGGGATATTGGGTGCGCTGATCTTTATGGTACTGGCTCCTTGGCTGGCACAAAACTGGTTGCAAATCAGCCCGGTCTGGCAAAGAGATGCGCAGCTTGCCTTTCAAATTGCCGCGATCGGTGTAGTGCCTGCAACCATAACTAGTGGTCTAAGAGGTGCGTTGGAAGGGTTAGAGTGTTTCGCTGCTTCCAATCTGAATAAGATATTTCTTGGGTTTTGCATGTTTGTCCTGCCAGCACTTTCTGTGAGGTTGCACGGCAAAATTCTTTGGACAATTGCACTATATTTGGTGGCTGCTCGGCTTCTTGTTGTATTGGGTAGCGCACTGCCATTGCGCCGCCTTCTAAGTGGACCAAATTCGGACCTTGCGCTTCATTACGTTAGACCGCTGCTCTCTTATGGTGGTTGGATTACCGTTACAGGCATTGTCGGCCCTTTGATGATCTATGGGGACCGGTTTTTTGTCGGTTCTGCAGTCGGTGCAATGACGCTTCCACTATACGCGATTCCGCAAGAGGGACTGCAAAGGCTCCTGATTATTCCAGCAGCGTTATGTGGCGCGTTGTTACCTCAATTTGCGTCATTAGAGCCGAGAGCCCTTATTGATGCCTACCATCGGAACTATAAACGCATTGCAGTCACGATGCTGGGGATTTGTGCGGCTGCCGCGCTGTTTGCATACCCTTTCCTGTCATTGTGGTTGTCACCGGAATTTGCCCAAAAAGCCTTGCCGATTGCCGTGATCCTGGCTGTAGGTGTCTGGCTCAATTCCATGGCGTTGGTGCCTTATACATTTTTACACGCTTGCGGTAACCCGAGGATTACCGCGTTATTTCATCTTGCTGAGTTAGTAATATACATATTGGCATTATATTATCTCGTTGCACAATTTGCATTAGTAGGAGCGGCACTGGCATGGGTAGTACGTGTGCTGATTGATTTGATATTGCTGCATGTATCAGTACATCGCTTCATTGGATATATCCATAAAAACAATTAATTTCAATATAATTAACGAAGCGTGGCCGGAAAGTGATCTTGAATATGTAAATCAGTGCCCATTTTGTGGATCTAGAAATCGCTTGATCGCCTATAAAGATGTACAAGATTGGTCATTTTATAGCGCTGCAGGAAAATGGACATATTGGGATTGTACTGAATGCAAAACAATATATCTAGATCCACGACCAACAGAAGATACCATAAATATGGCATACGCTAGATATTACACTCACGGATGTGATAATAATTTTACATTTTTAATGGAGGCACTTAAAAATATCATTAAGAATGAGTGCTTCTATCAGTGGGTGGGGGTAGATTTAAAGCCGAGATTGCATTTACCAGCAATTGCGGTACCACTATTACAGTACATGCATAATTATATCTCCATTCCGTTCGAGTACAGAGAATTAAATGAAATGCCCAAGGGGTATTTACTTGATATAGGCTGCGGAAGTGGAAAATTATTATCCTTGGCAAGGCAGTTAGGTTGGAAGACATTGGGTATTGAGATAGATCCAAAAGCTTCCGAAGCATCTAGATCTAAAGGGTTAAATATTATACAGGGATCTTTTAATATTATTGATAATTATAAAGATACATTTGATTGTATTATCTGTTCACATGTTATGGAACATGTGCATTACCCAAATGAATTGTTAATGAAAATAAAAAAAGCGCTGAAACCTGGGGGGAAATTACTGTTGTCTTCGCCAAATTCAACAAGTAAATATCGATATCATTTTAGTGAAAACTGGCGCGGGCTGGAAGTGCCGAGACATTTGTCGATTCCCTCAGCATTAAACCTAAAAGATAAATTACAAAATATAGGTTTCGTTGTAGAGATAAAAAACATCGATGAGTGCGATACGATTGCCGAATCACTGCAAATTCAGCGAAGATCAAAAAGACTAAAATTGAAAGATAAGACCAATGCGATTCTACTTAGAAATAAATTGCACTCTTTTGATCCATATTCTACCGATATAATTCAATTTCTCTGTACAAAAAATATACTTCATCCGACCAATAATACACGATAGATTGGTATTAAATATGACAAATATTAATTATAAATTTATTGATATATTTGTCCGTATTGTAATATTTACATTTTATACATTTATCTTATTTCCTTACATAAAAATATTTAATATATCGACGGATACACAGCCATATGCGCTCGTTTTTGGAATAATATTGTTGTTAATATTTATAACCCACATAAGGCAAATGCCATTAGAAATTATCTTGCTATTGATATTATTATTAATGTCAATATTGATGATATTTGCAGGAGAAATTAACTTTACTGCAATAAGAAGTGTAAGTAATTATGCAAGTCTCTTTATTATATCTTTATCAACCTATTTATCTTTAAAATATTTGAAAATATTTCCATTGTACATATTAAAATTAGCAATTATTATTTGGTTCATTGTTGGATTCGTACAAACATTTATTGATAATAATTTCATGGTATTTTTAGTTGGTCGAGGATATGATTCGTTAGATACTGGTCGTGGTGTTGTTGGGTTGGCTCCTGAGCCTACTTTTTATGGATTGATGTGTATATTTTTATTATTGTTAACAATGATGCAGAGAGATAAATTAGTATTTTTCCAGGTATTATTATACATTCAAATAATACTGTTTTCAAAATCGTCGATGTCAATATTATTTTTATTCATACTGTGGTTTTACTATGTATTAATATATCCAAGAGTATTTAAGATTATTGTACCAATAACCGTTCTTGTATTTATAGTATTATATTTTGAAAGTTCATATATTGACGCTATAAATATGTCTGATTATTATAATTTAAGAATTTACCGTATTATTACTATTTTCATTACAGATCCTTTTCTAATTATTAAATTAGATGAAAGTATAAATGATAGGATATTTCATTTATATTTTTCTGTTTATGGATTTTTAAATAATTATTTATTTCCTAATGGGTTTAGTAGCTGGCCGATATATCTTGAAAATATTATCCCATATTATTCTGAAGAAGCATGGGGATTATCAATTAGTGATAGAATTATGAGTGGCTATGGTGCAGCAATATATGAGCTTGGATTTATGGGTTTAATTGTGCCTGTATCTATAACTTCTTCTATATATAAATGTTTCAAAAATAATAAAAAGAAGATGTGGCTGAATATATTTTATATAAATACAATAATGTTAAGTGCAATACAATTGGCCTTACCAATAATTAGTTTTATGGTTGGTTATATGTTATATTTATATAACATCAATAATAATGCAGAGGAGAATAATAAATAATTGTTGGCATTTTTGTTGGGAAAGTTTGGAGTTCTTATAAAATGAATCAAAGTTTGGTAAGTATAATTATATTAAACTGGAATGGCAAGGAGCATGTTTTTAAATGTATTGAGTCAGTTATGAAACAAACTTATTGCAATGTCGAGGTAATAATTGTAGATAATGGATCAAATGATGGGTCGAAGGAAATAATTAAAAATGAACACAATAAATATAAAATGATAGAAAATAATAATAATATGGGATATGCATTTGGTATGAATCAAGGAATATCTGAATCAACAGGTGATTATATTATATTGTTAAATCAAGATGTGTATCTTCATAAAGATTTTATATCGCATTGTGTAAGAAAGGCAAACAGCAATGTACTTATTGGTGCTATCGGTGGGCGAGTGTATTCATGGATAGGCAATAATTTCACATTTTGCATTCAACCCGGAGAGGGCGAGTTATTTTTTTTAAAAAAGCGTTTCCAAGGGTACGGTGGGGTTCGTATTGATACTGATGCCTTCGTATTCAGACCTTCCGGGTGTTTTCCATTTTTAAGAAAAGCCATGTTAAATGATTTAAAAAAATATAATGGGTACTATTTTGATGAAAGTTTTGTTACAGGATGGGAAGATATGGATCTGTTTTTTAGAATGCAGTTAAGGAACTGGAAATGTCTTTTTACACCAGATGCATACGGGTGGCATGTTGGTTCTGGATCTGTTGGGGGAAAAAACACGTTTTTTAAGAAAGATATTGATTATCAGGTTAGAATACTGCGTAACAGATACTATACTATAATAAAAAACATACCAAATAATATAATCTTGTGGCTATTACCTTATTTAATTATAACAGAAATATCGCTTATGCCATATTTTATTGTTAGGTCCCCGAAAAGCATATTTGCATTATTTATGTCATGGGCGTATGTTATATGGAATATTCGTAAATTATATGGTAATAGAAAAATAATTCAGAAATCAACTAATGTGGATAGAAATTATTTAAAGCAATATTTTGTAAAAATATAAAATATAATTAATTGATCATGATAAAGAAGACGTTAAAAAAAGCAAAATACGAGGGATGGTATGTTTAGAGGAAAAATAATATTAATTACCGGCGGTACCGGTTCCTTCGGTAACGCCGTCCTGCGGCGTTTCCTCGATACCGACATCAAGGAGATCCGTGTCTTCAGCCGGGACGAGAAGAAGCAGGAAGACATGCGGATCAGCCTTGCCAACCCGAAGGTTAAATTCCTGATCGGGGATGTGAGGGACTACAACAGCCTCCTTCCGGCGATGGAAGGCGTCGACTACGTCTTCCAGGCGGCCGCGCTGAAACAGGTCCCCTCCTGCGAGTTCTATCCGCTCGAAGCGGTCAAGACCAACGTGCTCGGCACCGAAAACGTCCTCAACGCGGCCGTCGCCAAGGGTGTCGAACGGGTTATCGTGTTAAGTACCGACAAGGCCGTCTACCCGATCAACGCCATGGGCATCTCCAAGGCGATGATGGAAAAAATCCTGGTCGCCAAATCCCGGTTCGTCGATCCGGACAAGACCACCCTCTGCTGTACCCGATACGGCAACGTCATGGCTTCCCGCGGTTCGGTCATCCCGCTGTTCATCAAGCAGATCAAGGAAGGCGTCCCGCTGACCGTCACCGATCCCCGGATGACCCGCTTCCTGATGTCCCTGGACGATGCCGTAGACCTTGTGCTGTATGCCTACCTGAACGGCCGGCAGGGCGATACGTTCGTGCAGAAGGCCCCGGCTTCGACGATCGGCGACCTGGTCCGGGCGCTGCTGGAACTATTCGAATCTGCCAACGAGATCAAGGTCATCGGGACCCGCCATGGCGAAAAGCTCTATGAGACCCTGCTGACCCGCGAGGAGATGGCCCATGCCGAAGATCTCGGCGGCTACTACAGGATCCCCGCCGACAATCGGGACCTGAACTACAACAAGTATTTCGTCGAAGGGGAGCAAGGGCATTCCCTGGCCGAGGACTACAACTCGAACAACACCGAGCGCCTGGACGTCCCGCGGATCAAGGAGAAACTGCTTGGCCTGGAGCTGGTGCGGCGGGAGCTGGCTTCCCACCCGACCAGGCCGATCGGGATCGGATAATAATAGATGAAGATCGTACTGGTCACCGGCGCGGTCGGGTTTATCGGCAGGAACCTAGTCGCCGCGCTGGAGCGCCGCGACGATGTCCGCCCGATTATGTTCGACGTCGATACCGACCCGGCCGTCCTTGACGTCGGCCTTGCCGAATCCGATATCATCTATCACCTGGCCGGGATCAATCGCCCCAGCGACGAGAGCGAATTCATGACCGGAAATGCCGTCCTGACCGAGCGGATGCTGGCGCGCCTCGTGGAATTGGGCCGCACCCCGACCTTCGTCCTTTCCTCCTCGACACAGGCCGAGCTGGACAATCCATATGGACGAAGCAAGAGGGTCGCTGAAGATGCGGCGTTGGAGTTCAACGGAAAAACCGGGGCCCCGGTCTGCATATATCGCCTTCCCGGTGTCTTCGGCAAGGGGTCGCGCCCCAACTACAACACCGTGGTCGCCACGTTCTGCCACAACATCGCCCGCGGGATTGACATTACCGTCAACGACCCGAACCGGGAATTGGAGTTGGTGTACGTCGACGATGTGGTTGCCTCCTTTCTGCAACACCTCGATGGCCCCCCGGATCCTACCCGGCAACGTTATAGTGTAAGCAGGACCTTCAAGGTCACCTTGGGCGAACTGGCCGAGCGGATTCGCCGGCTGCACGCCATCCGCGAGACGCTGACGGTCCCCGACTTGAGCGACGACCTGATGAAGTGCCTGCACGCAACATACCTGTCATTTCTGCCCGAAAACGGCTTCGGTTATCCGGTCAAGCTCAACACCGACAACCGGGGCTGGCTCTTCGAATTGATCAAGTCCGAACAGTTCGGCCAGATCTTCGTCTCGAAAACCCTCCCCGGCATCACCCGCGGCAATCACTACCACGATACGAAGGTGGAGAAGTTCTGCGTCATCCGGGGCCAAGGGGTGATCCGTTTCCGGCGGATCGAATCCGACAAGATCCTCGAATACCCCGTGGACGACCGTGCGATCAAGGTGGTGGACATCCCCCCCGGGTACACGCACTCGATCGAGAACTCCGGGGAAGGGGAGATGATCTGCCTGTTCTGGGCCAACCGGATCTTCGATCCCGGGAAGCCGGACACATATTTCACCCCTGTCCTCCGGCAGGGATGAAGGGGGAAGATTTGGTGGAACGAATCAAGGTCATGACGGTCGTCGGCACACGTCCCGAGATCATCCGCCTGTCGCGTGTGATGGCGGTTCTCGACAAGTACACCGATCATATCCTGGTCCACACCGGCCAGAACTACGATTATGAACTGAATGAGGTCTTCTTCTCCGACCTCGAGATCCGCAAGCCGGACCATTTCCTTGGCGCCGCGGGAGCCAACGCCGCCGAGACGATCGGCAACACGATCATCAAGCTCGACCCGGTGCTGGCGGATGTCCGTCCGGAGGCGCTGTTGATCCTCGGCGATACGAACAGCTGCCTCGCGGCCATCCCCGCCAAGCGCCGCAAGATCCCGATCTTTCACATGGAGGCAGGGAACCGCTGCTTTGACCAACGGGTGCCGGAGGAGACCAACCGCAAGATCGTCGACCATATTGCCGACATGAACCTGACCTACAGCGACATCGCCCGTGAATACCTGCTGCGGGAAGGGTTGCCGCCGGACCGGGTGATCAAGACCGGCAGTCCTATGTTCGAGGTGCTGAACCACTACGCCCCCAAGATCAACGCTTCGAACGTTCTGACCCGGCTTGGCCTGAAACCTCTCGACTATTTCGTGCTCAGCTCCCACCGCGAGGAGAACATCGAGTCGGACCGCAATTTCGGCAACTTGGTGAAGATCCTGAACGGGCTGGCGGAAAACTATGGCAAGCGGGTGATGGTCTCCACCCATCCACGCACCCGCAACCGGGTGAACAAGCTGGGCGTGACCTTTCACAAGCGGGTGGAACTGCTCAAACCCCTGGGGTTCTGCGACTACGTCCATTTGCAGAAGAATGCCCTCGCTGTGCTATCCGACAGTGGCACGATCAACGAAGAGTCCTCGATCCTCAACTTCCCGGCGCTGAACCTTCGCGAGGCCCACGAGCGGCCGGAGGGGATGGAGGAAGCGGCAGTAATAATGACCGGGCTGGAGGTCGAGCGTGTGTTTCAGGGGTTGGCGATCCTGGCGGATCAGAAACGGGGCGCCGAGCGCACTCTCAGGCCCGTGGCGGACTACTCCATGCCGAACGTGTCGGACAAGGTGCTTCGGATCATCCTCAGTTATACGGATTACGTGAACCGGAACGTGTGGAAGAAGCAGCTCTAAACGTTGATTTCATCAAAACGGATCTTAGTGGGCATTGATTGGCGAATGTATTAATCCTTTCCCTTGTATTTCCCCCGGACAGCGTTTCGACCGCCCAGATCATGGGCGAACTTGGTGTGGACCTGCAGGCGAAGGGACACAAAGTTACCGTCCTGACGACGACCCCGCATTTCAATCGGGATCCGGAAGCGGAATTGCGGCAACCGATCCGCAATCATTGGGGTCCGGTTCTTCGGAGGAGCGACTACCACGGAATCACTGTCTACCACACCTTCATGCCCAGGAAGGGGAAAAGCATACTGCTTCGTCTTCTGGGATGGACCGGGTTCCACCTGATCAGCGCGGCTGCCGGAATGACCACGGTTTCCCGGCCCGACGTTATCATCGCGCCATCGCCTCCCCTCACGATCGGAGTGTTCGCCTGGATTCTCGGGAAATTCCACGGGGCTCCCTTTATTTACAATGTCCAAGAGATCTATCCCGACATTGCTGTTCGGTTGGGTGCCCTTCGGAACAAGCGGTTGATCGGTTTGCTGGAGCGCCTTGAAAGGTTCGTCTATCGGAAAGGGGAAAAAATCGCCGTCATCGCGCCTCGGATGCGCCAGCGGTTATTGGAAAAAGGAGTGCCTTCCGACAAGGTGGAAGTTGTGCCGAACTTCGTCGATATCGGCGACTTGTCCCCCCTGCCTAAGGACAATGATTTCAGTCGTCGGCATGGGATTCAGGGAAAATTTGTCGTCAGTTATGCAGGCAACATGGGCCCGGCGCAAGGACTTGAGAGTTTCATCGATTCTGCCGCTTTATTGCGGGATGAGACGGGGATTCATTTCATGATGATGGGAGACGGGATCCTGAGGGAATCGCTCAAGAAGCGTGTAGAAAAACTTGAGCTCAACAACTTTACTTTTTTACCGTATCAACCATATTCGATGATGCCGCAGATTTACGCGGCATCGGATATCTGCCTGGTTCCTCAGACGGCCCTGACAGGCTGCGATGCCGTCCCTTCCAAGGTTTATCGAATCATGGCTTGTGCGCGGCCCGTATTGGCCACCACAGATCCCGAATCAGACTTGGCGCATTTGATCAAAGAAGCCGGCTGTGGGGAAACGGTACCTCCGGAAGGGGCATCGGAGTTGGCCGACGTCATTAACAAAGCCTATCGGGATCAGGCTCGGTGGAAAGAAATGGGCCAGGCAGGACGTGCCCATGTTGTCGAACATTATTCACGCCCCGCGGTAACCCGGCGATATCACAATCTTATCCAAAGAGTGATCCATGGGTGAGAGTGAAGGAGCAAGGCAAAGAACCTCCTATGGGCGAATCGTCATCACGGGTGCCTCTGGTTTTATCGGTTCTCACCTGGTTCCCGCATTAATAGGGGCGGATGTTGAAATCGTTTGCATCCTGGAACCTGGAGCGGAAAACCCCTTTGCCGGCGCCCAAACATTCTCTGAGGATATTTGTACGGCTCGGGGATTATCGGAAGCCTTCACTGGGGCAAAGGTGGTTGTCCACCTTGCCGCGCGCAACCATGTCCTGAGGGAAACGGCGAAAGATCCTCTTTTTGAATATCGTCGAGTCAATGTGGGAGGGACACGCAATGTGATTCGGGCCGCGAGGCAACAAGGGGTTGGCCTGTTTATCCATTTTAGCTCGATAAAGGCGATGGGGGAAGGATCCGGGGAAATTCTCGATGAAAGGGCTCCATGCCTGCCTTTAACTCCCTACGGAATCAGCAAGCTGGAATCGGAAGAGGTGATCCGGGCTGAGGCGGACGGGACAGGGATGGCCGTGGTGATTTTTCGCCTTCCGATGGTGTACGGCCCGGGCAACAAGGGGAATCTTCCAAGGATGATCCGTTGGGCGGATCGCGGGCTGCCGTTTCCCCTGGTCCGGCCGGACAATCTTCGAAGCATGGTGTACGTCGGAAACGTGGTGGCGGCGGTAAAGGCGGTGTTGGAGGCCCACCCCGCGGGCGGCGCGGCGCCAAGGACCTATATCGTCAAGGATGATGCGGATTGTTCGACGCGCATGATCTGCTCCTCGATCTGTCGAGCAATGGGGAAGAGTCCCCGTTTTCTGCCGTTGCCGGCCGTGCTGGGCCGAGTTGCGGGGGCGATCTCCGAGGATTTCCGCAAGGTCGCCTCATCGTTCCGGGTGAGTTCCGCGAAGATACATGAGGAGATCGGGTTCGTCCCGCCGGTTTCATGGGAAGAGGGGATCGCAAGGACGGTGCGGTGGTACAAGCGTTCAGCCCGATAACCTTCGGGATCGCCGCCCTCTCCCTCGCGGTTTCCGCTGTGGGGGTGTGGGTGTCCATCCGCATCGCGGAACGAGTCGGAGTGTTGGACTTGCCCAACGAGCGCAGTTCCCATTCCCTGCCTACGCCGAGGATGGGGGGCGTGCCGATGGTCGCGGCGGCGGCGCTGGCGTTCGGGGGATGGGTGTTCCTCGCGGCGGGGGAAGCGAACGCTCAAAGGATACTTCCGTACACGTTCCTGTTCGCTCTTGCCATGTTCCTCCTTGGTTTCTACGACGACCTGCGGAATCTCTCTCCCTTGTTCCGGTTTCTGGTCCAGTTTGTTTCGGCCTTGTTGTTACTGGTTTTCCTTGGGCCCCTTCTTCCGGAAATTTCCTTGTGGATATGGGTGTTTCCCAAGTGGGCATGGGTCGTTCCGGGCGTGTTCTGGGTCGTCTGGATGCTCAACCTGTACAACTTCATGGACGGGATCGACGGGCTCGCGGGAGGGGAGGCGGCCGTGGCGTCCTCCTTCTTCTTCCTGGTCTTCGCCTGGTACGGCCAGTCCGGCTGGGCGGTCGCGAACCTGGTCGTTGCGGCGGCTTCGATGGGGTTCCTCGTGCACAACTGGCCCCCGGCGAAGATCTTCATGGGGGACGGGGGCAGCATGTTCCTCGGGGCGTTCTACGGGATGCAATCCGTGGCGGCCGCGTTGTCGACGCCTCTCCCGTTCCTTGTCCTCGTATTGCCGTTCGCCAATTTCATCCTGGATACGACGTTCACGCTGTCCAGGCGAATGCTGGGCGGGGAGAAGTGGTACCAGGCCCACCGCAGTCACGTTTACCAGAGGATGACCGGCCTCGGGATGACCCACGGGAAAGTCACTTCCATCGAACTGCTCGTGGCGGTCGCTTCCTGTGCCGCCGCCGCGGCCTGCATCCCGGCCGGCCCTGCGGTGCGGATCGCCTTGGTGGTTTCCGTGGTCGCCGCGATCGTCTGCATCGGGATATGGGTTCGGGTCAAGGAGCAAACGCTGAAGGTCGGGACCGGCTGAATGTTTCCCTTGTCCTTCCGATCATCCTCGAACAGGATGAACTCGTACGAATGGTGAAACCCGTATAGGAGCCTTATGACCCCACGTGAAAGAATCATTCGGCTGTTGTCCCCTCTTCTGGATGCCGCGCTCCGGAGCCGGACGACGGTGAAATTCTTCCTGACCCTCGGGATCTTCATCTCCGCGAACCACATCGCCTACCTGATCCGGTTCGAATTCAATGTGCCGCCGGAGATGGTCGGCGTGATGCGGCAGACGATCCCGG
>Ga0209212_1005897_pt1 | contig 14342 bp, 11 predicted proteins | sample RifGroC2_FD_183996 | JGI IMG/M metagenome (GOLD analysis project Ga0209212, IMG submission 183996) | Groundwater microbial communities from Rifle, Colorado, USA - Groundwater C2 (SPAdes) (version 2) | ecosystem: Environmental > Aquatic > Deep subsurface > Groundwater | place: Rifle, Colorado... | reverse complement strand
GTCGAGATCCACCGTATCGAGCGCGACGATTTCCTCATCGCCCGGCTGATGCGTCTGGAGCAACGGTTCTGGCAGTACGTCATCGACGACACCCCGCCACCGGCCGATGGCAGCGAGTCGGCCGAGCAAGCACTGCGCTGCCTGTTCCCCGAGGACAGCGGCGAGAGCATGGACTTCAGCCACGACGAGCACCTGTCGGCCACCTTTGCCGAACTGAAGGCGGTGCGTGAGCTGCTGAGCACTCACGAGCAGCGCGAGGCCGAGCTCAAGCAGACCCTGCAGCAGGCCATGGGCAACGCGACGCGGGCGCTATTCGAGGACGGCAGCATCACATGGAAGAAGGCCAAGGACAGTGTCGCCCTGGACATCAAGCGGCTGCTGCAGGACCACCCCGAGCTGCAGCAACAGTACACACTGACCAAGCCTGGCAGTCGCCGCTTCCTGCTCACCTGAACTGCCCAGCTATCCCACTCAACGAGCCACCCGGCCCTCGCGGCTTGGGTGGCTTTTTTGCTTTCAGCTCAAGGAGAACAACCATGCTCAAAGGCCTGGCAATCACCCCTCCGGTACTCGGCCGGATTTCCATCGGCAAGGTCGTCGAGAAGAACGGCAAGCGCCTGCCGGAGAAGGACGACCAGTTCACCATCACTTCCCAGGTACAGGTCCGCGACGGCTGGCTGCTGCACCCCTTCGACGAGGCGCTGCGCACGGAGCAAGGCGGCAAGATCCGCAGCATCCCGATCCGCCTGCTGTTCAACGAGCCTGATCTGAACTTCCGCGCCGACTACAGCCTGTTCGACCGCAACACCGGACGGCCGCTGTGTGTCGGCAATGGCGAGACCTGCAAGCGGCTGAGCGAGGACGGCATCAAGAGCCTGCCCTGCCCTTCACCGGATGCCTGCCCGCTGGCCAAGGGTAATGCCTGCAAGCCCTACGGGCGGCTCAACGTGGCCATCGGTGATGACGATCCGCTCGGCAGCTTCGTGTTTCGTACCACCGGCTTCAACAGCATCCGCACCCTGGCGGCACGGCTACAGTACCTGCAGGCGATCTCCGGCAACCGACTGGCCTGCCTGCCGCTGGAACTGCGCCTGCGCGGCAAGTCCACCCGGCAGAGCCACGGCACGCCGATCTTCTACGTCGACATCACGGTACGCAGCGGCCTGTCGCTGGAGGAGGCGCTTGAGCAGGCACGCCAGCTCGATGGCACCCGACGCAGCGCCGGCTTCGACCAGGCAGCTCTGGATCAGGCAGCCCGGCAAGGTTTTGCCAACGGGGCCTTCGAGGACAGCGAGGAGGACACCGGAGCCATCGTCGAGGAGTTCTTTCCGGCGACCGAGGAGGAGCCCAGCCGGCAGGAAGTCGCTACCGCATCCATTCCCGCAACCGTTGCCACACCCGGCAAGCCCGGCCTGGCCGAGCGCCTGGAGGCGCGGATGCAGCGCCAATCCCCCTCAGCCGAAGCGCACTGATCCCACAGAATCGATTCGAGGAACCACAGCATGAAATTCCACAAGCTCAGAGCCGGCGAAGTACCCGGCACCTACGTCATGGAATCGCCGGTCACCGAGGCCGACATCCTGCACATGGCCCGGCAGCTGGCTCGCAAGCGGCTGGCCAAGGGCCGCCCGCTGAGCGACCCGCAGAGCGTGTTCGCCCACCTGCAAACCCTGCTGCAAGACTACCCGCACGAGGTGTTCGCCCTGCTGCTGCTCGATACCCGGCATAGGGTGATCGGCTTCCACGAGCTGTTCCGCGGCACCCTGGACGGAGCCAGCGTCTATCCGCGGGAAGTGGTCAAACTGGTCCTGGAGCACAATGCCGCGGCGGTCATTCTGGTGCACAACCACCCATCGGGCGATCCGGAGCCGAGCAATGCCGATCGACACCTGACCTACAAGCTCAAGGAGGCACTGAACCTGGTGAGCGTTCGCATCCTCGATCACATCGTGGTCGGCACGGAAGGCTGTGTGTCGTTGGCTGAGCTGGGGTATCTGTAAAGACGCTCAGGAGAGATCTGACATGGAGACTCAGTGCCTGATCTGTGAGTCCTCGGCAGTCATTGACCGGCAGGCGGCTCGTACCATCGTGCTGGCAATCAGTGCTTTGCGCGAGTTCATGCAAGCCCAGAAAATCCTGCAGCTTGAGAAGGAGCCCACTCAGTGGCTACTGCACTGTCTGAGCAATGCGATGGATGCAATCACACGCATCCATCCAGATGTGCAGTCATTCATCGCAGATATAGAGCGCTATCAGTTCGGCGGTTTCGATTGCCTCTGCCTGCGCTGTGGCGCGCAGTTCGATACGCCTTCGGGGGCAGCCTCAGGCACGCAACCGGGTAGCCAGTGACTCCACCAGATCGAGGACCAGCCGCTGGTCTGACTGGGCCAGCGGCTCAAGCAACCGGCTGACTCGCCGTGCTTGGTCATCGGCCAGCGGGCTGACTTCCCCGAGCAACTCGGCAGCGCCACAGCCGAAAATCTCGGCCATCTCCAGAAGACGAGCGATGTTCGGGATCACGACGCCACGCTCAATCCGCGAGACCGCCTCAGTACCGATCCCCAGCCGCTCAGCCACCTCTTCCTGAGTCAACCCGCGGTGCATCCGCTGCCTGGAAATTGCCCGCCCCACCAGCACGGCCAACTGCTTTGAATCGTTTCTTGACATGCCGCCCTCCAGATCGACCTGGATGGTTGGGCATCAACCTGTTGACATGAAGGACTTCACAAACCGAGACTCAACCTTAAAGGTTGATCGCAGACTTTCTTTCAACACCAATACCCAGGCAGGGAGCACAAAGCAGCATGTACGTCATAAGTGGACTGAACGAAGCACAGATCGAAGGACTCGTGCGCAGCAAAGCGTCCTTCGAGATCAACGGTCTCAGGGGCAACTTCACGACCGGCATCAAACTGGTCGAAACCAAGATTGAAAGCCTTGGGATGAAATGCCGCGTCAAGAGCGACGTGAAAAGCTCCGTCATACAAGGCGGCATCCTGGGGGGCGTGCTGGGCATCGCTTCCATGCCAATCACACTGACAGCAGCAGCCATCGCAGCCACTGCCGGTGTGGGTCACACACTGGCCACCTATGATCCCGACTACGAAATCCTGAAGGACTACGTGAACAAGCGGCTCAGGGTCATCTACAAGAAGTAATCCCCCTCATTCTGACAGCTACCAGCAGCGAAGAGCCCCACTGCGCTGCTGGTTTCGCGTGCTCCACCACCGGTCGTTAATCGGCCGGTTCCTCTTTTGCCCTCGCAAGAAACCACACACTGGAGTTACCTCATGAAACGGACTCTCAGCATCCTGCTGCTCGCGCTCTGTGCCAATGCCCAAGCGGCAGTTGACCACTATGTCTGGGGCGGTGTCGCCTATCCGGACGAGACCACCAATCAGGGCCTCCCCGAGGCCATTCCCTGCATCACCAAGAAAGCCTACAACGGTCATCCTCTACTGAAATGCACGTGGTTGGAGACCGGGCGTTACATCACGGTCTGGGATGACCAACGCCGCAAGGATGTCCGCTATCCGAACCAGGTAAGCGGAGCCTGCCTGCGAGGCAAGTGCCGGTTCGAAAACGTCGTTGCCGGCGAGTGGCCTCAGGATGTGATGTTCACCACCTCGATCTGGTATCGGGTCGGCATCAGCAGCGACGGCAAGCCGGTGGCCTACCGGAATGATGTCTCCCGTCAGGTGTCGTATGCCGAGGCTGGGTCGCTCCTGTACCAGTTCTATCTGGATATCGGCGTGCCGGATGACCAGCTGGTCTCTACATTCGACGGCCGCTATGAAGGCGGCTACGCCGCCTGGCAAGCCGAGAAAGGGAATACCCAAGCAGCTACTCAGCAGTCAGCTGCCACCTCAACCCAATCCGAATGGCCTGAAGTCAAGGAAGCCTGGTGTAACCCTCGCATGGACGATGAGTGTTATATCGACAACAAGCTGGTGCCGGTAGCCGAGCTGGGCAAATGGCTCCCAGCGTATAGTCAGTCGAACGTCGACCAGTTGGGTGGTTACTGCGAGACTTACATCTGCTACGACAAGGACGACAAGCCACTTGGCATTCTGATGCAATGACAGTCTCGACCTCACAGAGCAAGTGAAGACTGAGGGGGCGGCTTCCAGAAGCGAAGCCTAGCCATGAAAAATAAAGGGAGATCTGGATCTCCCTTTATTTTTTTCAATTGAACGTGTAGCAGACACCTCTATCTTGCTGCTAGCCCACTACGGCGGCAGAAGCCTTCACCTCAAACCGCAGATAGTCCATCAGCCGCTTCGCCTCGGTTACTTCGCTATGCGGGATCAGCAGGTACTTCCAGGGCTTGCTGCCGACGCTCTGCGCGTAGTCGGAGGCATGCTTGGCCCACTGTGCAGCGGCAGCGGCCTTGGCCTGCACTTCCTGGGTTTCCAGGTCGCTGGCAGCCTTGGTTTCGGCGAGGAAGATGCAGCTGTCAGTCTCCACTACGAAGTCCGGCACATACTCCGGCTGCTCGGCACCGAGCTTGTAGAAGATCTGGAACTGCCCCTTGGCTGGCTTGAACCACTTCAGGGCCTCGCGCTCAAGGATCACGGCAAAGCGCCGCTCGGTGTCCGAATCGAACTTCTGCAGCGGGTACAGGCAGCGGGTGAAGCCGCCGAACAGCATCTGCTTGATCCGGCTGGTCTCGGTGACTGTTTCGCGCACGCGGTGTACCGGCTGGTTGGCCGCTACCGTGTAGTTGCAGGGCTTGAGCTCGGTGAAGCCGCGGCTGACTTTGACCTCGTAGCCGCTGGCCTCTTCCCAGAAGTGCTTGTGCATTTCTGCATGGATCAGGCGGGCCAGATCCGCACCGTGGGTATCAAGGATCTCGTGCAGCTCGCTTTCGGCGTAGTTCTGCTTCTGGTAGTGGGCCACCGCCTGCCCGGCCAGGTCGTAGAGCAGCTCGGCCTGGGTGAAGTAATCAACGTCGTCGAAGTCGATCAGCTTCTTGACGATGTAGTCCTCCAAGCACTTCTCGCGGATACCGCTTTCGCGGCTCAACGTGGATTGCTTGCTGGTGCGCAGCTCCTGCACGACGAGCTCGCGCTGGCCCGGCTGATAGTTGGGCAGATCGCCCAGAGTGAACGGGTGGTAGCCCGAGGTTACCTCGCCGGTCGGCACCACCGTGATGCGCGGAATATCGATGGTCTGCTGCACCACCACTTCGGTGGTCTTGGCTACCACCTCATCCAGATTCAGCTCAGGCACATTCGCGTCCTGGCCTTCCAGCAGCGAGCCCTGCTGCGGCTTGAGGCGCTCGGCGACTTCGGCCTTGATCTGCTCCTGCACTTCCTTCTTCAGCAGATCCTTGCTGCTCGGCACCAGATCACGGCGAGTTTCGTACTGGCCGATCACCTCCATCACCACGCGCGCAGCCTGCTTCTCCGCTTCGGTGGTGAAAATAGGCGCCGGTTTCTGCGCTTCGGCATTCGCACCGGAGCTGCTGGCCTCGCCGAGCTTGCTCTCCTGCTCAGCAGGCGGCTGTCCTGCACTTTCGCTCAGGCCGAGCATCGCATGCGCGCCGGACTGCACCTGCACACTGGTCTTGTTGTCGTCCGCCTTGGGCGCATCGAGAATTACCTGCTTGAGGCGGATCGGCGAGTCGCCACGGTTGGCCTCGTCGATGATTTCCTGGAACTTGTCGTGGGCGACGATGTTCAGGCGATCCACGGCCTCCACTCCGGTGCGCTTGCCATAGGGCAGGCGCAGGCCGCGGCCGATGGACTGCTCGATCAGCGTGCGTGCATTGGCGGCCCGCAGCGGAACGATGGTGTACAGGTTGGTGACGTCCCAGCCTTCCTTGAGCATGTTGACGTGGATGACGATCTCCGTCGGCTCATCCACGCTTTCCACGGCCAGCAGGCGGGCGATCATTTCCTCTTCATCCTTGCCGCTCTTGCTGGAGTCGACCTGGATAGCCTTGCCGCGATAGCGCCCTTCGAAGAAGACATCCGACTCCAGCAACGCCAGCAGTTGTCCGGCGTGGGTGGTGTCTCGGGCAATCACTAGCATGAAAGGCTTCACCAACCTGGCGTCGTTTTCGCGGGCATAGGTCAGCAGCTCGGCCTTGGTCGCCTCGTGCAGGCGCACGCCGTCCTCCAGCTTGACCCGCTCCACTTCTTCCGGCGCATGCTGCTTGACGTTGAAGTCGCGCTGGGTGACCACGGCCGGCTCCTTGACGAAGCCGTCTTCGATGGCGCGGGCCAGCGGGTAGTCCATCACCACATTTTTGAACGGCACCGGCCCCTTGGGCGACTCCGTGAAGGGCGTCGCCGTCACTTCCAGGCCGAACAGCGGCTTGAGTTCGTTGATCGCATTTGTTCCGGCATTAGCGCGGTAGCGGTGCGATTCGTCCATCAGCAGCACCAGATCGTCCAGAGCGGCCAGATGGTTGAAATAGCTGTCGCCCAACACCTCGCGCATCCGCTTGATACGCGGTTCCTTGCCGCCGCGCACCTCGGAGTTAATCTTGGCGATGTTGAAGATATTGATACGAACCTCGCCGAACAGCTCACCGCCCAGGATGTTCTGCTGGTCGTAGTTGTCGCCGGTGATGACCCGCGGCGCATTGATCGAGAACTCGCCGATACCCTTGAACACGTACTTGGGTGTGTTCGGGGTGAAGTCGCTGATCAGCTTGTTGTAGATGGTCAGGTTCGGCGCGAGAACGAAAAAGTTTTTTATCTTGTGCTCAAGGTGCAGATAGGCGATGAAGGCGCCCATCAGCCGGGTCTTGCCCACGCCGGTAGCCAGAGCGAAGCACAGCGACGGGAAATCGCGCTTTTCAAAGTCCTCTAGGGTCGGGAACTGGGCCTTCAAGGTATCGAGAATCGCCAGCGCGTCTTGCGGGTGCTCCAGCAGCTCAGGTGCAGCGCTCAGCGCCTGCACCAGCTTGGCCAGCGATTCGGCCTGCGGCGGGCGCAGCGACAGGCGCCCGGAAACGTGATGTTGAATACGCGAACTGCTCATACTGCTTTCCCTTTGTCCTTTTTAGGCAAGCGCGCGGGCTTCCTGCTTTTCTCGATCTGCTTTACCGGCTGGGCAATGGCGGCCTCGAAATCCTGCTCGACGCGGGACGGCAGCGCCTTCTGCTGTTGCTGGTACAGCGCATAGGCCGCTTCAGCTTTGGCATGGGCCACCTCCGCTGAAATCCTGCCCGCATGCGTGAGCACCTCGCGCTCGGTCATGCGCAGGAAGTCATCCAGCCGATTCGCCCAGTCGCTCATGGTCATCTCGCGGCGGGCCTGGGCCTGCAACTCGGCGACTTCGATATAGGCGTTGACGATGCGGTTGAGCGTATCCAGCTCTTCTGCATTCAGATAGTTCTTGGCCACACTGACGTCCGCCTTGCGGATACCCGCCCCTTTGGAGGCTCCCGGCCAGTTGGTCAGCCCCATGTTGGGCTGCTCGGGATCGGCACGTAGGACGATCAGCTCGGCGGCGGTATGACCATGTGCTGCCCAATGCATCTTGTTCTGCACGCTGGCGAAGAACTGCCGCGAGGTTTCCGTGCTCGGGTCGTAGTCGATGCTGGTGGCGTAAATGTCCAGCACCTTGCGCCAGAACACCTTCTCCGAGGAGCGAATGTCACGGATGCGAGCCAGCAGCTCTTCAAAGTAGGTGTCGTCCCGCCCGGACTTGAAGCGCTCGTCATCCAGCATGAAGCCCTTGATCAGGTAGGACTTGAGCTGCTCTGTCGCCCAGCGACGGAATTGCGTCCCCCGGTGCGAACGCACCCGATAGCCCACCGCCAGGATCATGTCTAGGTTGTAGTGCTTCAGACTGCGACTGACCTGTCGTGCGCCCTCCTGGCGAACTTGTAAGTACGGCTTACAGGTTGCCTCCTCGCGCAGCTCACCTTCACTGTAAATCGCCTTGAGGTGCTGGCTGATGTTCTGCGAGGTACTCTGGAACAGCTCAGCCAATTGCTGCTGGGTCAGCCACAGACCTTCGTCGGCAAAGCGCACCTGGATGCGCGTCTGCGCATCCTCGGTCTGGTACAGCAGAAACTCGCCCTGAGCCTGCCCAGTCATCATGCCTCATCCTCACCGAACAGGGCCGCCTGCGCCGGTGCAGCAGCTTTGCCCTTCTTGCCCTTAGCGGCAGGTTCGGGCGCGATAGCCGACCGCTCGGCCAGCGGCAAGTTGGCGACGTTCAGGCTGTAGTCGTCGTGACCCCACTCGCAGCGCGTCAGCACCATCTTGGGGATCTTCTTCAGCGTCAGGTTCGGCCAGCGCGCTTCGGCCTGGGCGGCGGTCACACCATGGAAGGCGGCACAGCAGACCAGCAGGCTCTGCTCGGCCCCGACCTCATCGGCCAGCGCCTGCAGTTGCTCGGTAGACAGGCTCTGGGTGGTGACGTAGATGAAATCGCGCTCGCTGGAATGGCCGTGCTGCCACCAGTGGGTCTCCGAGGGGGCATAGGTGAAGCCCTCCAGCTTGGCCAGGGCCTCGGCCAGCATCGCGGCGTTGTACTCCGGATTGATCACCGGATTGCCCCAGCGGTCGTTGATGATCAGCGTGGGGGCCAGCTTGTAGTAGCGAAAGCCGCCTCCGCCTTGCCAATTGGCCGCCTTACTGATGCCGCCCTGATCGGTGCCGTCGATGACCGTCTGCAGACGCGGGATGATGTGCGTATGGCAGTGCTCACCCAGCTCGATCATGATCCAGCGCCGGCCCATCTTGTGCGCGACTGCCCCGGTGGTGCCGGAGCCGGCAAAGGAGTCGAGGACGAGGTCACCGGGGTTGGTGGCTATATGCAGGACTCGCTGCAACAGTCCCTCCGGCTTTGGCGTATCAAAAACGGAGGTTTCCTGTAAAAGCTGGATAAGATTCTTCTTGGCCTCATCATTTGTGCCTACATCCGATGCAGACCAAATAGTTTCCGGAGTTAGACCTTTGTCTTCGTAATCCTTCAGGAATTTCTTGGCTCGCGGTGCGTTATCGCCATTTGCTCCAAACCAGATATTCCCAGCGGAAATTTCTTCTTCCATTCTCTTTTTTGAGTAGAGCCAGCAGCGGCCTTTGGGTGGATCAACCTCTCGCCCAGAAGGTAGTTTTATCGTATAAAACTGACTGGCAGTTGCGTGGCCATCCTGAGCATTAACAGAGACAGACTGCCAAGGACCACGCGGATCATTGTCTGGGTTTTTGTAGCGAGAAAGCACTTCCTGGGTAAGCCCCAAAGGATTTCTTACACTCTCAAAGCGCGATTTACATTTTCCATATACAAGAATATGATCATGATTAAAAGAAAATGCGCGACGATTCTCTCGTGACTTTCGCTTTTCCCATATCATGTTTGCAATAAAATTTGACCGGCCAAATATCTCGTCACACATCACTTTCAAATAATGAACTTCATTGTCGTCGATGGTGATCCACAGCGAGCCATCTTCCGACAGCAGCTGCTTAATGACCTCCAGTCGATCGCGCATCAGACCCAGCCAGATCGAGTGCTCAAGCCCGTCGTCGTAATGGGTGAAAGCACTGCCGGTGTTGTACGGCGGGTCGATAAACACGCACTTCACCTTGCCGGCAAACTCCTGCTCCAGCGCCTTCAGGGCCAGCAGGTTGTCACCGAAGATCAGCCGGTTGTCAAAGATGTCATTTTCCGTCACGCGATGGCTGGCGTGATAGGACTTGGCCGGATCTTCCAGCAGGATGCGCGGCTCCAGCTTGGGGCGCTTATCCTTGCCGATCCAGGTGAGTTCGAGTTTTTGCTTGCTCATGGGTAATCCTGAAGCCTTGGGTTGCAGCGCGTCGTACCGTCCTGGCACGGCGCAAAAAAATTGGATCGCAGCCTGCTAAGGCAACTGCTCGATTTTTCCCAGCCACGCAGCGAAGTGCGGGCAGGCACCCCGCATCGCATCCAGCCCGATGTCGCAGGCGATCAGCGGGCCATGCAGAGTCTTCTGATAGCCGGGCATGGCTGCGAGGATGCGCTTTGAGGGCGCGGTCTGCGGGCTATCGTTGATGTCTTCCGGCCCAGTCGTCGCACTCACCGCACGCAACGGTTCCAGCACGCGATCATCATCCGTCCAGTCGGCGAAAGCCTCGATGCGGACGAACAGCAGTGCCTCGAACTCATGCACCAGCAGGTTGGGGATGAAGTTGCGCAGGCCAATGCTCTGGGCCAGGGCGGCTTCGAGAAACTCGGCCTTCTGCCGGCCACTGCCCATCCTGGGGTAGTCGGCACTGCTCATGCCGGGGAAGTCGCCGGGCAGTGCGTAAAGATCGAACAGTGTGCTGACATGCGCAGCCGCGTCCTGCTTGCAGAGCCTTTCGATCTGCGGCTTGACCTTGCCGTAGCTCACGACTCCACCCTTGTGGCCGGGACTGGTGCTGACGATGATCGGCATCAGGTACAGCCCCTGCCGGGCGTAATGGGGCACCAGCAACTCGTTGACGAAGGCCTCTTCGGTCTGTCCTTCGACCAGCAGATAGAGGCGGCTCATCGTCCAGGCCTCCCGCCCAGCAGGTTCTTTTTCCACAGATCACCGAGGCTATACTCGGCCAGCCATTCGGCCAAGGCCGAGCTATCCGGGCGCTTGAAGGTGGAAGCGCCACCGCGCTTGTCGACCACAATCAGGTCTTCGGCATCGAACTCGTTGACCAGCTCGACCGACTGGGTGGAGACGATCAACTGGTGCTGCTGTGCTGCCGACTTCATCAGGCCGCCCAGCACGCTGATGGCGAACGGGTGCAGCCCCAGCTCCGGCTCATCGATCAGGATCGCCGACGGCATGAACTCTTCCGGCTGCAGCAGCACGGTGGCCAGGCAGATGAAGCGCAGGGTGCCGTCAGACAATGCACTGGCAGTGAACGGCTCATCCTGGCCCTGCTCGGTCCATTCGAGCTGGATCTTTTCCCGGTTGTCGACGGTCGGGCGCAGATGGAAGTCGCCGAAGAAGGGCGCCACCAGGCGGATGGTCTTGACGATACGGCGGTAGTGCTCTTCGTGATGGTTCTTCAGGCGCAGCAGGAAGGCGGCGAGGTTGCGGCCATCGTCGCGCAGGTATTCGTTGTCGTTGAGGTTGTGGATCTGTTTGACCAGGGCGCTGCTGCTGGTGTCGTGGAAATGGTACAGACGCCAGCTGCGCATCGGCGGCACGACGAAGTTCCAGATCTGTCCGCAGCTGCCGCGCTCCCTGTAGTGGGTCTCGAAGTGTCCGGAAGCCGGGTGCCATTCGCCATGCAGGTTCCACCAGAGCGCCTCGCGGTAGAACATCATGCGGTTGTCCTGGGTCGGACGCAGGGTGAAGTGGTAACCGTTGTTGCCGAAGTAGAGCTCGGCATGCAGCTCTTCGGTCTTCTTGCGGCCAAAGTGCAGCAACGCATCAGGCCCGCCACCCAGACCAACGGCAATCTGCAGCTGCTGCTCCAGGATGCGATTGATCAGGCGGAAAAAGCCGATCAGGTTGGACTTGCCGGCACCGTTGGCTCCGATCAACACGTTGAGTCGGCCCAGTTCCAGCTCGCAGTCGGCGATGGACTTGTAGCCGCGCAGCACCAGTCGCGAGATCTGGTCCGAATCGTTGACCCTCTTGATCATATCGAGGCCTTCCTGTTGCTCATCTGCTTTGTCATTGCAGTACCCACTCCACCTTGAACAGGGTGACTTCCTGTACCTGTTGCTGGAGCTGTTGCTCCAGCTGATCGATCAGCGCGTTGCGCTCTTCCTCGATCTCATCCTGGCGGGCATATAGCTCGCGGCGCAGCTTGCTGCGCTTGCCTTCCAGTTCGCGCTGCTGTTTCTGGTAGCCGAGCTTCTCCTCCAGCGTCGCCGCGGTTGCCGCGATTCGGCGCAGCTCCTTGATCTCACCATCAATCGCCTTGATTTCCTGCTCCAACCCCAGCTTGAGGTCGTCAGCCCAGGCATCAAGCTTGGCGACTTCCTGCTCGAAGTAGCCCATGTTGCGCTGGTTGATCTCGCGCAGCAGCTGATTCTTGCGCTGCTCCAAGTCGTTGGCCAGCAGTACCGCTCCTGCTGCGGCGGATTCGCTCTGCTCCAGGTGTGCCGGCAGGCGCAGCAGCTTTTCCGGATCATCCTCGGGCAGCGCCTGCCCGTCTGTCGTGACGGCAGAGACCACCAGATGCTGCTCCAGGTTGCCCAGCGCCTCGACGGAGAACAGTTTCAGGGTCAGCCAACCACACTGGCCACGCAATGGCTCCAGGGTGCTGATCCGGGTGCCATAGGCGGCGTAGTCGAATACCAGTCTGGCGGCGGGTTGCTGATCGAGCGGACGGCTCTTGGCCTGGTCGATCACCCAGGCAGCCAGCGGGTGGCCAAGACGGTACAGATGCGACTCACCGGCGCGGCGCGGCAGTTCATAACGCCCCAAGGCAATGCCAGCAGCGCTGCCGGCCGGCAGCCTGTGCAGCTCGAAGCTGTCGCCATCGAAGTGCGCGTAGCCGTCGAGTTCGGCGCGGGTCAGGTCGAGCAGCAGGCGTTCGTAGCGGTTGCGAGTGGAGCTGCTGTCTTCGGCACGGATACGCAGCTTGTCCTGTACCTCTTCGTCGAAGTTCTCCAGCAGTACCTGGCGGGTCTTGACCATTGCCTCGCTGATTTCCCCGGACAGTTGCAACTGCAGCTGCTCGAAGCTGCGCTTGATCTCTTCGGGGTTACGGCAGTTCTGGTAGATGTCGGCAATACGGCGCTCGAAGTCGACACCGGAACCGATGGAGCCCAGTACCTCGTCGCTTGCGCCGAATACGCCCTCGAACAGCTGGAATTTCTCGGCCAGCAGCTCGTAGACCCGAGCGTCCGCTTCGTTGCTGCGGTCAACGAAGTTCACCACCACCACATCGTGCTTCTGGCCGTAGCGGTGGCAGCGGCCGATGCGCTGCTCGATGCGCTGCGGGTTCCAGGGCAGGTCGTAGTTGATCACCAGCGAGCAGAACTGCAGGTTGATACCTTCAGCCCCCGCTTCGGTGGCGATCATGATGGTGCCGCGCTCCTTGAAGTGCTCGACCAGAGCGGCGCGGGTATCGGCGGTCTTGGAGCCGGTGATGCGATCACTGCCGGCGTGGCGCTGCAGCCAGTCCTTGTAGATGCGCTGGGCCGTGGCATCGGTGTTGGTGCCATTGAACAGCACGATGCCGTCGCCATAGGGCGTGTCGGCCAGCAACGACAGCAGATAGTCCTGAGTACGCCGCGACTCGGTGAAGATGATGGCCTTGCGTGCGGCGCCGAGGCGTTCGAGCTCGGCAAAGGCACGCTCCAGGGCGATCAGCAGCGCCTTGCCCTTGGCGTTCTCGCGGATGCTGGTAGCCAGGTTCTTGAACTGCTGCAGCTCGGCGATTTCAGCCGCGATGGCATCGCGCTCGCCAGCGGTCAGAATCACGACCTCTTCGCTGTCCAGCTCCTTTTCACTTTCGTCGGCCAGCTCATCGAGGCCTTCGTAGTCTTCGTCCAGGGTCTGGGTGAGATCGATGACTTCAGATGCCTTGTCGAGATTGCCCTGCAGGCGTCTGGCCATGGTGTCCAGCGCCCCGGCAATCGCATGGGTCGAGGACGCCAGCAGTTTCCAGAGCACCAGAGAAATCAGTTGCCGCTGGCCTTCGGGCAGGGCATTGAGGTTTGGGCGACGCAGGTATTCGGCCACCAGACCGGAGAGCTCACGTTCCTCCTGGCTGGGAGTGAACTCCTGAACAATCGCGCGCCTTGCGGTATAGGGGACGTACTGCTGCACCTGACGGCGCAGGGTGCGCTTGCAGACGCTGCCCAGGCGCTGCCGCAGACCACCAAAGGCCTGCACCCGGTCGGTGTTGACGAACTGGGCGCGGAAGCTGTCGATATCGCCGAAGACACGGTCATCGATCATGCTGACCAGTCCGTACAGTTCGAGCAGCGAGTTCTGCAGCGGCGTTGCAGTCAGCAGCACCTTGGAATGCACATGGGCCAGCGCGTCCTTCAGCGTCTTGCCGATGACGTTGTTGCTCTTGTAGACGTTGCGCAGGCGGTGCGCTTCATCCAGCACTACTAGATCCCAGGCAATGGCCTTGACGTCCTTCGCCTTGGCCTTGGCGAACTGGTAGGAGCAGATCACCGGGCCATTGGCGAACACGAAGGGGTTTCTGACGCCTTGCTTGCGGAGCGCGTTGTAGCTCTTGGTTTCCAAGATCAGGCCTTGCAGGTTGAACTTGTCCTGCAGCTCCTGGTGCCACTGCTTGCGCAGGTTGGCCGGAACGATGATCAGGAGGCGCCTACGACGCTCGGCCCAGCGCTGGGAGATGACCAGTCCGGCCTCGATGGTTTTGCCCAGACCCACCTCATCGGCCAGGATCACTCCGCGGGACAGCGGATTGCGGCAGGGG
>Ga0209212_1005896_pt1 | contig 14346 bp, 13 predicted proteins | sample RifGroC2_FD_183996 | JGI IMG/M metagenome (GOLD analysis project Ga0209212, IMG submission 183996) | Groundwater microbial communities from Rifle, Colorado, USA - Groundwater C2 (SPAdes) (version 2) | ecosystem: Environmental > Aquatic > Deep subsurface > Groundwater | place: Rifle, Colorado... | reverse complement strand
TGCCTAATCACTGGCACTTAGTTTTATACCCAAAAAATGATGGGGATCTTGCTCGATTTATGGGTTGGCTCACTAATACTCACACGAGAAGGTGGCATACCGAAAAAGGCACTATCGGGCAAGGTCATCTTTATCAGGGTAGATACAAGTCATTCTTATGCCAAGATGGCAATCATTTTCTTACGCTTGCGCGCTATGTAGAGCGTAATGCGAGAAGGGCAAATCTAGTTAAAAAGGCAGAAAGCTGGAAGTGGTCCAGCGTTTGGAGAAGAGAGAATGGGGCAATCAAACAAAAGAAACTTCTCTCAATTTGGCCGGTCTCCGCGCCGAATGATTACTTAAACCGGCTTAATCAAGCACAAACAGAAAGCGATGAGGAAGCGATCAAGAAATCAATTACTAAAGGTAGTCCTTACGGTGATGATAGCTGGGTAAAAAGTGTAATAAAAAGATTTAGCCTTGAGCAGACATTAAGGAAGGTTGGAAGGCCGAAAGCAAATAATAGTGGCTGACCCCATTCCTCTGACCCCATTCCCCTCAGCCTTTCCTGAACTTATTTATGGTCGTAATCTTAGATAAATTACGTGACATAAATTTGAGAAAGCTTTAATCTTTCCTGGGTTAAGTAAAATGTCTATAATCATGGAATACAGTCTTTTAATCATGGAGGCTGTCTCTTTTTTCCTGCTTTCTTTTTGGAACAATTTTAGATAATAACCTAACCTCTCCCTGGAAAGACGTTCAGATAATATAATACTGTCTTTGAGATTTCCTTTAAAATTAATATCTAATTTATTCCAGTCCATCTCATCAGAAACTAATCCTTTAAGCTTGGCATATTCCCACACTGGCGTTCCCGGTAAAGGAGTAAGAAGGTATGCAGCAACGTTATGCAATCGTTTTCCCTTTACAAAATTGAGCGTCCTTAATATGTCATCTTCAGTTTCTTGAGGCGAACCAACGATAAAACCGCCGTTTGCCTTTATGCCAAAACTATTCAATATTTTAACTGCTTCTTCGTTCTGTTCTACCAAAACATTTGCTTTAAGATAATGCAAAACAGGCTCCGACATAGACTCTAATCCCATTGTAGCTATTGCCACATTCATTTCTTTTAATAGACGCGCCATTTCTTCGTTGATAAGATTTGCCCGCACATAAAGATAGAATTCAATCTTGCCCAGCAAGCCTTCTTGCCTTAATAAAGCTATAATCTCTTTTAATCTCGGCTTATCCGCAATAAAAAGGTCATCCCATATGTTAATATAATGACTATTATATTTTTCATATAAAAGTTTTATTTCACCAATTACATATTTCGCCGAGAAATATCTCACGTTAGGCCACATACGGGTAGAAGAGCAAAATATACATTTATAAGGGCATCCCCTGGAAGTAATCATAGTTGTCCTGTTGTCGAAACCTAAAAGATCCCTATTTGGATATGGAATTTCGTCAAGAATGGGAAATAATTGTCGGCAGGGGGTTAAATTTACCAACCCGTCAGAGTCTCGATAGACAATTCCATTGATATTTCTTAATTTTTCTTTATCGAAACCATCTTTTTCTATTAGGTTTACAATTTCTAGCATTGTTTCTTCGCCCTCTCCTATAACTCCTGCGTCCATATATGAATCAAGGCTTTTAGGCAAAGCAGTTATGTGGCGCCCTCCCATGACAACCAGATATGATTCATTCTTGCACATGCGAGCGATATCTTTGGCGATGCCGTAATTTTGAGTAACTGAAGAAATGCCCACTATGTCAGGCTTAAACGAACTAAGCGCCTCAGCAATATTATGATTAATAACCCTTATTTCTAGGGATGGAATATGCTTCTTAAGGTAGGCAGCAATATAGCCAATCCCAAATGATACAAACGAACGCCCTATCTTACAACGAAGATTAATAGCCTCAATAAGTAATAATTTCATCGTATTAACGCGGCGTTAACTACATAATAACGAAACACAACAAATTTCTTAATTAAAATCCCAAAACCCGGCTATTCGGCACATTTTAAGTAAGTAGTTTTAACCATTCATTAATAATTTTAGTTGTATTAAAATCATTAGCTCTGGTTATTCCAGCCAAAGAGTAGTGTTTTTGCATATCTCCATCTTTAAGTGCTTGAATGGTTATATTTGCCCAGACTTTTTCTTCATTGGTAAGCTTATTCTGCGAACCATAAAATTTTCCGTCAAAAACAGGCATAAGAATGCCGTATTTTGAGAATTCCGGAGATTTTGTTTCATGCCTAAAGTCGGTATCGGGTGTCAATATTTCTCTTGGCCCGGATCTGCAGTCTGAGGAGATGACAGTGACGCCGCAAGCCATGGCTTCCAGCAATACGTTTGGTAAGCCTTCAAATAATGAAGAGAGAATAAATATTTGGGCTTTAGAAATTAAGTTAAAAGGATTATTCTGAAACCCTAAAAAATATATATCATAATTTTCGTTTATTGGCGCGTTGCCCCAGATGGAATAAGTTTTAAATCCCAGTTTCTTGGATAAAGATATAAGATGATCCCTGAGTTCGCCATCCCCCAAAAGCAATAACTTTGACTCGTTAACGTTTTCTTTAACCTTTTGAAAAAATCTTATAAGATGCCATTGTCCCTTTTCTTTTGTCAACCTTCCCGCTGTAATTATGGTCTTATGATTATTGAATAAAGAGGCATACTTATTGTTTAAATTCCTCGCAGATAAATAACTGATCGCCTCAATATTAAGCATATTATAAATTACCCTTATTTTATCTTTATTTATCCCAAAATTATTCACCAGGTCATATTTAATTCCTTCAGAAGCAGTCACGATCAGGTCGGCCTTATTGTATAAAAGTCTTATTAAAAGACGAAAAATGCCTCCTCGCAAGTTATTATAACAAAGACGTGGAAAGGTCTGTACCGATATAATAACTTTTTCTGATGTCCTTGAAAGAATATTCATAATATTAGGGTCTTCAGCAAAGCTTATTACTGCGTCTAATTTAAACTCTATTTTTTTCTTTCTTAGCCGGTAAACCTTCAAAATGAAACTTTTCAGCTTTACAATAAGATTCCTGCCGGATGGACAGTCTAGATTAATTAAGATTCCTTTATGCTCGTAATCTATTTTATTTTCGTATAGCAAGATACATTTTTTGAATGCTTTATCAGGAAGGCATAATGAAAGATTAGAGGCAGTACGTTCGGCTCCGCCTCCAGAAAGAGTTTGTATTAAAATGGCTATGTTGCTTATTGTCATTTCTTGTTCGTTTGTTACTTGCGCGCTATTACATACATTGCCGAGGAAAGCTTGGCAGACTCTATTTTGTAGTTTAAGTATTTAGACGCGGCCAAAATAGGCAAATTAAATAGAGCAACCAATTTTTCTATAAACCTTGCTACGCCTGGAGTAAAATTTGAGAAGTTCAGAATACTTAAATCCAGTATGCGATTATAAGATGACGATATAATTTTTAATCCATTTATCTCATGATATTTAATGAGTTGATCAAGCGTGATTGCTTTATGCGTATCATAAAAATTCCTGTTGAGCGTCTTTTGCATCTTCATTATTAGTCCGGATTTGTTTGGAATCCATGTTATCATTATTCCTTCCTCTCTTATAAAATTAGCAAATATTTTAATAATTTCTTTTGGTTCTTCGAAATGCTCTATGACGCCAAGAGACATCAGGATATCAAAACCGCTGCTAAAATCTTTCTTGAGATTTAAGAAATCTAAACAATATAGGTTAGCTTCATAATTATATAATTCATTAATCTGCAGGTTTTCTCTTGCTTTATTAATTCCTTCAGCGGAATAATCTATTCCGTGAATAGTATATCCAAATTCTTTACAAAAATATGGCAACCAATACGAGTCTCCGCAGCCAATTTCTATAAAATTAAGACCCTTTTTTATTGGAAGGAATTGGCGAAATATTTTTTCCATTTCGAAGTCAACCCGATTTAGGGAGGGGCGGGGGTAGTATTTAGATTGCCTCTGCTTATATATATCATTCCAAAGTTTATTTACAGATAATTCTTTAGTCATTTATAAATTTATGGGCGGCTTAACATCAACGTAAATTTTTCTTGCATATTCTTTCCACGCCTTTTCATATTCCATGCTTTACGTCTTCTACCTCTTAAATAAAAACCAATTATTCCCCAGCATGCCGCCGTCCTTTTTTATCTTTATTAAAATTAATTCAGGGAAATTATTCTTTATAAATTCTAAGATATCTTCTACTGACGCGAATTCGTAAGGATATCCGCCAAGCCAGTCAAGGACATCCACTAAAAAGTTCATGCCTCTATGTGATTTATAATTTTTTATATTTTGTATAGGATTTTTAAATCTTATTATCTGAAAAAATAAATAAGAAAATATATATCCCGCGATAAGGGCATATTTTATTGGCTTCGAAGATGAATTATACAACCTCTTTATCTTTAACCAAAATTCTGAACCAATCATTCCTTCAGCTTTATTGTATATCGCTATGTAGTAATAGCCTCCCTTGTTAACTAGACTAATTGAATTGTTTATCGCATCCCACATTTTTCCTGTATGATGCAAAACACCCCAGGCGTACACAATATCAAACATTCCCAAAGAAGAAATAAAATCTTTATCTAATATTGAACCTTCAAAAATCTGCCAATGCGCAGGCATGGTAGCCTTTTGTTTTAAATATCTACAGCAAGCGACAGAAAATGGATCGGCATCAAAACTAACAATACTTTTAGCCCCTAACCGATAAGCGGCGTAAGAAAAAAGTCCGCTGCCACAGCCTATATCCAGGAAGTTTTTATTCTGTAAACTATTTAAATCCATAAAATCAGTAAGAGAAATCTCCGCGTTTTTTACCCTGTCTTCGTTAAGATGTTTTAAAAAAAACTGCCAATTCTTACCAAACGAGAAAGTCGTTTCTTCTTTTAACATTTTTGTTCACTTATGGTTTTAAGGTATATTTCTGTTAGTTGGCAAATTATTCTGTCTCGGTAATAATCCTTACCACTTTCAAAAACCTTATGTTTCATTTCATTCAGTAGTTTTCCTCCCTTTTTAAAATCATCTATAAACAGTAATAATTTATTCTTAAGGTCCATGATATTGGCTGTTTCAAATAAGAATCCGTTATATCCATTTTTTATTTGTTCGGGGATGCCGCCAATATTTGATCCGATTACGGGTATCCCGAAAGAAAATGCTTCCAGGGTTACAGTAGGGAAATTTTCATAACAAATTGACGGCACAACCAATATATCGCACAATGAATAGAGTTGCCTTAATAATTGTTCGAATCTCCTTTTGCCGTAAAAGATAATTCTTGAATCGTTTTTTGTTAATTCTTGCAATTTTTTTCTTTCGGGTCCGTCTCCTACTATATGGAGCCGTAAGAATTCTTCTTTTAACCCGGTAAAGGTCTCAGTTAAGATAGCGACTCCTTTCTGATGAAGTAGACTGCCAACATATAAAACATCAAATGTCTTTTTATTATTTTTATCCGCCAGGAAATCATCGTATTTTTCTATAAAGTTTGGGATAATTTTAAGGGTGGCTTTATTAAAGAATCCATATTTGGTATGCATATCTATTACAAATCTTGACGGTCCTATTATAACTTTCGGGATATCGCAGATAATTGTTTTCTTGAACAGGGAATAAATAAGACAGGGCCAGGGTCTCTTTACGCAAACCTGAAATTGAGTAAAAGGGCAAGAAAGAAAACCGGCATAAGGACATAATAAATGATAGTCGCGCAGCGTATGAATAACCGGGATATTTAAAAGCTTGGCCGCCCAGAAGGCGGAAAAGGAAAAACCACCCAAATTATTAGTGTGCGCTATCTGTGGCCTTTCTTTTTTTAGGATATAAAGAACAGTGAGGAAGGTGTGCACGTTAAATAAATCTATTATCCGCCATAGTATCTTTATAAAAAGCGAAATTCTTCTTTTTTGCGCAAAGTAGACATTAAATAAATTAAGGGGGTAAAATCTGTAAGTTTTTATACCTTCCCTTATTTCTGTTTTAGGAAATAAGGAAAAAATATTAGAAAATGGCTTCGTGGTAATAATAAATATCTCGTTATCATTATTTAACGCTTTAGCTAATTTTTCTACATTTTTTTCCGCTCCGCCTTCCGCGTAAGGATTATACAAGTTAGAAATAAGACAGATTTTCATTGTAATGATATTTTATCGCGCAGACCAATCAAAACCCCTAAATTCCAATTAAATATGCCGGGAATAATAAATTTAAGCATTAAAACAGTATCCTTATGATAAATTGATAGCGCTAAAAGTAAAATAATACAGATGATTCCTGATTGAAATATTAAGAGTAAGATAACCACGATAGGCAATAAATGTATCATTCTGAATATGCCATATTTTCTTACTAAAAATCCCTGGGCATTGCCATATCTAAACATCATCTTGGAAAATTCGCTCATATTTTTAGGGCGGTAATGGTAGACAATCGCCTGAGAATTAAAGATTAGCTTATATTTTTTCTTGCGCAGGCGGTAATCTAATTCCACATCTTCTCCGGGCCAGAGGTTTTCTAAGAATCCGCTTTCTTTCAAAAAAACATCTTTCCTGTATATCGCGTTACAGGAAGGATTGTGGTTTACTTCGGTAACATCATTTTTATCTGTCTTTCGCATATACTCCGTAATAAATCCGGTCCTTTTCATAAATATAAAAACACTTTTTTCAAAATCGCTTGCGTTCTGGGGTAATTCCTGCCTGCCGCCGCAGGCGGCCGCGCCAGGGAAAATTTTAAATCCTAACAGCAGTTCACTTAACCAAGTGGCATCAACAACGCAGTCGGCATCGGTAAAGGCGAGATATTCGCCTTTTGCCTCTTTCGCGGCAATGTTTCTTGCTTTTGAGGGGCCGATACCGCGGGTGGTTATGGTTTTAATATCTTTATATTCGGAGAGAATTTTCGGCGTGTTATCTGTTGAGCCGTCGTCAATAACAATAAGTTCGTATGAAGGGTAATCTACGTGAAGGATAGAATTGAGGCATTTCCTTATAGTGGATTCGGCGTTTTTGGCGGGAATTATTATTGAAACCAGCGGCATATCCATTATTTAGAGATTAAATAAGAAAGAAAATTCAATCCACCTTTAATTTTTCGGTATACATCAAGGATATTTCTGTTGTTGAGAATAAAATTAAAAATAAATTCCGGGCGAAGATAAAATTTTTTTAAGCCCTTATCCACAAATTCATTGATTTCTTTTATGGTTAGGCCCGGATAATCAACTATCGCGCCTTGTTCACCTCCGCTTAGCCACTCATCCCAGGATTTTGCTTTAAGCAGGCCCTCTTTTTGGCAATAGTTAAAATACTCCGAACCGGGCAGGGGAACGGCCGCGGAAAACTGTAATGTATTCACTCCTAAATCTAAGGCAAAATTAATTGTTTCTTGAGCGGTTTTTCTGGTTTCCCCCGGCAGGCCCAGGATGAAACATCCGTGTATGGCTATTTTTACCTGTTTGGCTGTCCTGACAAATTCTTTCACCTGTGTAATGTTGAGGCCTTTCTTCACATTATCAAGTATTTTTTGTTCTCCCGATTCAAAACCAATAAGTAATTGCCGGCAGCCGCTTTTTTTCATCGCTTTAAACAGCTCCAAATCGTAAATATCCGGCCGGGCGTTGGCCGACCAGGTGATTTTTAGATTTCTTTTTAGAAGTTCAGCGCAAATGGCATAGGCGCGTTCCGGGTTAACCGTAAAGGTGTCATCCTCAAAGAAAAATTCGCCGTATTTAAGCAAGGGAAATAATTTTAAATCATATTCTATCTCATCAACAATATTTTCCGGAGAACGAAACCGGTATTTATGTCCAAACATTAACTGCGGCCATTGACAGAAGGTGCATTGATAAGGACAGCCTCTGCCGCCGATAATATCAATATAAGGATATAATCTTCCGGCGTCAAAATACTTCATAATATCAATTGATTCCCAGGAAGGGAAGGGAAGGCTGTCCAGGTCTTCAATGGTTGGACGCGAAGCGGTGAATTTAATCTCTCCGTTATTCAAATAAGCTATTCCCTTAACTGCGTCTAAATGGGGAAAATTTCTGATAATATCGCTTATAGTGTAATCAAATTCTCCCAGAGCAATGACATCAATATTTCCTTGCCCTGATTTCAGGGTTTCGGAAGCTAAGGCGGTGGCGTGAGTGCCGGCCATTATCACTTTACAGTTTGAAACAGTTTTGCAGATTTTGGCGCAGTTAATATCGGAAGATATGGAAGGCGTGGTGGAATCAAGAACGATGAAATCAGGATTTTTCTCCCGCGTCAGCTTTTCTAATTTTATTTTGTCCCAATTATTGGCTACAAAATCATATAATTCAACATCAAAGCCGTCCTTTTTTAAAACCGCCGCCGCGTAACAAAGCCAATCCGGAGGCCGTATCGCCCTGCCCCGGGTTTTAGCCGGCCAGCGTTGGCAACGGCAGTATTGCGGAATAAACGGTTGGTTGATAACTAGGGTTTTCATTGTCTCAAATCCCACTCTTTCTCAAACCCGACATGCGAATTTGGGGAATAGGATACATCATAGATAAAGGCAATTTTCGTATAATAAGAGAAACAGCCCCGCGGGGATTATCAGCTTCTTGTCTTGTATGAGCAAGGTATCTTTTGAGATAATGATGCCCTTATTACTATTAACCTTATTTAGAAGATGAAAATCTTTGAGGGTTATTCCGTCTTTATATTTTACCTCGATAGGAAGCAAGGTATTATCGGGAGTTCTCACCACAAAATCAACTTCATATTGATTGGTGCTTCTAAAAAAGAAGACAATGTTAGACCAATTTATGCTGTTTTCCAGCCTTAAAAGATGAGACATAATCAGCTGTTCGATGAGCTTGGTTTTAAATAAACCATCCTCCAGCCGCCTTTTGCTGGATAAAAAATAATCGGGCAATCCAAAGACATACCCCAAAAAGACCCAGAGTAAAAATATATCCTGGAAATATATTTTTTTTGTTTTTCTGGAAGAGCCTACCCTTTTATTCATATCAATTTGATAAAGGATTTTGACTATAAAACTGGATTCCATAATATCCAGATATTCTTCAACTGTGAGGTGTGAATTTATAGAGGTTTTTTTAGCTATGGTGTCAAATCCGAGATTGGTGGTGAGACTTTTTATTATCTGTTCGAATATTTGCCGGGAACAGCGCTCTTTCCGGCCTGTTTTTGCCAGGTCACCCAGCGCCCAGCTCAGGTATTGTTGATAGATATCCTGGTCTATCTTGCCGCCGGAGGAGAAGGAATTGATAGACTGGATAAATCCTCCGGTAAGCATATAATTGTTTAGGTATCCGTAGAGAGCTTTCTTAAAAAATGGATAATTCTTCCGGGCAGAGTCGATATCGTATATTTTTGAGGCTATATCTTTATTCTCAAACTCCACATATTCCCGGAAGGATACCCCAAACATTATTTTATCCAGCTGGGCGTCCTGGCCGCGTCTTCCCGGCATACGCTCTAATTCGTATCTTAAGTCATGTGAATTTGAGCCGGTGATGATCATTGAGCAATTTCTTAATTTTCCGATATCAGCTAGATGTTTAATCGCCCTGGTCCATTCCTTGACGAAAGTTATTTCATCTATAAAGATGAATCTTCTCCCGCTGTTGTTTATCCATTCGAAATAAAGATTAAACACCTCAATCAATTCTTTGTAATTATCGATAATATCGCAGGTGAAATATAATATATTTTCTTTGGGGTTTTCTTTAAGCAGTTTCTCAATCAAAAGTTTAAGCAGGGTAGTCTTTCCCAACTGGCGGCTTCCGCGCAGGGTATAGATTACATCCTGGTTTAAATTAAAGGCGTTGATTACCGGAGGATGCCAAATATGTCTTACCCGGGAGAGTTTTTCGATCTGCACATCCTGAAGGATGTTTTCTTTCGCCTGCCACCAGGGGTTTTGTTCCTTCAATATCTCCAGTTCCATCTTATTATATTCCTATTAGTTATACACCTTGTTATTATTTATAACAAGAAAAGTATATACTATGTTATTATGAATGTCAAGTTTATTTTTGCAGTCCGGCGCGAACCCAACATGCGAATTTAGGTTTATTTTTTTAATATCAAAACCGTATTACAGCAAAAACGCCTGAGAAAAGGCAGTGTTTTAAACAGCGTCTCGTCCATTCGGTTCAAAAATCTAAATGCCTTTTCATATCTTTTACTCTCCGAGATAATCTTCTTCCAACAACGCTCTCTAGAAGGATTCCAGCGCCGGACTAATAAAAAATGCAAAAAGATAAGCAAGGTAAAGAATTGAAACTCCCGGTGTTTTACATCTTTAAAAACAACGCCTATAAAACGTATATCCTTAAAAGTAATAGGCACCTCTGTAGGCGTTCTTACTCCTTTAGCCATATATCTATATATTAAAAGGAAAAATTCCTAAAAGAGGGATGATGCCGATAAGAAAAGTAAATTTAAAAAGGATTGAAATACACAGGCTGAATCCGGAATAAATCGCCGATTTTAAATTAAAATCATTAAACCAGCTTAAGCCGAAATAAATACAGAGGAGAAGAAAAAAGAGCGCGGGGATCTCCGGTTGGATGTTTCGGCCAAAAAAGACCCCCAAGGGCATAATGGTCAAGAGCAAGCTCGAAAGCAAAGCCAGAGACCTAGACTTGCTTAATTTTTTTACGATAAGATAAAGAAGCGGTATGGAGCCAAGAGAAAAGGCAATAATTACCAGGCGGGCAAGCCACAGCTTAATTCCGAATATCCAGGGTAGAATTGGCATTTGAGGGTATGCTTCGAAATTTGGAAGTTCATCCATTCCCATGCGAAAGAGCTTGCGATGCAGATAATCCGCGTCTTTCAGCATAAACAGGGCCTCGCCGATATACTCGTTTTCCTTCATATTGTGGTAGCCGATAGAGGGGAAATTGAGGTGGTAACTACGTAGGAAGAATCCGGTTAAGATGATTAGGGATAATAATATCACGGTTATCAGGTTTTTAGGCGGGAGGATTGGTTTTGGGTTCATTAGGATAGTCTATACCTTTTCACGTGTTTTTTTCTCGTTAAAGGCCGGGATTACGATGGAGAAATCCATTTATTTTAATGTTTCCGCCGGTAGAGGTCTAAGAATTCCCTGGGCGATACTACTTGCGTATTCTGTAGAGCTAGGGTTATCTCGACAGCACCCCAAAGCGTCAAGAACAAAGCGCATAATTTACGCGCCCGCCCTTACCAGCGCTAATACATTTTCTTGAGAAAAAATTTCCAGATCTTTTGGATTCTCTAGAAAATTAAGAACATCTTCTTTTGCTTTATTCCATTCTACGTTGGCGATTGTCTCGTAGATAAGTTCGCGCCAGGTATTTTCCGTAGGCAATGTGCCAACCCACTTCGTCTGGGTAAGCGCGTTACGCAGTAAATGAATATTAGGCGACAAGCCTTTCCATTTAGAAAGATACCAGCCTAAATCAAAAAGGTCCCGGCCTTTGGTATATTTCCTGGTTAATATGGCGTGAAGTTTACCGGCAAAAAGAGAAGCAGTGTCATACGATAAAAAAGAAAGCGGAAAATATTTATTTACAATGTCCGTCTTTAAAATCGCTCCCTCCGGCGGATTGGTGTCAATTTCTATTTTGATAGAAAAATTTTGTAATTTTAGCGCGGATATGCCGGCCTCATACATCAACCCCGGGAATTTTACCCACGCGTTGTTAATCGTCTTTTGGGTATCACCCAAAACAGAGGCTTCATATCCGGCTAATTTTAGTTCATTATCAACTTTTTTCATAAGAGCGGCGAAATCCAGCGCCCCTTTATCTTTTAGCGAGAAATCCAGGTCCTCGGAAAAACGCGGTAAATCATATAAGAATCTTAAGGCTGTCCCTCCCACAAAAACGGCAAAACGAAAAAAACCTTCATCATGCATAATTCGCAAAATATACGCCTGCAAATATTCACGCAGAGTATTTAATTTTTCGTTATAACCTTGCTTTCGCGAGGTTAATTCCAGACAATAAGTTTTCATCTAAGAGTCTTCTTTTTAAATCCCTCTTTCCCCTTTGAAAAAGGGGGAGGGGGATTCTTCGATAAAGCGTTTAATTTTTTTTGCCGCTCGCAAAATGCCGGGCTTATGAAATTTTTCAGCATACTCAATTAAACGGTTGAAATTGATACCTTCCGTATTTTGTAATCTCATTTCCTCAAGATACCCGCGCTTAAAATGAACGCCTTTAAAATAAAAAAAATCAAGCAGGGCCTTTTCCGCGGAAGCGATAAAAAAAGTTCGCTTACCGGTAGTAACAGATTCATATCCCCAAAAAAGTTCGGGTTTAATATGCCGATAATCGAACACGCCTACTTTAGTACCCAGCCGGCCCGGTCTCTTCGTGGTTACCGAAGTAAATACCGGCACTGCTTCAGGAATAAGTCCGTGAAACTCTAGCGCCTTTTCCATGCTAATGTAAGAAGGCTTCTTAAGGATAGAGGCGATATAAAATTCATCCGGCTCACTCTTACGATAAGCGGAAGATAGTAAATAAAGCCCTCGCTTGAGCTGAATAAGCTTACCGGAGTTAACCCAACGGCTAATTTGCACTTTCAATGCCCTAGAGTCAACAACACCCGCCAGCAAAATTTCAGTTTCGATCACAAGTAGGCCGCCTACCTTATCAACAAATTCCTGCCATTTCATAGCAATAATTTAACATATTTGTTAATTTAATGCAACAGAATTTATTATTTTTTCTTTAAAAACAACAGGCTGATGAAGAAGGAGGAGAAGATGGTCTGCAGGCCGATGACCAATAGGGTCATGGCCAGGATGGATTCCCGGATGCGGTAGAGTTGGCCGAAGTGTTTAGAGAACCATTCGATGAAGATAGAGAGATTAATCAGGAATCCGGACATAAAAAAGATGAGCCCCAGAAGAAGCCCTTTTTCTAAGCTGAAGTGGCGTTGGAAAAAGAGGGTGAAGGAGTCGTATTTGAGCAGTCTTTCTTTGATGGCGTAGGTGTGGGCGTAGATACCCAGATTAAGCACCTGATAGAAGAGGATAGTGATTATACAGGCCAGGATGTTAAAATGGATATCCCAGGAGCGGCCTAAGAATAGAAGAGGCCCTTTATACGTAATAATCAGAAGGAGTAATCCGGTGATAAAACCGATAAGGCCGGGAAGAAAATACAACCAGACAGGGCAATACAAGAGCATAAAACGGATATGCCTCCAGGCATCCGAGAGGGGGTTGAGTTTTGAGGCGCCTTTACGGATATGGTAATTTATAGGCACTTCTTTGATCTTCAGGCCTATTTGCAGGGCCGCGACCACCATCTCGGTGGCAAATTCCATGCCTAAGCTACGCAGTTTCATCCGGCGATAGCTTGACGCGGTGAAGCCGCGCATTCCACAGTGGATATCCGAGAGCCGGGTGTTAAAAAACAGCCGGCACATTCCGGAGAGTAAAGGATTACCTATGTAGCGGTTCGGCCAGGGCATTGCTTTTTTGTGGATTTTTCCGCTAAAGCGTGAGCCCATCACAAAATCACAGCCTTCTTTTAAAGGCTTAAGGAATTTAGGGATGTCGTGGAAATCATAGCTGTTATCAGCGTCGCCAATGATAATATATTTTCCTTTGGCCTCTTTTAAACCCCTTAAATAAGCAGAGCCGTAGCCTCTCTGGGTTTCAATAACCACCTTGGCCGTGAGCCTTTGGGCGATTTCCCGGGAGCGGTCGGTTGAGCCGTTGTCGGCGACGATGATTTCGCCGTTTAGTTTCTCTTTAGCCAGGACCTCTTGGATTTTGTTTATACAGACGGCGATAGCCTCTTCCTCATTCAGGCAGGGTAGGACTATTGATAATTCTAATTCATTGTTCATTTTTAATCCGTGTTTATCTAAAAATCACCTTATAGGCGCGATAAATCGCGCCGCTACTTTTGTTTTGACCTTATTCCAATGCGGGTTTGGAACTCCCTTGGTTTCACCAAATAATTTCAAAAATCTTGATTGCGCCCTCGCCGTCTTTTTCTTCTAAAAAGGGCTTAAAATGTGCAAGGCCGGCGCCGTTTAAAAAATATAAGCGGGTAAAAAGGCTTTTAGCCAGGCTTTGATTAAGCATAATAGCCTGGTAGGTTTCTTTCTCTTTTAACATAAGTACTGATGGAGCTATCTGATTGTCGGGATAGGTTATTTCTTTAAGTTCGTTGTTTTCTAAAATAAACAGGCTTTTGGGGGTTTTGTATTTATTGTCTTCCCGGGAGTAGAAATAGACCGCCTGTTCTTTAGGATTATACACCAGTCCGTTATCAAAGAGAGCCAGGCCG
>Ga0209212_1005894_pt1 | contig 14349 bp, 10 predicted proteins | sample RifGroC2_FD_183996 | JGI IMG/M metagenome (GOLD analysis project Ga0209212, IMG submission 183996) | Groundwater microbial communities from Rifle, Colorado, USA - Groundwater C2 (SPAdes) (version 2) | ecosystem: Environmental > Aquatic > Deep subsurface > Groundwater | place: Rifle, Colorado... | reverse complement strand
TGGTGGCCCGCCTCGCCGCCATCGCCGGTGAGGTTCGCCGCCCCGCCATCTATGAGCTTCGTGACGAGAAGTCCCTGCTCGACCTGGTCCGCGTGGCCGGCGGCTTCGCCCCGTCGGCGTTCAAGCAGCGCGTCCAGGTGGAACGCCTCGAGGGGAACATCGCCCGCATCGTGCTCGACACCAACGCCGAGGACCTGGAGGCGGGGACGCAACCGTTCCCGCTCTCCGACGGAGACATCGTGCGCGTGCTCCCCATCGTGCTCGCCGACGAGAACGTCGTGACCGTGGAAGGCAACGTCCATCGCCCCGGTAAATACGAGATCAAGCCGGGAATGACGGTCGGGAGCCTCCTGCCGGACGAGAAAGCGTTCCTCTCCGAAACGTATTTCGACTACGCGCTCCTCACGCGACTGGTCCCCCCCGATCTCCACAAGGAGGTCATCCCCGTCAACCTGCGGGAGATCGTGCTGGAGAAGAAGAAGGAGGCCGACGTCGCGCTGCAGGGGCGGGACCGGCTTACGATCTACAACCGCTCCGCCTTCCGTGACCTGCCGAAGGCGACCATCTCCGGCGAGGTGCGCTTGACCCGACGCGAGCTCGCGCAGGCGCCGAAGTCCGAGCTGCAGGCCACCCTGGGAAAAACCGCCCTGGAAGCGAAAACCGCAACGGAGACCCAAGCCGAAAAGGACGTCCTGACCTTCGACATCCAGGCGGGGATGCGCGTGGCCGACCTGGTCAAGATGGCCGGGGGATTGACCCGGCTTGCGTACCTCGATCGCGCCGAGGTGGTTCGCGTCGACGAGAACCGGACGTACCGGACGATCTACTTCGACCTCGGCAAGGCGATCGCGGGCGACCCGGAGGAGAACCTCCTCCTCGAGAACGAAGACCACATCCGCATCCACTCCGTGATGGAGACGAGATACCGGAAAACGGTCACCGCCTCCGGCGAGATGAACAATCCCGGGGACTACGTCCTGACCGAGGGAATGCGCCTGGCCGACCTCCTGTTCAAGTCCGGGGGATTTCGGGAGAGCGCCTACGCGAAGGAAGCGGAACTGGTCCGCCGCGAGCTCACCCCGCAGGGGGACCTGGTCCGCACGCAGACGCTGGTCGTCTTCCCGGATAAGGCGCTTCGGGGCGAAGCGGCCGCCGACATTCCCCTGAGAGAATACGATCTCCTCGTCGTCCGCCAGATTCCCGACTGGTCCGAGAAGATCGTGGTGACGCTGGCGGGCGAGGTGCAGTTCCCCGGGGCGTACAGCGTGCGGAAAGGGGAGCGGCTGAGCTCGGTCGTCCAGCGCGCCGGCGGCTTCACGAAGGACGCCTATCTCAAGGCCGCGATCTTTACCCGCGTCTCCACGCAAAGGACACAGCAGGAGGCGATCGACAAGCTGATCGAGGACCTCGAGCTGGAGGTGGCGCAGAAATCGCAGCAGGTCGTCGGCGCCCTCGACAAGGAGGACGTGGAGGCGAACAAGGAGCTGGCGAACGCCCGGCGCGCCCTCATCGCGCAACTCAAGAAAACCAGGGCCAAGGGACGCGTCATCATCGGGCTGGCGCAGAACGGAAAGGTCGGCGGGACTCTGGGCGACGTCCTCCTGGAGAACGGGGACCAGCTCGAGGTGCCCAGGAAGCTGAACGTGGTCAACGTCGTGGGCCGTGTCTACAACCCCACCGGCATCGTGTTCGACCCGGCGCGGGACTCGGTGGGGTACTACCTCCGGCTGGTGGGCGGCCCCACGGAGAACGCGGACCGCGACCACATCTTCCTGCTGAAGGCGGACGGGTCGGTGGTGACGCGGGAAAACGCCGACAGCGGCTTCTTCGCCTTCGGCGAACGGGGCTTGATGAACGCACGGGTGGAGCCGGGCGACTCGATCCTGGTCCCCGAGAAGCTGATCCAGGCGCGGTTCATGAAGGACGTGAAGGACATCACCCAGATCCTGTACCAGATCGCCGTCACCGCCGGCGTGCTGATCGTGGCGTTCTAGGAAGATTCGCAGATGGGATATCCACCTCAAGGATCTTCGAAGATGGCAGAGGATTCCGCGATCGATCTCCGAAGCTCGTTCTTCGCCGTCAGGCGGCGCCTCACCCTGATCTTGTGCGCGTCGTTTGCGGCGGGAGTGGCAACCATGCTTTACCTCTTGACGGTGCCGAATCAATACAAGGCATCCGCCGTTCTCACGCCTGTCTCCGAGGACAACAAGATGCAGGGATCGATCGGGGCCCTGGCCTCGGTTGGATTATCCGTCGGGGGGCCGACAAAGGTGGAAGAACTCGTCGGGCTGTTCCGCAGCAAGGATCTGACCGTGCGGGTTTTCCGGAAGTACAACTTGCTGCCCCTCGTTATCCCGAACGCCGTCGACAACGCCACAGGGAAACTCAAACCGAAATGGCAAGATCGTCTCTTCGATCCGGGGGGAGGAAAAGGGACCCCGGGCGACTGGAACTTCATCCGTGCATCGGAAGGGCGGCTGAACGTGGGTGGAAACGTCAAGGCCGGCACCTTGACCATTTCGTTCGAATCTCCCTCGCCGCAGCTTTCCGCCGACATTGTCCGGTACTACCTGGAAGAGGCGAAAAGCCGTCTGCAGGAGGAAGCGTTCGATCGGGCGAACAAGAACAAGAAATTCATCGAGGGGAACGTCGCGAGCACGGTGGACGCTCTCAGCAGGGACCGGCTCTATACCTTGTTCGGCCAGGAAGTCGAGCGTGAAATGCTTGCACGGAACCGGGAGCAGTTCGGCTTCCGGATCATCGACGCCCCGCGCGCGCCGGACCGTAAATCGCGACCCCGGCGGGCGATCGAATCGGCCGGAGTATTTTTAATCACATCTCTGCTGCTTTGCACCTTCTTTCTCCTGCGGGGAGCCGGAGGGAAAGATGTCCGAGGCGGCGACGAATCCGGGGGCGCTTCACCTCAAGTAGGTCGAATTCAAGAATCAGAAAACCGGCAGTGAACGAAAGGATGACCGACCCCTCGGTACAAGTTCTTGCCATCATCCCTTGCCGGAGCGGTTCCAAAGGGATTCCGCACAAGAATATCCAACCGTTCCTCGGGAAGCCTCTCATGGCGCATTCGATCGAATGCGCCTTGGCTTCGAAGGTGGTCACGCGGACCGTCGTCAGCACGGACGACCCGGAATATGCGAAGATCGCCAGAAAATACGGGGCGGAGGTGCCGTTCCTTCGCCCGGTTGAGATTGCAGGGGATTTGTCGACCGACCTGGAGGTTTTCCTCCACGCTCTGAATTGGTTCCGGAAAAATGAGGAGTTTCAGCCGGAATTCTGCCTTCATCTTCGCCCAACCTATCCTGTGCGGAATGTCGAGGATGTAGATAAGATCCTCAAAATCCTGATGGACCACCCGGAGATCGACTCGGTCCGTTCGGTTGTCCGGGCACCTGAAACTCCCTACAAGATGTGGTTTCTTGGGGAAGGCAATTTGCTCTCTCCTGTGATCCGTCATGAAGGGGGGGAGTCCTACAACCTGCCCAGACAGCTTCTGCCTTCCGTCTATCTCCAGAATGCCTGCATCGATGCCGTGCGCGCCAAGGTGATTTTCAACAAGCGTTCGATGACGGGGGATGCCATTTACGGGTATGTGATGGACCATTTGTACGACATCGATACAAAAACGCAGTTGGATGATCTCCGAAGGCAATTCGAGGCCCAGGACCAGAGCGGGGGGAGTCTTCCGAAGGATTCTGCACCGAAGACTTTCTGTTTCGACATCGACGGTGTGGTCGCCACTGTGGTGCCGGGCAACGACTACAACCTGGCGGAACCGATCCGGCAAACGATAGGCGCGATCAACCGACTGCACGATGCGGGTCACAGGATCATCCTGTTCACCGCGCGGGGATCGGCGACCGGCCTGGACTGGAAAGACCTGACACACAGGCAGATGGCGGGCTGGGGCGTGAAATACCATGAACTTCGATTCGGCAAGCCCGCCGCGGACTACTATGTCGATGACAAAATGATCCCTGTGGAAAGGATCTTGAGCAGGGAGTATCCCCAGGAACGTGACGTTAAGGAGGGAGCGTGAGGATGACCGATTTGTTCCGGGATTTATTCATATTCGAGATGGCGAACAACCACCAGGGCGATGTCGCCCATGGGCTGCGGATTATCCAGGCAATGGGAAAAATCGCGCGGAAGCACCGGATCCGGGCCGCGGTGAAGTTCCAATACCGGGATCTCGATTCCCTGATCCACCCGGATTGCCGGACGCGGCAGGACCTGAAGCATATCCCCCGCTTTCTGAGCACACGCCTTTCCCGGAACGAATTCCTGACGATGGTTACCGCCGTGCGCGACGAAGGAATGATCACCGCATGCACGCCCTTCGACGAGCCGTCCGTCGGGACCATTCTCGATCACGGCATCCAGATCCTGAAAATCGCGAGCTGCAGCGCGATGGACTGGCCGCTCCTTGAGGCCGTCGCCAAGGCGAAAAAACCCGTGATCTGCTCCACCGGCGGTCTCTCGATCTACGATATCGACAAGATCGTCAGCTTCTTCACCCACAGGGATTCGGATTTCGCCCTGCTCCATTGCGTCGGAATGTACCCGATGCCGAACTCGGAGGCCAACCTGAACTTTCTGGAGCGGATGCGCAGGCGGTATCCTTACGTGCCGATCGGATACTCCGGCCACGAAGCCCCCGACAACGTGGATGTGGTGAAGATCGCCGTCGCCAAGGGAGCGGCGATACTGGAGCGCCACGTCGGGATCCCCACCGACAAGATACGCCTGAATTCATATTCGATGGCTCCGGAGCAGGTCGATTTGTGGGTGGAGAACGCTCTCCGGTCTCGAGAGATCTGCGGGGACCCGGGCGGCGAGAAGCGGGTGACCCAGGAGGAGATCGAGTCGCTGCTTTCCTTGAAGCGGGGGGTTTATGCATCTCGGCCTGTCCGGAAAGGGGCGACGATCCGGCGAGAGGACGTGTTTTTTGCCATGCCGTGCAACGAGGAACAGACGACGAGTGGGGAATACCAGGAATCCATGACGGCCTCGAGGTCCTACAAGCGAAATGAACCGATTTGCGAACGCCGCACACCGTCACTAGTCGGCAGCATACGGGACATAATCCACGACGCGAAAGGAATGCTGTACGAGGCAAACGTGGAGTTGGGAAAAGATTTCGAGATCGAACTGTCACACCACTATGGGATGGAGACATTCCGCCAGACAGGGGCAATAATCGTCAATCTGGTCAACCGGGAGTATTGCAAGAAGATCATCGTCATGCTCCCTGCCCAGCAGCACCCAAGCCATCATCACAAGGTCAAGGAAGAGACCTTCCAGTTGTTGTGGGGAGACTTGGAAGTCGTCCTGGAAGGCACGAAGGTTTTAATGAGGCCTGGAGACAAACTGCTCGTTGAACGCGCCGCATCGCACTCGTTTACCACCCGCAATGGAGCGATCTTCGAGGAGATCTCCACAACTCATGTAAAAGGGGACTCATACTACGAAGACGAGAAAATCAACGCGCTGGATCCGTTGCAACGAAAAAGTGTTCTGGAGAACTGGTAGTGAAAATAAGCTCCTGTCGGCTCTGTGGGTCCGGTGATATAGACGAGCATTATCGGGGACCCGTGAGGAGCGGGTCGTTCGGGAAAGTGTCCTCCCGTGAATACGAAGTTCGTCGATGCCTTGCCTGCGGCGTGATGTTCCTTGATCCCGAGCCGGAACTTGACTACCAATCGGGCGAGTATCGGTCCGAGTACAACGATTCGACCGATGTGCGGGAGTATTACCGTCTGCACGATGCGGAACAACCCGGATATCTAACTGTGGTTTCCGAAACCATGCTTCGAGGGAAAGTGGTGGCGGACATCGGGTGCGGAGGCGGGGCGTTCCTCGACCATGTTCGCGGGGTAGCCTCGGAGATAATCGCGGTGGAACCGTTCGCCGGGTACCGGGAAATCCTGAAGGGAAAAGGGTACCGGGTCTATGAGCGGCCGGAGCATCTGTCCGACGATACGTTCGCTCCGAAGGTGGATGTCGCCGTCAGTTTTCATGTCATCGAACACGTCGCCGACCCCTCCTCCTTTCTCTCCTCGATAGGCAAGTCACTCGTGAAGAATGGTGTTCTCTACCTGGCGACACCGAATTCGGAAGATATCCTGCTTCGACTGGATCTCCCCTGGTTCCTCCCTTTTTATTTCCGAACCGCCCACCCCTGGTACTTCAATGAAACCTCCCTGCGATTTGTGTCGGAACGCGCCGGATTCAAGGTCGATCGATTTTTCTACCGCCATTCCTTCGACCTTTCAAATGCTCTCTGTTGGGCCAGGGACCGTCGTCCCACCGGGACCGGCCGCATCCCGCTCTTTGATTCGAGAGTCGACGGTGCGTGGAGGCGGTTCCTGGAGGAAAAGGGGATGGCGGACACCATCTGGGTCCGGCTGGTAAACGAGTCCGGCGATATGGGTCATTGACGGAATATCTTGGTCACTTCCAATAGTTCGACACGCCCTTTCAGCGGTTTGTTCCGCTCCGTAGCCAGAACAGGACGATCCCTTCTGGAGATTGCCGGGGATGCGATCGGGAAGGGGCAGCTCATTTTGGGAATGCGGCCTTCCGTGATCCTCACGGGAAGAATGGCCATGGAGCAGTGGAAGCATGCTCTGAACGGAACTCCCGTTCCGAAGGGAAGACCGATCCTGGTTTTCGCGATACGGAACCCGCGATGGGTGGAATGGGCCGTATTCTCGTCTTGCTACCTGGTCCGGCTCGGGCACCCGGTGGTGCTGGTGTTCTCCACGCGGGAGATCGATTCGATCTACCCGGGAGACCGGCGGCAAGGCTTCTCTTTCTGGGGGGGGGTCGGCGGCATCCGGCAGTTTTGTGTCGAGGACCTGGATGAGTATGTTGACAAAGGCGATCGATCCGGCCATCCGTATGGTGAATTCGCAAAATGTTCCGCCCACATGGTCGCCGCGTACGATCTGAAGGTCGAGGAGTACGAAGGGGACGAAGAAGGGAAATACGCGGCCGTCGTCGAATCCGCCGAAAGAATGCTCATGGATTACGGACGCGCGGTCGAGCGCCTGGCACGGAAATTATCCCCCGTGCGAATCGTCTGCCCGAGCGGCCTGATCGGACTTTCCATCGCGGTTCGGGAGGCGTGCCACCGAGAAGGGGTGGACGCGTTTTTTATCGAGGGGTGGGCAATGCGCCCCGGGCACAACATCTGGAACCTCAACCGTCCGGCGCTGGAATACGATATCGGCGGTTGGAAGAGAGTGCTCGGGGAGTGGACTTCCGACAAGGAACGGGATGCAGCTGATTATATGCGGTTCCGTGAAGGGAGTCGGGTGTCCACCGAAGAATGGTTGGACAATTTTCACCAGGTCCAGAGAAGCCGGAAGGAGGATCCGCTTCCACCCGGGGTAGAGGAGTTCCTTGGTCGTCCCGGGAAGAAGGTCCTTCTGGGGACGAACGTCGTGGGGGACAGTTCCACGCTGGGCAGGGCGACGATCTTCCGAAGCCAGAAAGAATGGGTATCCGAAGTCATACGATTCTTCAGGGAAAGACCCGGCCTCTCTCTTGTCATCCGCGCCCACCCGGACGAGGTCTGGCAAAAGGCGAAGACCAGGATCGGGGATGTGGCTGCGGAAATGGCGAAAGATATTGAAAACGTCCTGGTCGTTCCCGGAACCTCCGACGTGAACACGTTTTCCCTGATGGAGCGATCCGATGCAGGATTGGCCTGGGTGAGCAATTTCGGCCTGGATATGGCGCTCAGGGGAAAGCCCGTCATCCTTGCCGCCGCGGCGCGGTACGCCTTTACCGGAATATGTCTTGTCCCGAAAACCCGGGAGGAGTATTTCGAGGAGATGGGGAAGGTCCTCGAGGCGGGGTGGAGACCCCAGGCGCAGGCGATCACCGAGGCGAAGATGTACCACCACATCGTTTTCAAACGGATGTCCCTGAAAGCGGACAGCGAGAACTATCGCTCTGCCCATTATCGGCTCAGGGAAGGCGGGATGACTCCCGATCAGGACCGTTTCTACCGAATCCTTGCCGGAGAATTGTCGGACAAGGGAGAGTCTCGCGGCGGTATCGGGACGGCCCGGGTTCGGGGAAGCGTATCCTGAAAATGTGGCAATCCTGAAAGAACAGGCTGCCTTTTACACAACCGCCGCCATTGTGCGCAATGTGTGCACGATCGCGGCGGGGATCGTGTTGATCCGCTGGGTCCCCCCGGAGGATTTCGGCGTGTGGCAAACCTTGCTGCTCGCCCAGACCTACCTGGCCGTGATCCGCTTGGGGGTTGTCAACGGGATGAACCGGGAACTCGCCTTTCTCTCCGGAAAAGGGGAGACGGAGGCGGGCCTTCGGACCGCGGCTACCGCACAGGCTTACTCCCTGGCCTGCGCTGCAGTGGGGTTTGCCTTGGCGATCGGGGCACTCTTCATTTTCAGGGGAAAGGGACCCTCATGGATCTCCGGGATTACCGCGTTGGCGGTGATCGTCCCATCCGAATACTATTACGGGTACCTGGAAGGGACCTTCCGGACTTCTTTCGAGTTCGATCGCCTTGCCCGGGTCTTCCTTGCCGGAGCGGTCTTGTCGGTGGCAACCGTGCCTCTCGCGTACCTGATGGGATTTTCCGGGTATTGCCTCCGGGCGGCGATCCTGTCCGCTTTCATGATGATCCTGTGCCATTTTCTGAGGCCGATCCGTGTTCGCCCACGTTTCGACCGCAATGCCTTCCGGTTGCTCCTCTCCACCGGGTTGCCGCTTTATGGACAGAATTACCTGGGCCAGATCGCCGGCAGCATGGACCGGTTGATCCTGTTATCCATTTCAAACGTGTCGACGCTGGGATTGTACGGGCCTTCGATGACGATCGCCCGTGCCCTGAACATGTTGTCCGACTCCTTGGCGACCTATCTTTCCCCTCGGCTCGCTTTCCTTTACGGTCGGGACAACGACAAGAGATCCTTGTTTCGCCCCAGCGTAAGAGCGATGGCCATCGCCTTCCTCGGTTCGCTTCCGGTGGCGGTGATCGGATGGTTTCTTCTGCCTCCCCTTGTACAAGCGCTGTTCCCGATGTACGCGGATGGTATCTTCGCCATGCGGATGGGACTGCTGGCAGGGCTTTTCATGACGTCCCGCATTGGAATGTCGGCGCCGTGCATGATGAAGGCCTGGCGGTATGTTTTCGCGGGGGTTGCCGTGCTTTTCCTTGCAAAAACGACGCTTCCCTGGCTGACGGCTAAAGTAATGGGAGCGCTTGATGGGGTTGCGGCGGGAAACGCCGCCGCCGCGGTTGTTGTCGCGGGCGCAACCCTCTTGCTGCTTCATCTCAGTACACGAAATCCCGTCCCGCACGGGGACATCCGGGTGTTGGATGTGTTGGATGACGAAACCGAAAAAATCACCTGAAGACTTCCTGACCAAACCGATGGATTTCAGTAACGCTCACAGAATTCTCCTGCATAAGGCATCCGTATTGTGGGGGATGACTGTCATGTATTTCTCGACGATCATCTTTCGTTGGCGGATCCGGATCAGGGGCGGAAAGGTCGGCAAGGGGCTTGCCGTCCGTGGATGGGTCCAACTGCACGTAGCACCGACCGGTACTGTTTCAATCGGGGACAATGTCCGGATCAACTCCGGTTTCGGGAACAACGCCGTGGGCGGTTTCCGCCGGATGGGAATCTGGGTTGGGCCGGAGGGAGTGCTATCGATCGGCAACAATGTGGGCCTCAGCAGCAGTACGATCGTCTGTATGAAAGAGGTCATGGTTGCCGACGATGTTTACGTCGGAGGGGATTGTAAGATCTACGATACCGATTTTCACTCAATTCGCGCTGCGGACCGTCTGTCGCGCCCCGATCCTGCCGTCCAACGAGCAGCAATTCAGTTCGGGAGAGCTTGTTTCATCGGCGGACACTCAATCATCCTCAAGGGGGCTGTGGTGGGAGAAGAGGCTGTTGTCGGGGCAGGCTCCGTTGTGACAAAAACGATTCCGTCGGGTGAAATCTGGGGAGGAAATCCAATAAAGCCCATAGGCATTATCAAGGGAAGATCTTCCTCATGAATCCTCACCCGCTAGGTAATTAAATTTATAATGGATACCGTGTGGATCTCTATAGGGGAATCGGTTCAAGCCGGACGTAAATCATGATAATTGCATCATAGGAGTGAACTCGATCCTGCTTCCAAGAGTAACGATCGATTCGAACAACATCGTCGGTATCATTATTCTTATGACGAAATCTGTCTTACTGGGCAGGATTGTCAGTAGGATTCCGCGAGGCGGTGAAAATCTTTGGATGAGTACATGGAAAAATACGATCGAATTCCTTAGACACTGATCCCATGGGTTGTAAATCGCTACGGAAGTTATTGAACATCCGATTCTTCGAAGAGGAACAGTAGGTTTGTCAAAGGCGGTGTCACGGAACATGGAAACGACTGCTTCACTTGAATCGCCTCGCTATGAATCTTGGTGTATTCAACGCGAAACTTTACTTGTGAGCCTCATCGGGCTGTTCCTCGCCGGCCAATTCGTAGCTCTCAACGGGCAGTACTTCGAATCACTGTCGCAATCTTATACAGTGTACGTCAAGATCTCACGTTACGGATCTTTAATCCCCCTATTCCTCGCTGCTTTCCTATCCATTGATTGGGGGCGAGGATCCTATTTCGTGTCGAGATTTAACCGTGGGGTGATGTTGTGGGTTGCTGCTGTGTTTGTATGTGCCACAGTAAGCATGTTCTTAGGATGGTCTCTTCGTGGATACGCGTTCGAGGAAGCATTGAAAGATTACGCCCCATATCTCGTAATTCTTTCATGTATTCTAACATGTTCCGACGAGAAGTTGCTGAGCCGTCTCGAGCCTTTACTCCTATTGATCTTTATCGGGAGTCTGGTACTGAATTTCTTGGGGATGCTTGATATCGGAAATTTATTAATGTTTTCCGCTTCAATGGAGGAGAGGGTCGCGAGGGACCTGACTTCATATCGTATCCAATCATCACTTTCATTGTGGCCTCTTCTCCTCATCATGTCGTTCTTAAAACCACTCCGTTTGAGGAATCTTCTCGTCTATGTGGGCGTGGTATTTGTTCTGGTTCAGCAGATCCTGTTTCAGAAGAGAGCACCTACCATTCGGATTATCTTGTTCTTGCTTGCCGTTTTCCTCGTTATCCCATACCTCCGTCGGAAATACTGGTGTAATCAGGAGGTGCTGAGAAAAAGATGGGATCGTTTAGTAGCATTGGTGCTAACTTTGGTATTATTAGGAACAGCGGTATTGGCATTGCGGATCGATGTATTATCTGCGCAAGGTCACGCCCTTATGCTTCGGTATTTGGGGAAATCTGATGCAGAGCAATATAAACGAAAGACTGTACTTGATGTATTGATCCTAGAGAATGATCGGATCCAAGAGGCGAAGTACTTTATTGACGATTTGTCTTCATGGGAGATTCTTATAGGGAAAGGAATGGGTGGATTCTATACACTCCCGACGGAGGAAGGTCAATGGTTGGCCGATATTGAGCAAGTGGGGCGAAGAGAACTCCATATGGGAGTGCTCATGCCGTTCTTTAAGGGGGGTGTGATTTTGTTTGTTGTGTTTTATATCTGGATCTTAATCCTCTTCACTTACTGGAAGCGCGCCAGATACGATCCGGCTACATCGGCTGCTTACCTTATTTTATCTGTATGGGCTATCTTTCTCTTTACAGAGGGATCATTCATCCTATCGAATTCCTTTGATCTTTTCAATGTCGGAACTTCGATAGGGATATTATCACGTCGTATTCTTTAGATACACAGAGCTTGTCCAGCTACAGATACCAACATGCATACTTCATCGAAAACCAAACCATCACGTGTCCTTATCACCGGGAATTTCCATTATCCCTCCGGAACAGCACCTGCCTCCCGAGTTCGTAATCTGGCTGCAGGATTGGCAGAGGCAGGATTCGGCGTCACCGTAGTTGCAATGGCTCCGTTTTCGCGCCGCGGAGGGAAAACTGACCCTTTATTGCATGGGCATTCAGAGGGGGTTGAGTATTATCTTACAGGGGGTTCACGTATCTTAGGTGCTATTGAATCCGCAGTATCGGATGAGGCGAGAATGAAGGTTGCGGTACGGTCTGCGGTTTGGTTGTTCATATTTTATCTGACAATTGTTCATACAATTGTACTCGTGTTCCGGCTCTTCCTGCGCCATCGGTATGTTCTTCTTTGGGGGTACGGAAGACATGCCTCCCAACTGCTTCCATTGTATGGAATTGCAAAGATATTCAGGGTACGGACTTTTCTTGATATTGTTGAGACGATTGAGCAGTTCCATGGTTTCGGTGGTAGATTGAGCCCCATTTATTGGGACTGGAAGATTGGTTTGTCGTTACTTCCCCGTATGTTCGACGGACTTACGGTCATCACGCACGCATTGGAAGGGGTCTATAGAAAAAAAGGGATAAGACGGATAATGGTTCTTCCCTCACTTGAGGATTTTCAGAATCTTCCGGATATCTCGTACGCCGTGGGTGCGAAGACAAAATTCAATTTTGTAACTATGAGTTCTCTTATACCGAGAGACAACACGGAGTTATTGAAAAAATTGATACGGGAGATAGGAAAACGATTCCCGGCAGTTGAATTCCATCTGGTTGGACGATACGAGCGAACATCAGAGGGTATAAAAGTTGCCACAGAACTTGCAACCAGTTTGGAGACAGGGCGTTTTGTTGTTCTTCATGGTGATCTAGATGACAAGATGGTAAGGGAACTATTCCTAATTGCAGATGCCTTCCTGCTTACTCGGCGATCAGACTACATAGAGGAATGCGCATTCCCGACGAGATTGGTGGAGTACCTAAGACAAGGGAAGCCTGTATTTGCTTCCGATGTGGGGGATATTAACAAGTACTTAAGGGATGGTGAAGAAATATTTCTGATGCGCGGCGAGGACTCGTTGACCTTAGCTGGTGAGATCTTAAAAGTGATGGAATCTCCGATGTTTTTTCAATCCGTCGGAGAGAAGGGTAGAATGAAGGCCTCGATGGTATTCGACAGGAAGCTTCAAGCACGTCGCCTTATGGATTTTGTTTTTGAAATCGGAAATTGCTCTCATGACAACTTTTCTTCGCTTACATATTGATATTTTGTCAGTGGATTCGGATCTCTTAAATTTCAAATTCGTATTATCATCAGTTCCCCTGGGGTTTTGTTATTAACCCTCGGAGCATTGGAGAGGTTGATCCTCCCTCGTATGCTGCCGCGGACGCCAGGGGATGGTGTTCATCGCCGTAGGAAGGCTCTCCCGGGAGAAAGGTTTCGACAGGTTGGTACGGAGTTTTCGGCCTGTTATCCAGGAATACCCCGGCGCGACCTTGACCATTCTCGGCGAAGGACCGGATCGGGAAAGCCTGACCCGGCTTGTGACATCGCTCGGGCTGGAGGGCAAGGTATTCTTGCCCGGCTTCACGGCGAACCTTTCGGAATGGTACGGAAGGGCCACCGCCTACATCCTCTCTTCCCACTACGAAGGTATGCCCAACGCCCTGGTGGATGCGATCCTTCATGATTGTCCCGTTATCTGCGCCAGGACGCGGGGGGGAGTTGAAGAACTCCTGGGAATATGCGGCCTTCAAGGCGCCCTGGTCGGCGAAAACAACTTCGAACAGGAACTGGTCACCAAGATAAAGGAATTGGTTCGCACGGATGTCGTCGATTGGGTGCAGGTTCGTGAAAAGTTGGAACGACACATCGCGCCGCAGAAGGTCGTGCGTGAATATGCGATGGCGTGTGCGTCATCCAGGTGCCCACCCGGGGCCGGTCTTCATGAATCCTCTCGAGGTGCCTCCTCTTGATGGTCAGCGAGGGCATCGCGCAATGAAGGTCTGTTTCGTCTTCGGATCCTACGGCATCGGCGGCGCGGAACGATCCATGCTCCGGCTGATCCGGTACTGCCATCCCCGCCTGATGGAGTGCTCGGTCCTCGTGGTTGGATTGCACAACGAGCTGCTCAAGGCTGCCGCCCACTCTCTGGGGATCGACTATGAAGACGTGTGCAACGGGGACTATGCGCGGTTCGTCGGATTCTTCAAAACCCGCAAGTCCGACGTGGTCTACCTGTTCGGCCGCCTGCGGACGCTCCTGTGGGCCGTCGCTGCGCGGCGCGCCGGGGTACGCTGTATCATCGGCGCGGAACGTTCCTCGGCGGCCACGACAACGGACTGGATCAGCCGACGGATTGACTCCTTCTTCGTCGACGGGTACATCACGAATTCGATGTGCGCGGCGGGGAACCTGAGTCAACGGATCGGGATCGGGCCGGATCGGGTGTTCACCGTGTT
>Ga0209212_1005889_pt1 | contig 14351 bp, 15 predicted proteins | sample RifGroC2_FD_183996 | JGI IMG/M metagenome (GOLD analysis project Ga0209212, IMG submission 183996) | Groundwater microbial communities from Rifle, Colorado, USA - Groundwater C2 (SPAdes) (version 2) | ecosystem: Environmental > Aquatic > Deep subsurface > Groundwater | place: Rifle, Colorado... | reverse complement strand
CGCCTCCGTGCTGTTTTTGAGCGTCCTTCAGCACCAGCGCCGCCTCGCGCTGCAGGGCGTGGGTCAAAAACAGCACGGAGGCGAGCACGAAAACGACCAGTGTGTAGACCAGTAGCAGCGCGCCGTTCTTACCCTTGCGCCGCATGAGCGAGGAAAGTGTGAAATCCAATATGTGCCGCTGGCGCTCAATCACGCGTTTTTCTCGAAAGATGGGTTGGTGGTTCGACCAGTGCGCCGGTGGGGAAATGCTCCAGCGAGACGGGTGCGTCCTGGAACGGGGTGGAGAGATCGGCCATGCTGAGGTGCCGGGTGTAGTTGGCTTCGGTGAAGAGGCAGAGATCGGTAAGCGACAGCCGCCGCACCAGGGCGCTCTTGCGGGCCAGGGTGGCACGGGCGTTTCGGACCGCGCTGGAGGCGTGCAGCAACAGCCCGGCGCAGATCAGGAAGAGGGCGCCGACCATGCCGAGGTAAACCGTCGAGCGGCGCAGCGTGCTCAATCGAGAGCCCCTATCACAGACCGGGTGACTTCCTGGAACCTGAACAGGGATTTCCCCTTGTGATCCGTCATGAAGTCACGCGCCTCAGATTGTTTGGCAAACGGAATCAGTTCCCGTCCCATCGGGCCCAGGACGTCGCTGCCGGTAACATAATAGGCCGACCTCCCGTCAACAGGGGTCAAGGTGTAGTAGTCCGTGACAAAGATGGCGCCGATATCGGAGGTTTTTTTGCCCGGGGCGTAGCGCGGCAGGTCCAGGTGGTATTTGAACATGTCCTTGGCGCCGTCGAAATGCACCGTCGAGCCGTCCACGAGCTGGATCTGTGCCGCGAAATCCGGGTACTTGGCGACGAACATGCCGCACACCGGACACCTCTCCTTGGGACTTATCTTTACGGGCTTCGCACCGGCAGCAAAGGCGATTGAAATGCCGAGCAAGAAGATGCCCGCCAACAAGAAGACTCTTTTGACAGCGGTTGGGACCATAGTGGCTACCTCGAGCCGGTATAGAAGAAGGCTTGGTAAGGGAAAAGTGCTGCCGCTTTTATAAATCAACCTCGCTGGTTTTTCAGACCCCCAGGATCAGCCCCTCGAGCAGGCCGGAGTCGCTCACCTTGAAGGTGTCGAAGCCGAAGATCCGCATGGTGAGATGTACCACCAGGATCCCGGCGATGATCAGATCTTCCCTGCCCGGCTCCAGTCCCTGGACCCGGAGGCGCTCTTCGGGGGTAAGCGGCTTCAGCAGTTCGAAAATCCGCTCCACCTCGGCAAACGGCATGGTGTGGTTGTTCACCCGCCGGTAGTCGTAATCCTCCATGCCGAGATGGATGGCGGCAAGGGAGGTGGCGGTGCCGGCGGTGCCGATCAGGGTCGCTTTGCTGAAGCGCTCGCCCAGCCCCTCCCCTGCCAGTTCCCCCTGCAAGATTGCCAGTTCGCGGCGGATCTTGTCCTCCATCTGCGCCAGGCCGACCTTCCCCTCGGTGAGCCGAACCACGCCTATCGGCAGGCTCCTGGAAAAGAGCGGCTCGACCGCCGAGGCGAGGGTGTACTCGGTGCTCCCCCCGCCGACGTCGAAGACGGCCAGGTCGCCGCTTTTGTCGTCCAGGATGGCGGCGACCCCCCTGAGGGTAAGGACCGCCTCTTCGGTGCCGTCGATCACCTCAAGCGCTATGCCGGTCTCTGCCAGGACCCTGTCACAGAAACTCCGCCCGTTGCGCGCATCCCGGACGGCGCTGGTGGCGACAGCCCTGACGCGGGCAACGCCATGGAGCGAGATCTGCCGCGCGAATTCCTTCAAGGCGGCGATGGAGCGCTGCTGCGCCTCCTCGGAGAGCCCCTGCTCACGGGTGAAGCCGCCGCCGAGCCTCGTGATGGTGCGGTTCAGCAGGATCTGGCGGTATGGCTCGCGGTTGGCGATCAGCAGCCTGGCGGTGTTGGTGCCAAGATCAATGGCCGCGACGGTATCGGTCATGTGGTGATTCCTTTTTTCTGATCGATGATGGAGTAGCATAGCTGGCATATTTTGGAAAAGCTGACGATCATGTCGCCGTAGAGAAGGCCGGCGACGATGTTGCACTTGCCGCTTTTCAGGCGCCGCAGGTGGCTGTTTTGCAGTTCCTCCTCAAGTGCGGCGACCTCCGCCCTGAGACCGGGAAGCGCTTCGTCCCCTTCCCCCTTAAGGACGCGCTCGCAAAGGGAGACCACCTCACCGACTTTGTGGGCGAACCGTTTCAGCTCATCCATGGCTGAGCTGGAAAAGCGCAGCCGCTCCTCCTTCTTGCGCACCAGATGGTTCAGGACCGCCTCGCTTTGATCCCCGATCAGCTCGATCTCGTTCACGAGCTGCAGCATGGTCGGGATCTCGACGGCGCGCTCCAGGGAGAGCGTCTCCCTGGAGAGGGCAACCAGGAACTGGGACATGTCGCGGTGCAGCACGTCGAGCACCACCTCTTTGTCCCTGATGGAGGCGACCACCTTGGGGTTGAAGGCGTCGAACTGCGACACGAGGTCGCGGTACATCAGACTGGCGATGCTCCCCATCCTGGTGAGTTCGTTCCAGGCCTGCACCAGGGCGATGGTCGGGGTCTTGATCACCCTGACGTCGATGAACCGGGGCCTCGGTTCGCTCTCGGAGCGCCTGGTCGGCAACAGTGTCTCGGCGGAACGGGTGAAAAAGCCGAGCAGCGGCAGGAAGATCAGCAGCGAGGCGACGGTGAAGATGGTGTGAGCGTTGGCGAGGTGGCGGCCGATGTAAGGTCGCAGGGCCTGGACCGCGGCGAGCGGCGCTTCGCTTCCGTGCAGCACGCTGAGGTCCCCCGGGGAGACCAGGCTGACCGCGCGCAGAAAGAACGGGAAGAAGATGAGCCCCAGGGCGATCGCCGCGCCACTGATGCCGAGGTAGATGGTGACCGCCCTCTTCGCCGCCTGGCTGCCGCCGATGGACGCGATCATCGGAATCAGGGCGGCCCCGGCGACCTCGCCGATCACCATGGCGATCGAGGCGTCATATGAGAGCACACCCGCCGAGGCGAGCGCGATCACGATGCCAAGGGTGGCGCTGCCCGACTGCACCACGAAGGTGAGCAGGGCTCCCAGTAGAACCGCCATCAGGCGGATCGAGGGAAGCCCCTCGTGCAGCCCGGCGATGATGGCGCTCTCGCTTAAAGGGAGACAGGCGCCCTCAAGGATAGAGAGCCCGAAGAAGACCAGCCCGACGCCGAGCAGCAGTCCGCCCAGCTGGGAGAGCCTCCTGCTGCGGGAAAAGAAGCTGAGCAGGACCCCAACGGTTATCGCCGGCAGTGCCAGGGCGGAAACCCTGAAGGCGATGAACTGGATGGCGATGGTCGTGCCGATGCCGGTCCCAAGGAGAACTCCCAGGGCCTGGTACAGCGAAAGCAGGCCGGCGTTCATGAAGCCTACGACGAGCACGGAGGCGGCACTGCCGGACTGCAAAAGCGAGGCGAGGCAACTGCCGATCAGCGGAGCGGCGAGGCGGTTTCCGGTCGCTCTTTCGAGCAGCCGGCGCAGACGCTCACCGCTGACCTTCTGCAACCCCTCCGACATGGTGCGCATGCCGAGGATGAACAGCGCTAGACCGCCTAGCGCCTCTACGATGTAAGACCAGGAGGTGGGAAACATATATAACTGCCAGGTTGAGGTTGAGGTTGAGTTACAGACTAAGATTGAGATTGAGACCAAGGTTAAGCGACAAGCAATAAGCGAAAAGGCGCCGCTGCCGGGCTAAAGCAGCCCGGCGGGGCGCCGTATGGGCAACTACTGTTAATCAGATTAAGATTGAGGTTAAGATTAAGGAAAGGCGTCCTGCCGGCGCAGTTGCCCCGCACAGTTACCCTTGCTCTCAATCTTAATCTTGACCTTAGTCCTTAGTCTGCTCCTCAGCTATCCCGACACCTTCTCTTTCAGCTCTTTGCCGACCTTGAAGAAGGGAAGCTTCTTCGCCTTGACCGAGATCGACTCTCCGGTCTTGGGATTTCTACCGGTGTAGGCGTCATACTCCTTCACGACAAAACTGCCGAAACCCCTTATCTCAATCCTGTCGCCGGACAAAAGGGCATCGGTCATTGAGGCGAAGACTGCATTGACCACCTCTTCGGCCTTCTTAAAAGAAAGGGTCTTCTTTGCAGCGAGAGATTCAATGAGTTCTGATTTGTTCATTGTCCACCTCCGGAATACCGTTTTTTCTTTAGCAGCATCCTTTTAAATAGCGCTTCGAGAGATATTTCACCTCGTCACTGCGCCCCTGACGGTTCAAAATGGGGATCAGCCGCTCAGCGGCGGAACGCGCGACACCGGGCAGTTCAAGTGACTTGGACCACATTTCCATGGCGCTGGCCTCGTCCCCCGAGGCCTCGTGCAGTTCTCCGAGCATGAACTGCGCCTGGTCAGCGAGAATTCCCAGCTCCATCATCCGCTCCACCGTCCTGATTGCCTCGGGATACCGGCCCCGCTCCGCCATCAACTGGACCAGCGCCAGGTAGCACATGGAGTTCCCCGGGTTCAGCAAAAGTGCGCGGTTCAGAAGCTTTTCGCTCTCATGAACCTGACCAGACCTGTACATTATAAGTGCCACTTCGTAGAATACAATGTCATTTTCACCAGATACCAGCATTTCCTTTAAAATCGGAAAGGCGTCGGCGTCGTTGCCGTCGTGAATCAGCAGGTAGGCCTTGGCGAACTCATGGCCTAAAGTGGCGTATCTGCCAGCTAATTCCCCCGGAAGGGGCTGTATCATGAGAGAAAATCGGTCCTCCTCGGAGAGGTTTGACTCCGGTATCTGCTGTTCTTCCAGGCCGTGGCTGCCGGCATCCTTGCAGGTGCCACAGGAACTGCCGCCATGCGCCTTGTGCCCTGAACTGGCGGCAGTAGGCTGGGCCGGCATCGGCTGCTGCACCCTTTTCAGCCCCGCCGCAGCCTTCGCCTTGATGCTGTCGTCCGCGGCAAGCTCGCCGGCCAGGGTGAAGTGATCATAGGCCTTCGCCAGTTCGCCGGCGGCAAGCGAGTGTTCACCCTCCTGCAGGTTCAACTCACCCAGCCGGTCTCCGGTCAGGTCCAACCCCTTTCGGATCTCCAGTGCATCCTGGATCGCTTCCGCCGGGCAACGCTTGAGCGCCTCCTGGAAATCGACCCTGGCGTCGGCATAGCGCTCTGCGGCCAGGTACTTGGCACCCAGGGCCTGGTAATGACGATGATCCTTCTGCTTGAACAGTCCGAAAAACATGCGGTCCCTCCGCTGATTTAGATTTGCTGTCAGATTCGTGTCAGCTCGGTGACACTTTCCAAATGGTAGGTCTGGGGAAACATGTCCACCGGCCGCGACCTCGATACCTGGTACCCCTTGCCGCTCAAGGCCGCCAGATCCCGCGCCAGAGTTGCCGGATCGCAGGAGACGTAGATGATCTTTTCCGGGCCAAGGGCGGCGATGTCACCGGCCGCCTCGGCGCCGGCGCGCGGCGGGTCGAGAATCACCAGGTCGAACCGCTCCCCTCGCTTGGCGAAGCGCCTGACGGCAAGCTGCGCGTCGCTCACCTGGAACGAGGCGTTGCCGACGCCGTTCGCCCCGGCATTTGCCACCGCATCCACGATGGAGGGGGCATACCCTTCCACCCCGACAACCTCGCCGGCGCAAGGTGCGATCGGAACCGAGATGTTGCCGTTGCCGCAGTACAGATCGAGGACCCGTCCGGCTCCAGTTAACCCGGCCCACTGCCAGACGGTGCTGATCAGTGCCAGGTTCTGCCGGTAGTTGACCTGGGAGAAGCCGCCGCGCCCGAACCGAAGCCGCATCTCTCTCGATCCGGGGAAGAGGCCCGCCGGGATGGCGTAGCTCAGCGAGTCGATGCCGAACGCCTGGTCAAGGTGCGCCTTGTCGCCGCTTCTGACGAAGGCCCCGGAGACGGAGGGGAGATCCCCTCGGGCGGCGAGGAGACGCTCGACCAGTGCGGCGGGGTTCTTGCCGCTGAAGTGCACGATGGCAACGCTCTGGGCGTCGTCGCCGATGGCGAGATCGATCTGCGCGATCGCCTCGACCTGCGGCAGCGCGGACAACAGGGCGCGGAACTCGGAGGCGATCCGGTTCAGCAGGGGGGCCGCCAGGGCGCATCCGGAACCGATGTCGACCACCTCGTGGGAGCCGGTCCTGAAAAAGCCAAGCGCCAGCCCCCCCTTTCTCTTCGAAACCTTGAGCTGGATCCTGGAGCGGTAACCGTAACAGTCGGCGGAGGCGGCGACCGGCTGCACGGCGTCCTTCGGGACCCGGCCGATGCGGCACAGGGTATCGGCGAAGATCTCCCCCTTTTGCTTCAACTGCTCGGCGTAGGGGAGGTGCTGCCAGTTGCACCCTCCGCAGACACCGAACACGGGACACGGCGGCGCGATGCGAAGCGGCGACGCTTCCGACAGCTCCAGCAGTTCCCCTTCCAGGTAGGAACGCTTCTCCTTGACGACCCTGATGCGGGCCAGATCGCCTGGTGCGGTGAGGGGGACGAAGCAGGCCTTCCCCTCAACCCGCCCGAAACCGGCCCCCCCGTAGCACATCCGTTCAATGGCGACTAAGGCTTCAGCCATTGGCGCCGCGCAGTGGCACGAAGGACTTCGCCCTGCCAACGACCCGGTTCAGCTCGGTCTGCACCAACTTCTTCGGGAAGGACTCCCCGTTGAAATAGCCGAGCGAATGGTCGATGAACTGCTGGATCACCTTTGACACCAGATCGGGGACCGCGAGCGTGGCAACGCCCTGATGTTCTATATCCTTGCAATAAAGCACGCTGCCGCCGAGAAGCTTCAGGGCGGACTGGTACGCCCGGGGGTCGTCGAACAGGTCCGCGGTCAGCGGCACTTCGCAGCTTATCTGAATCCGTACCTGGTGGTAATCGCCGAAATATCGGCGGGTGGCGTCGAAGAATCGAACGGTGAGCCCGTTGGCAAGCGGGATCTCCCTGATCAGTTTTTTCATTGTCAATCGGAACCCCTTTGGAAAATCTGGCCCTATTTTTAGCATGTTATGGAAATTCTGTAAATAGAGATGATGTGGAATTCAAAAAGCGGCCTGGCGTGAAAACCAGCTTGCTTTTTCCAAGAAATATTTGTAAAATCACAGATTGTTAAAAGACGCCACCGAACCGCCAGGAGTGAAAATGAGCAAGGAAGAAGCAATTGAAGTAGAAGGGACGGTCATTGAGCCGCTTCCCAACGCGATGTTCAAGGTCAAACTGGAAAACGACCACATGGTGCTGGCGCACATTTCCGGCAAAATGAGGAAGTTCTTCATCAAGATTCTTCCGGGCGACAAGGTGACCGTAGAACTCTCACCCTATGACCTTAGCCGCGGTCGCATCACCTATCGCGCCAAGTAACCCTCCAAGAACGACATCGGCGTCAAATCCCAGCCATCCTCCGAATCCGCTGCCGCACCAAAAACGGATACCATGGACCAAGAACGGGCGTGGCACGCGCGTGCGGCCTGCGGATCGCGCTAAATCTTTATATTAAACAGTCAACCGTCAAGAGAAGGAACAGCCCATGTATACTGCAGCCGATCTGAGAAAAGGATTGAAGATCGCCATCGACAACGAGCCGTACATCATCACAGCCTTTGACTTCGCCAAACCGGGCAAGGGCCAGGCCCTTTACCGCACCAAGCTGAAGAACATGATAACGGGGTCCACGCTGGACAGGACCTACCGCTCAGGTGAGACCTTCGAGCCGGCCAACCTCGAGGACCGGAAGATGCAGTACCTCTACAAGGAAGACGACCACTACTGCTTCATGGACAACGACACCTTCGAGCAGATCCACATAAACGAAGCCGCCATGGGCGACGCCGTGAACTACCTGATCGACAACCTGGCAGTGGACGTGCTGATCTTCCGGGACAAGGCGATCGGCGTGGACGTGCCGAACTTCGTCAACCTGCGGGTCACCCAGACCGATCCCTGGGTCAAGGGCGACACTTCCGGCAGCGATTCCAAGCCCGCCACTGTTGAGACCGGCTACGTGCTCCGCGTCCCCCCCTTCATCGAGGAGGGAGAGCTGATCACCATCGACACCCGTACCGGCGAGTACTCCACCAGGGTAAAGGGGTAGCGATGCCAGGAAGCTGGCCCCTGGCCAGGCGCAGCAATGCGCTGGCCGAGCGGGGTGCGATCTTCAACAGGGTGAGAAGTTTTTTCCAGGAAAAGGGGTATCTCGAAGTCGAGACCCCTTTTCGCATACCTGCGCCCGCTCCTGAAGCCCAGATCGACGCCATACCCGCGGCCGGCTGGTTTCTGCAGACCTCGCCCGAGCTGTGCATGAAGCGGATGCTGGCGGCGGGTTACCGGCGCATCTTCCAGATTTGCCGCTGCTGGCGCGAGGGTGAGCGCGGCGTGCGGCACCTGAGCGAGTTCACCATGCTGGAGTGGTATCGGGCGGGGGTCGACTACCTCTCCCTCATGGAGGAGACCGAGGCGCTGATTGTGGCGGCAGCCTCCGCCCCGAGAATCAGCTATCGCGGCCTCGACATCGATCTCTCGCTGCCGTGGGAGAGGATCACCGTCGCTCAGGCGTTTGAGCGCTATGCCGGCACCACGGTCTGGGCCGCGCTTGAGGAAGGGGTCTTCGACGAGCTCATGGTGGAACGGATCGAGCCGCAGCTTGGCTTAAGCCGCCCAACCTTCATTTACGACTACCCCGCCAGCTGCTCAGCGCTTGCCAGGCTGAAACAGGGGGACCCGACGGTGGCCGAGCGTTTCGAGCTCTATATCGGCGGCCTGGAGATCGCCAACGCCTTCTCCGAATTGACCGACCCCGTCGAGCAGCGCAGGAGATTCGAGTCCGAGGCGTCCGAGCGTGCCTCGCTCGGCAAACTCCCCTACCCCATGCCGGAGAAATTCCTCTCCGCTCTCGCCCGGATGCCCGATGCCGCAGGGATCGCCCTCGGGCTGGACCGCCTGGTGATGGTGCTCCTCGATGCCGGCAGCATAGACGAAGTAGTCGCCTTCACCCCGGAAGATCTCTAAAACCTTCAAAGGCAATTGGACGCAGATCAAATCTGAAAAGGCGGATTTTTTGTTTAATCGGATGTGATCAGGTAAATCTGCGTCCCATTGCCTTTTGCAGTTACGACTTTCCCACCAGCAGCTCTCCCTCCATAAATTGAAAGACCCTCCTTCGTCAACCACTCGCACCGATTTGGTTGACAAGCCCCCATTCGGCATGCTAAATGAGCCGTGGAGGATTTCATGGAAAATTTCATCAAAGAACTAACGAATAGAATCATTGGCGGGGGAACCCTTACTCCCGAGGAAGCGGTCCGGCTCTCTGAAACTCAGGGGGCGGATGTCTACGACCTGTTCCGCGCTGCCACCCGCATCAAGGAACAGTTCGTCGGAACCGAGGTGCACCTCTGCTCGATCATCAACGCCAAATCGGGCCGCTGCGCCGAGGATTGCGCCTTCTGCGCCCAGTCGGCACACCACAGCACCGATGCGCCGGTCTATCCGCTGGTTCAGGAGGAGCGCCTGCTGGAATCAGCCCGCGCCGCCGAGACCAACGGCTCCGCCTGCTTCGGCATCATCACCAGCGGCACCACGGTGAACGGCACGGAACTGGAGCAGATCCTCGCCGCCCTGCGCCGCATCCGGCAGGAAACCACCATCCTCCCCTCCTGCTCTCTCGGCATCATCGACGAGGAGACCGCCAGGAAGCTGAAGGATGCCGGCATGGACACCTACCATCACAACCTTGAAACAGCCGCCAGCTTTTTCCCGTCCATCTGCACCACGCACGCCTATGAGGACGACGTCAATACGGTGCGCGCCGTGAAAAAAGCCGGAGTAAAGGTCTGCTGCGGCGGCATCTTCGGCCTTGGCGAGACCGCGGCACAGAGGGTCGAGATGGCCCTCACCCTGAAAGAACTCGATGTCGACTCGGTGCCGATCAACTTCCTGAACCCGATCGAGGGAACGAGGCTCGAAGGGGCCGCCAACATCAGCGCCATCGATTGCCTGAAGACCATCGCCATCTACCGCATGATCCTCCCCGACAAACGGATTACGGTCTGCGGCGGCAGAGAGAAAAACCTGCGCGACCTGCAGTCCTGGATCTTCTTCGCCGGCGCCAACGGCACCATGATCGGAAACTACCTCACCACGGCAGGACGTAACGTCGATGTCGATCTGACCATGTTCAGCGACCTGGGACTGAAGACCGTCATGTGCGCCCACTAGGCGACCGACTCGCAAGGTGAAGTGGCATCACCTGGAAGGGGAACAGATCAAATGGCTGCAAAAGGGATCTTCATCACGGGAACCGACACCGGGGTCGGCAAGACCATCGCATCGGCTGCCATCGCCATGGTGCTCAGACGGATGGGGCACAGCGTCGGGGTCATGAAGCCGGTCACCAGCGGCTGCATCGAGCGGGACGGGCATCTCGTGTCGGAGGACGCCGAACTGCTCTGCTATGGAGCGGGAATAGAGGTCACTCCCGACTGCGCCCCCTACCTCCTGAGAGCGCCGGTGGCCCCCTCGATTGCCGCCTCGCTCGAAAAGGTCAGGATCGATTTCCAGGTGATCCGGGACGCCTACCTCCGGCTCGCCGAGGATTACGAATTCGTCATAGTGGAGGGTGCCGGCGGTCTGATGGTCCCGCTGGCAGGCGGGCTGTTGATGTCGGACCTCGCCTCCCACCTGGGTCTGCCGGTCGCTGTAGTCGCCAGACCGGGGCTCGGCACCATAAACCATACGCTCCTGACCACTTTCAGCGGCCGCGCCCTGGGGCTGCAGGTGAAAGGGGTCATCGTCAACCGTTACCCTGAGGTTCCCGGCCAGGCGGAAGCCTACGCACCGCACCTGATCGCCTCCCTGTCGGGAACGCAGCTACTGGGGGTGTTCCCGGAAGTTGGGGGTGACGACGACAGGGTGGTAACCACCGGGGTCGCCGACCGCCTGCTGCAGGAACCGGCCACCGGGATCATGCTGCGGGAGATGTTCGAGTAAGGCAATGGACAATTGACAATGATAACCCCCTCGCCCCCCGGGAGAGGGGGAGTTGGGATTGACTTCGGACAGATCAGCAAGGAGAAAGACTAGTGGTCGAGCTGGATACCGAAACGCTCAGAAAGTACGACAGCGACTACCTCTGGCACCCGTTCACACAGATGAGCGAGTGGGAGGGGAGAGAGAACATAATCATCACCAGGGGGGAAGGCTCCTACCTGATCGACTCGGAAGGAAACCGCTACCTGGACGGCGTGGCCGCCATCTGGACCAACGTGCACGGACACTGCCGCGCCGAGATCAACGAGGCGATCAAGGAGCAGGTGGACCGGCTCGAGCACTCGACCCTCCTCGGACTCAGTAACGACCGCGCCGCGCACCTCGCCAAGCGCCTGGTGGACATCGTCCCTCCCGGCCTTTGCAAGGTCTTCTACTCCGACAACGGCTCCACTGCTGTAGAGATCGGCGTCAAGATGGCTTTTCAGTACCAGAAACAGACGGGGCGCGGGGAAAGAACCAAGTTCATCTGCTTCGACAACGCCTACCACGGCGATACGGTCGGCTCCATGAGTGTCGGCGGCATCGACATCTACCACGAGGTGTACGCCCCCCTGCTCTTCCCGACGATCAAGGCCCCCTCTCCCTACTGCTACCGCTGCGCCCTCTCTCCGGAGGGGGACTGCGACCGCTGCGGCCTGCTCTGCCTGAAGGAGCTGGAGCGGCTGATGGAGCGACACGCACACGAGCTGGCCGGACTGGTCATCGAGCCGCTGGTGCAGGGGGCAGGCGGCATGATCGTGCAGCCGCCGGGCTTTCTCAAGGGGGTGCGGGAACTTTGCGACCGGTTCGACGTCCTGATGATCGCCGACGAGGTCGCCGTCGGCTTCGGCCGGACCGGCGCGATGTTCGCCTGCGGCAAGGAAGGGGTCACCCCTGACATCATGGCGCTTTCCAAAGGGATCTCCGCCGGTTACCTGCCGCTTGCCGCAACGCTCACCACCAGGAAGGTCTACGAAGCCTTCCTCGGCTCCTACAGCGAGCTGAAGACCTTCTTCCACGGGCACACTTTCACGGGGAACCCGATCGCCTGTGCCGCGGCCCTCGCCAGCCTGGACCTCTTCGAAGCGGACCGCCTGCTGGAATCGCTGGTGCCGAAGATCGCCTACCTGGAGGAGCGGCTGGAGCGCCTAAGCGACCTGCCGCACGTAGGCGACGTACGGCACGAGGGGATGATCGGCGGCATCGAGCTGGTCCTCGACAAGGAGAGCCGGCAACCTTACCCATGGGAAGAGCGCGTCGGCGTCAGGGTCTGCCTGGAGGCGAGAAAGCACGGCCTGTTCCTGCGCCCGCTCGGCAACGTCATCGTCGTGTTCCCGCCGCTCTCCATCTCTCTCGACGAACTCGCCCCGCTCATGGACGGCATAGAGGCATCGATTCGCGCCATAACCGCCTAGCCGCCCGCTCTTTGTCCCGCCCGCCATGCCAGAAGCCAGAAACTTCTGGCTTCCTGACCGATCTTCCAGTAAAATGACTAGCTTGCCGCACAGGCAGCGCATCTTGAGCGACTCTCCTCCGCCATCCTCCTCCCCCTGGCGGGGGGAGGCTGGGAGGGGGGAAGTGAACGGGCCGGGGGCGGGGACTGGATCTTCCCAGCGAGGACTGTTTGGTTTTCACGAGCGCTGATCGTTAAGTAAAGTTGGATGCTGCGGAGAGCCGGCGAGCGAAATAATGAAGATTGACGCCAGTAAGGAACATGCATGCGTGGCGACACGGCGGCGGCATAAGGCCCCGTGTTCTATCCCGCCAACAAGGAGCCCCCATGGAACTTATCGATAGCCACGCGCACATATACGGCAAGGAATTCGCCCTGGACTTTCCCGAGATGATGCAGAGGGCAAAGGAAGCGGGCGTCGGCACCATCATCGCCGTGGGCGCCGACCTGGAATCGAGCCGCGAGGCGTGCGCCTTGGCCGAGGCGCACGACGGCATTTACTGCTCGGTCGGCATCCACCCGCATGACGCGGACCGGGTCACGGAGAAGTGCTATGAGCTGGTGCGCGAACTGGCGCTGAAGAGCCCGAAGGTGGTCGCCATCGGCGAAATCGGCCTCGACTTCTTCAGGGACCGTTCGCCAAGACCGGCGCAGGAGGAGGTGTTCCGGCGCTTCATCAGGCTGGGGCGTGAACTCTCGCTGCCGCTCATCATCCACGACCGGGACGCGCACGACAGGATCGTGACGATCCTGAAGGAGGAGCAGGCCGGCGAGGTCGGCGGGGTGCTGCACTGTTTCTCCGGCGACCTTAAGATGGCGCGGGAGTGCATCGAGATGGGGTTCCGGATCTCCATCCCGGGGACGGTCACCTACCCCTCAAACGAGGCGCTCAGGGATGTGGTGCGCGGGGTGAAGATCGAGCAACTCATGGTGGAGACCGACGCGCCGTACCTGACGCCGGTCCCGCACCGCGGCAAGAGAAACGAGCCCGCCTTCGTCAGGCTGGCAGCCGAGAGGATTGCGCAACTGAAGGGGCTTTCGCCCGAGGATGTCGGCCGGATCACCTCATTCAACACGAGGAGGCTGTTCCGCATCGAGCCGCCCGGCCGGCAGGCGACCATCGCCTACAAGATCCGGGATTCGCTCTACCTGAACATCACCAACCGCTGCTCTAACCGCTGCACCTTCTGCCCCAAGTTCGATGATTTCGCGGTAAAGGGGCATGAACTGCGGCTTTCGCACGAGCCGGATTTCGCCGAGGTGATGGCCGCGGTTGACGCCGCTGCCGATTATGTCGAGGTGGTTTTCTGCGGCTACGGTGAGCCGCTGATCCGGCTCGACCTGGTCAAGGAAGTGGCGGCCGAGTTGAAGCGCCGCGGCCTGCGGGTCAGGATAAACACGGACGGCCAGGCGAACCTGGTGCACGGCAGAAACATCCTGCCGGAACTCTCCGGGCTGGTGGACTCCCTCTCCGTGAGCCTGAACGCGGCGGGACCGGAAGACTACCAGAGGCTTTGCAACACGCCTTTCGGAGCGGCCGGCTTCCAGGGGGTCTGCGATTTCCTGAGGGAGGCGCCGAAATACGTCCCCCAGGTGACGGCGAGTGCCGTGACCCTGCCCGAGCTGGATGTGGAAAAGGTGCGGGAGTTGGCGCAGTCGCTGGGAATCGATTTCCGAGAGCGGGAGTACGCCGAGGTCGGCTAGCGTGCCAAGTCCCCCTTTGCTAAAGGCTCTACCAGTGAACGGTGCTGGCATTACAACGATGGCAAAAGGTGTCTTTCCCCCCTCGCCCTTTGGGAGAGGGGCCAGGGGTGAGGGCGCATCCACGAAGGGACTGTATTGCCCGGGGAGAGGCTCCCTCACCCCG
>Ga0209212_1005888_pt1 | contig 14353 bp, 12 predicted proteins | sample RifGroC2_FD_183996 | JGI IMG/M metagenome (GOLD analysis project Ga0209212, IMG submission 183996) | Groundwater microbial communities from Rifle, Colorado, USA - Groundwater C2 (SPAdes) (version 2) | ecosystem: Environmental > Aquatic > Deep subsurface > Groundwater | place: Rifle, Colorado... | reverse complement strand
TATGAGTAATAATCCAGCTATTCTTACTCCAATCCATGCCCCCTCAATTTTATCTGCCATCATTAATAAAACTTCACGGGTAATATTTTTGTTTGTTATTGTTCGTGGTTTCATGTAACAAAGAATAGCATTCCAACTATATTATGTCAAGTTATTTATTGCCTTTACTATAAGAGGGAATGTTGATTCTTCTGCAGAGGATTGTTTGCTGAATCCTATATTTCGTTGGTGTTACCTAAACAAAAGAGAAGAAAGACTCACAGCACTTGAACAGGAAATGAAAAATCTTAACTATTTTCCTCTTTATTTTATCTTTGTAGATGATGTTTTATCACCCTTTCTCCCAAATATTATACACATTATAATAAAACCCAAAATAACAGTAGCAAACATGCTGTATGCAATGATTAGTAACTTCCCATATATTCCACCCATTCTGCCCCCTTATCTGGACAAACCAGAACAAAATAATTTCAGATTTGCGATTTTGATCTTGAATTTAAAACCATAAATCGTAATTCTTGTCAAATATTACAAAGAAATACGTATTGAGGTACTAATCTGGGGCTTTCGCTAAATTATATCCACATTCTTTTTTGGTAACCACCCTCTTCTGATTTCTTTGTCAACCTTTTCTTCACCGCTAGTTTTAGATCTTGTGTCCTGCTTCACACCCACATATACATACACCCTGTACCAATTGTCTTTTTCGCCTTCGATTACGCATTCTGCACCATCATGTATTTCAAACTTAGGTTCGTACTCCTCTCCTGGTCCATAACGTACCTGGCATTTTGAAGTGATGATTACTCCACGGCTGATGGCGTGTTCCATGTAGCCTTTAACACCAAGAGACACCACTGCAATAAATAAACCAGTAGAAAATCCTATTATTATTCTTTTAAGCCACGAATATTTAAGAATAATTAAGAAGAAAAGTAACATCATCAGCACTACATAAAGAGACACTGCTAAAATGATTAATTCGTTCTGGTTCAACAGGAAAAACCAAAATAATATCCTTCGGATAACAACCGGGACTTCGCTTGATACTTCTTTGTCCTCTGTAGAGTTTTTTACCAATCTCAGGTTGGCGTCTAAATCAGTATTTCTCGGCATAAGACGCTGTGCCCTTCGAAAGTTTAAGATTGACTTCCCCAATTCTCCCTGACGATAACAAGTGTTTCCCAAATTGTAATATATTTGCCCATTCTTGTATCCATTTAACAAGATTATTTCGTATTGCAATGCTGCATCTTTTAACTTTTGTTCAGCCTCTTGATTGTTTCTTGCCGCAATGAGTTTTGATGCCTGCATATATTTTTCATTTGCATCTGTAAACAGTTTTATAGCCGCATCTCTTGACATTTCGGATTTCGGATTTCGGATTTCGGATTTCAGCAACCCACAATCTGCGATCTGCATCCAGCATTCAGAAAAGGATATTATAAATAGAAAAAGAATACACAAACGAGCTTTCATTATAATTGTCTCTCCAGTTTTGTGATGAGTTGTTCAGCAAGTTTTAAAGATTGATCCATTTCATTCTTTGTACCACCGTCTTTTGAAAACCGACGGTAGTCAAAATTGGTCAAACAGTGAGAAACGTCCTCCGCTATATCGTCTCCAACTCCACGTTGCTTTAGTAAAACGCTAACATTATCGCCGGAAGCACTTGCGGCAGAAATGTTAAATTTATCCGCCAGGTAATCTGCCATAGCCCTGGAAAGAGACGAATAAAACTCTGCGGGGGTGTTATTGAAAAGCGCAAACTGTGCCTTTGCCAACCTCTTTTTTGCTATAGCATGTGCCCGTTTATTCCTTGCATATCCAATATCCGTTTGCAACCTTTCTTTATGTCTCGTTATGAAGAAAGAGGCTATGACTGTAATCGCTGGAAAGGAAAGACACGCTATGATAAAAGGATTTTTATATACACTGTCCCCCTGATTTCGCAACGAAGATAGATTTGTCATAATAGGCAAAATATCTTTTATTAATATTTGTGCCTGTTGCTTTTGTAATAGTGCATTGCTTCCAGAAATTGTCAACTGGATGGGCATTTCCTGTTCACCTGCTTCAACAACAATGGGCATTGGTTCTTTTGTAATTGTTTTATATTGTCCTGTACGAGGGTCAAAAAAGCTAAACATAATTACGGGGGTAAATTTCAGGTCGGTCTTTTGAGGTTCTATAACCTTGCTAAACACCTTTCGTCCACGGATGACTTCATCTCGATTTGTAATTTGAGTGCTGGATTCGGCAGGATAAAGCTTAAAATCTTTTTCGTTATTCAGTACGAGCAAAGGTTCACTAATTGTTTGAATATTTCCATCTCCATATACTGACATTGAAAGTGTAATCGGGTCTCCAACTTTTACATGTTGTGTTTTTATAGAGGCATCCATGTTAAAAGAACCTACAGCGCCATTAAAATCCTTGGGTTTGCCTTGATCAGGCAACGGCTTAACTTTTAAACTAATTGCCCCTGTTACCCTTTCCATAGGATATCGCTTCTGCCCTCTACCAAAGAAATCATCGAAAAATGCATCATTAAATAAATTATCAATAGGTGTATCCTGTTGTCTTCTCTGCTGAATGACTAAATTACATTTTAATCTCGCCGGGGATACTGCAAGTTCTCCAGATACCATAGGAAAAAGCGCTGTACGTAATTCTAATACACTATAGGCAATTCCACCCCTGATCTCTTCGTACTGTCTTTGGTCGCCGAGCTTTTCTTCCATAAAATTCTTTGTAGCTGGCGCTGCATAATCAATATCACTGATCGGCAATCCCTTTTGAAAATAAAATTTAAAAGATAGCACAACCTGCTCGTATATATATGCCTCGTTTTTGTCTGTACTCAACTCAACAAAAACAAGTTTTTCAAGGTCTGGAGATGCGGATTGCGATGACTGAGGGGTATCAACCACTTCCACATTTATCGGGCTGGAAGTACAAACCTTCCCCTTGTATTCCACGGTAGATGGTCCAATTACAAATTTACCTTTTGCAGTAGGCTGTAACACATAAGTAAACCCTTTGCTTACAGAAACTACCCCATTGACAATACTTGTTTGTGCTGTAATTTTCGGACCGTACAACAATGTAAATCCATCAATACTTGGGAATGAAGGAGGATTAGCGTCCTGAGTACCGTTAATAGTCAGAGTCAATTGTAATCGGTCGTTTAGTGTCAAAACATTCCGATCAACAGTTGCGACTAAATTAATATCCTGTGCAAATGTTTTTTCAACATACCCAAAGATTAGAACAATTCCTATTAAAAAACTAAAATATCTTACGTATTTTACCATTACCAACAACACCTCACTAAAACTTAAAGATTAGCTTATCGAAAGAACACTGATATAACAAAGAAACTCAGATGTTGAGAAGTTGAGAAGACAAGAAACTTAATCTCCCGGCTTCCCAACTTCTCAACATCTCAAGTTCTCGAGTTCTCATCTTCTCAATTTCTTACCTTCAGGTCTATTCTCTATACTCTTTCTGTTCTCTGCGGTTAATTATTTTTTTGAAATGAATTACCAATCCTTTTCAACAGACTTATGTTGTAGATGCTGTGTATCCTTTATCGTGGCTCTTGCCTCTTTTTCAGACTGATTCAATGCCTCAAGCAACCTTTCGGCCTCTTCTTTTGACATTTGCTTCAAACCTTGAGGCTGTGGCTGTTGTTGTTCAGATGGTTGATTTTGTTTATCTTTTTTAGATTGACTTTGGTTCCCATCTTTTTTATTCTCGCTCTTTTCTTGTATATTCTCAGGCTTGCTTTGTTGTTTATTCTCCTGTGATTTTTCTTTGTCTTTATCCTCACTCTTATTTTCGTCGGATTTTTCATCCTTTTTATCTTTATCTTCTTCCTGCTGGTGTTCTTTTTGATTCTGACTTTGTTGTTTTTGCTCCTCTTCTTTCATCTTTTTTTCAATATATTCATAGTTATACTTTGCATCGCTTTTTAATGTATCAAGTTCCTCGCTCCTTGATTGCGCTTCATCAATAAAATCTACGGCTTTCTTGTAATATTCAAGGGCCTCTTTCATTTTGCCCTGACGATACATGGTATTGCCCATATTAAAACTCGACTTCGCTCTTATTTCGGTATCTTCAGTCTTTATTCCCTTCCAGAATAATTGAGCAGCCTCGTCATATTTACCTCTTTTGTATTGAGCATCGGCTATATTAAAATCTAAATAAGGTAAACATGTCCCTTTCTTAGAAAAGGAATTGGGAAAGTTTATTTGCACATCCACATATTTATCTAACGCCTCGTCATATTTACCATTATTGTAAAGCAGATTCCCTTCTCTTACTTTATCTGCCATTGGGTCTATCCAACCAATGGATAATAACCCAAGAAATAATGATAAGCATAGACTTATTTTGTAACTGTCTGATTTCATATTGTACACAATAGTTCACAATGTTTTTGACAAATTCCCCGAAATCCCCATTTACAAAAATGGAACTAAGGGGGATTAACTTAATCTATTAGCTATAATTTTTTTCTATCTGACAAAAAGCTCTCCAGTGCAACAAGAACTACTGCAATAAAAAGAGGAATCTGAAAACGATTTACGTATCTTTTTACCCGTTGAGTCTTATATGTGGATTCCTCTATCTTTGCAATGCTATTCTTATAAATCTTTTCTAATCCCCATTTTGTTCCATATGCTGGTGTATAAAGTCCTCCAGTTTCCAATGCAATTTTGTTTAAAGTAATTTCATCTAATCTTGATTTAATAACCTGTCCTTGTCTATCTTTTAATAATACTTCATTACCACTTTCGTCTTTAACCTTGATATAGGAACCATCCTTTTTTCCAACGCCCACAGTATAAACAACAATAGCCTGTTCCTTTGCCATTGAGGCTGCTTTTAACGGGTCGTCTTCATGATTTTCTCCATCGGTAATCAATATTATAGCCTTGTGATTTTTTGAATTTGCCTCAAAGGTAGAAATTCCCTTCCTTATCGCCTCTGCTATTGCTGTACCACCAAGCGGTATAATGTTTGTGTTTAAGTCGTTTAAAAAGAGGCGGAAGGCACCATAGTCAGACGTTAATGGGCAATAGATAAATGCGGAGCCTGCAAATACAACCAAACCTACACGATCTCCTTCCAGCACATTTAATAAATCTTCAATCTCCCTTTTTGCCACTTCCAGCCTGTTAGGTTTTACATCGTCAGCCAACATACTTCGGGAGGTATCAACGGCAATTACAATATCAATACCCTTTTTCTCCACTTCTTCCCAGTGATATCCCCACTTGGGTTCGATAAGTGTAAATATTAAAAAGAGTACTCCAACAATTATTAAGATGGCTTTTAGCCATTGCCTCTTTTTGTTAATTGAAAGCCCGGCTTTTTGTAATAATTCGACGCTTGCAAATTTATTCAAATCCTTCATCTTCTTTCTGAAGACAAGGATGTACCCAATAATTAGCAGTGGAATAGCTGGAAGCAAATAAAGATAGTTAGGATTTCCGTAATTCATATTTTCTATAAATATTTGGACGCAGATAAACGCAGATTTTATAATTTGTAAAAAAGTATAGTAATTATAAAAGATAAAATTATTATTCTGTGTGTATCTGCGAAAATCTGTGTCCTAATTTATGGTATTTTTCTAAATCTTATTTTGGTTAAACCTAGTTCAAGTAATAACAAACCAAAAGCAGGTAGTAAAAAATAATGAAACAACTCGCGGTATTCCGTGAATTGAGTTACCTCAGATTCGGTTTTTTCAAGTTTATCTATCTGGCTATAGATTTCTTTCAGCGATTCCGTGTCTGTTGCCCTGTAATATCGTCCATCTGTAATCTTTGCAATTTCTCTGAGTGAATCATCGTCAATATCAATCTTTACTTGCTTCATTACTTTATTTCCGAATATGTCTACCGCTGGAAATGGCGCCAATCCTTTCGTGCCGGCGCCTATTGTATAAATTTTAATACCAAAGGTCTTTGCTATTTCGGCAGCAGTAAACGGATCTATTTCTCCTGCATTGTTTCTTCCGTCTGTCAGCAAGATAATTACCTTGCTCTTTGCTTTTGTATTTTTTAACCTCTCCACAGACGAGCCGATGGCAGAGCCTATCGCTGTACCATCTTCAACCATTCCAATCTCCACCTTTTCTAAAAGTTGCAATAACATCCCATAGTCAAGTGTCATTGGACACTGTGTGTATGCCCGTCCTGCGAAGACTACCAGACCAATGCGGTCGTTTGTACGCCTCTGTATAAAATCTTTCACTACTTGCTTAATGACATAAAGACGATTATACCTTTTACCTCCTATTTCGAAGTCCTCCGCTAACATGCTTCCGGAGATATCCACTGCTAAAACAATGTCTATTCCTTCAGTCGTTACCTTTGTCTGCTCATTCCCGTACTGAGGACGTGCCAGGGCAATCAGAAGCAGCACGATAACGGTAGAACGGAGTATAATTAGTATGTATCTATAACGTTGAAAGAGTGAGGGTCTTAACTTCTTTAACGTCCCTAAAGAAGGAAAGAGAATCTGGTTTGTTCCTCTACGTCGAAAGTAAAAGTAAATTAAGGATGGAAGAATAACAACAATTAATGTTAATACTAAAGGATCATGAAAAATCATTGAAAACAACACCATTGTCCCTAAAAATATGATACGACCGATATATTAATTTGATCCCCTTTTGCAATAACGTCCCAAATACATGTTTCAGAAATATTATTATTTATTAAAACATCCGCAAGAGTTTGTAAGACAACATCCGTTGTCTTGAGAAGTGCCTCTTCTCCTCTTCCAGGGGTAAGATACCTGTTTATAAGCAACTCGTCTTGTTTATATATTCTAGCGCCTGCAAGCTCTTTTTGACTGCCCGTGTCTAATTCATATACAATTAGAACACCCTTATCAACGTAACTCAAATTTAAACATGCGTTACGCCCTTCCGCACTCAAAAAAGGAATATTATGCTTTTTAGAAAGAATTCCCTGTATCTCTGGAGTGCGGTAAATACCCCATAATGTTTGCAAATTTTGCTTGAGTCTTGCAAGTTCTACACTTGAAACATCACGTATTTTTACCTTTTTTGACCTTTTACCGGTCTTGCCTGTTAAACCTTTCTCATGACTTAAATATTCATCTACAAATTTTTCTGGCGCTTTTACCATTTTTCCACCCTTTTAGAAAAGGTTTAAAATATATATTAACGACCAAAATCTCTGACAACAAAAAACAAACGTCTCTAAATGCACACACACAACAAGTTCCCTAATTTTTAAGAAATTCCACTATTTTGACTGGGCGACCACCTCCTTTTCTTCTGCACATTCTTTCGTTTCTTCTATAAAATGTTTTGCTGCGTCATAGGTTTCTTTAATCTCTAACACAGATGGCCCATACTTCGCATACTTTACCATATCACATCGCTCAAGAAATTCTCGAACCAATTCTTTGTGAGTATCGTCCAATTTATTCGTGTGTGCCATTTCTATGAGGAATTCATCTGTAGTACGTTCGGGAGCCAATAACCCAAAACGATCTTCAATATAATGCCGCAAAATGTTTGTTATACGATAATAATATTCCTTAACTAACCCTTTAGAAATCAGATCCTCTTTTAACAACCTTTCCAACAATTCATAAGCAACCTCATGTGGAGTTCTTTTCGCAAATTCCTGTTCCTGTCTCTTTTGACCAATTTTACGTTTATTGATTAACCAATATGCTATGCCAGACACCAAGAGCACTCCAATTCCCACAAAAATCCCCACAACCAATCGCCTAAAATTTGTGGGTGCATTCAAAGGAGGATGAATGTCTTTTATATCAGCTAAAACTTCTCCTTCTTTTATAACCCCTTTGACATCTACCGCAATTTCATTTGTGGCGACTTCGCCTTCACCCCGGCTGCTTTTGTATTTTATTTTTAGAGATGGTACCGTTTGGCGTCCAATTTCGTATGAACTCAACACATAGGCTCGTTCAATGATTGAATATCCATCTTTTTCTCTTTTAGGTCCTTCGGCACCATAAGTTTTTTTTACAGTAAATGCTCCGAGTTGTTCATTAAGCTCAGGAAATTGTATAGTAATTTCATCTTGGTACTTTACACGAATTCCAAATCTTATCTTATCGCCAATCGTTACCTCGTTTTTATCTACATTTGCAGTCGCTTCTACTGATGCTATATTTCCCTTGTTATCTGATGCTTGAGCAAAAATCGTATTCTTTGCAGGTACTAGTGTATATACAACTAATACCAAAATCAATAGTGTACTTAGGAATATACAATGCCTTTTTGTAACCTTATTTAACATAATACAGACAGGTTAAAGCCAAAAATATTTTAGATTTACGATTTGGGATTTGGGATTTAAATCGTAAATCTCAACTCGTAAATCATAAATTCTTGCCAAACCAAAATGGTAAAGAAACAAATATTTAAAGAGGCTAGTATCTCTTTTCCCTTACCCTGAAGAAACGAATTATGGGTTCTACATAGTGTTTGTTGGTATTGATCACGATTTCATCAACGCCCATTGACCGAAATAGTCTCGTTCGTTCTTTTGCCTGCCCGTTGCTCAAAACACTAAATTCCTTTCTCACCAATGGGCTTGCCGTATCTATTAAAAGCCTCTCGCCGGACTCCGCATCTTTTAATTCAACAAAACCTACGTTTGGTAGCTCATGCTCTCTGGGGTCTACAATGCTAATTGCTATCATATCATGCTTTTTATTTGTGATGCGCAACATATGTGCATAATCATTTGCTATAAAATCAGAAACGATGAAAGAAATAGCGCGCCTGGAAGATATCTTGTTCAAATATTCTAGCGCCACTGAAATATTTGTTCCTTTCCCAGTAGGTTCTGTACACAAAAGTTCCCGGATAACTCTTAATACGTGTCTTGTACCCTTTTTCGGAGGGATAAATTTTTCAATTTTATCTGTAAACATAATCATACCTACCTTATCATTATTCTTTATGGCAGATAACGCAAGGATTGAGCAAATTTCTATTGCAACCTCGTTTTTCAAGTGCTTTATTGATCCAAAATTCCCAGATGCACTTACATCAACAAGGAGCATTACCGTTAATTCACGTTCTTCTACATAACGTTTAATAAAGGGGCGACCCATGCGTGCAGTCACATTCCAATCAATTGTCCGGATTTCATCTCCCGGCTGATACTCACGCACCTCGTCAAACTCCATGCCCCGCCCTTTAAAAACACTGTGGTACTCACCTACAAACGCCTCATTGACAAGACGACGGGTATGAATCTGTATTTGCTGTATCTTTTTTAATATATCTTTTGAGATCATAAGTGGATGTATGTTTAAAACCTTTAACGGCGATTTGTTTTCATAGTAAGTCGAGTTTCATGTACTGCCTAAACTCGAACTTCTAAATCTGAAATCTAAAACAAATTCGAACAATCTAAATTCAAATATAAGTGCAAGACAGCTCAAAACATTAGGATTTTGGATTTTGACATTGTTAAGAATTTAGATATTCGAGCTTGGAATATTATCCGTTATTGTTTGTTTTACTGTGATTTTATGGAACTTCAACATTATCAAATATCTTTTGTACAATATCCTCAGGTGTTATCTCCTCGGCTTCAGCCTCGTAAGTAACAATTACCCTATGGCGAAGGACATCCATTCCTATAGACTTTACATCCTGGGGAGTCACAAATCCCCTTCCCTTTATAAAGGCATGCGCCTTGGCAGCAAGTGTAAGATATATAGTTGCACGCGGGGAGGCGCCGTATTCTATAAATTCATCCAATTTAAGATTATATGCTTTTGGGTCCCTTGATGCGAATACGATATCAATAATATAATCCTTGATCTTGTCATCTATATAAATTTCGTCTACTAACGCACGCAGACGTAGGATATCCTTGGGAGAAATAACAGGAGTTACATTAAAATCCTTTTTTGTTAATGCCATACGTTCCATGATTTCCCGTTCCTCCTTTTTATCAGGATAAGTTATATTTAATTTAAACATAAAGCGATCTACCTGTGCCTCTGGTAGTGGATAGGTACCTTCATGTTCAATTGGATTTTGTGTAGCCAGCACAAGAAATGGTTCCTCCAATTTAAATGTCTCATCGCCAATTGTTACCTGCCTCTCCTGCATTGCCTCAAGAAGTGCGCTTTGCACCTTTGCAGGGGCGCGGTTAATCTCATCGGCAAGGACAATATTAGTAAAAATAGGTCCCTTCCTCACTGTAAAATCACCGTTTTTGGGATTATAAATAAGGGTGCCTAATAAATCGGCGGGAAGTAAATCTGGTGTAAACTGTATCCTTTGAAAGCCGACTTGCATCGCACTGGCAAGGGTTGTAACTGACATCGTTTTTGCTAGCCCCGGAACACCCTCCAGCAGTACGTGTCCATTTGAAAGGATGCCTATTAACAACCTTTCAATCAAATACTTCTGTCCTACAATTACCTTGCCAACTTCATACATCAAGGTGTTAATGAAGTCGCTTTCTTGCTTTATCTTTTCCGTAATCTTTTTAACATCCGCTTCCATCTATTCCTCCACCGCAAATTATTGATTTTTATAATATAAACTATTCTTAATGTAATATTTAATTAATTTCAATAAACAAAAAATACTTGGAAATTTGTTCCATTTATAAACACAAATTTAATTAAATATTCAAAGCATTATATAATAAATTTATCTGCTTTAAAACATTCATTTTACAAATTCACCCTATCAGGAAAGTGCTTGACACCCTATTAAATTGATGCTACGATTAAAAAACTTTGATTACTATTTTCTCATAACACAATATGTTACAACCAGATTAGTCTCTTTTTGTTTCATTACATAAAAAGAAAAAAGGCGGCTAACAGCTTTTTCTAGTAATATATTGCATAAGCATTAAACAAAAATTGCCAAAAGATACTCCTGTTGTTTCGATAATTGGTAAACAAAACGTAGGCAAGACCACACTCATCGGGATTATTATACCAATATTGATGAGAAAGAGATATAGAGTCGGTACAATTAAATATAATATCCCGCACTTTGAAATAGATTATAAGGGTAAGGATACTTACAAACATTTTCAAGCAGGAGCAGATGTCGTATCTATATCCTCTCCAAAAAAACTGGCAATCATAAAAAGGGTTGGCCGAAAATCTCCGTCAATAAAAGATATTATTAGACGTAATTATTTGGATGTAGATATTGTACTTGTGGAAGGTTATAAAAAATACTGTTACCCCTATATCGAAATTAATAATAACCACCATCAAACGAAACCTACTCTTAAGGAATACAAACACCATATAAAGGTAACAAGTGTAACTAAGGCACGTTCGCCTGTGCCTGCTTTTAATAAAAGTGACTTAAATAGCATTGTAAAATTTATAGAATCACAAGTTAAGTAAATTTGATTGGAGGTGATAAGTGTTTCAAAGAAGTACTATGCGATTTATTCCGAATTTAACATATTTCATTAACAAATTGTAAATATATGTAACATTTTTTATGGAGGAACGTTAGTTGAAGAAGATTTTTAGTTGTTGTGCAATTCCTATTACAGCTATGTTTGGTTTGTATTTCGGTTTTGCCAGTTCTACAGTAAACGCAGAGGATGTCAACAAGACCTACAAAGACACCTGTGAGTTATGTCATGGTACTGATGGCAAAGGTAGCGAAGCTGGGAAGCAATTTGGCGTGCCAGATTTTACGAATGCTGATTATCAAAAGTCCAGAACTGATGCGCAGATGAAGGAATCAATGACCAATGGCACAAAGAATCCGAACTATGTAAAACTCTCAGACCTCGGAGTTGATGCTGCAGACCTCGACGCACTTATTACGTTAGTTCGTGGATTCTGTAAATAAATTAAAACCTATAGACAGGTTTTATATGATATATAAGCTTTGGAAGGGTAGAACATGAAAATGTCCTACCCTTTTTCTTTTATGCGCAATGACATTATCAAAATTGACGGCTCGTTTGGCGAAGGGGGGGGTCAGATTCTGCGTACAGCCCTTTCGTTATCGGCTATTACAAAGAAACCTTTTGAGATATACAATATCAGGGCAAGTAGAAAAACACCCGGACTCAGCCCACAGCACCTGCAAGCGGTCAATGCCACTGCCCAAATCTGCAATGCAGAAGTTATTGGGAATCAACTCCGATCTACGGACCTCAAGTTTTACCCTGGGGAGATACAGGCAGGAACCTACCATTTCAACATAGGTACAGCGGGATCCGTTTCTCTTGTTTTACAGACTATATTTTATCCACTAAGCCTAGCGGATAAACCTTCCTTAATTACCATTATTGGAGGTACACACGTCACCCACAGTCCTTGCATTGATTATCTCACACAACAGTGGCTGTACTTTCTTAAAAAAATCGGCTTTGATGCAGCGATAAAAACTCTCAGGGCAGGATTCTATCCACGCGGAGGAGGCGAGGTTTCAGTCAGAATAAATCCAGCAAGTTTACAGCATCCGCTACGAATAGATGACAGAGGGAAATTCATCAAGGTAGAGGGCTTGTCCACCATAAGTAACCTGGATATAAACATTGCTCAAAGACAGCAATTACAGGCAAAAAAAAGACTTTTAGAGTATGGTATACCACACGAAATATCCGTGGAAGAAATGCCAGCTATCGGAAAAGGCACAATGCTACTTCTGGTTGGTAAATTTGAACACAGCCAGTGTTGCTATTTTAGTTTAGGGGCAATTGGCAAACGTGCAGAAACCGTTGCTGATGAAGCCTGTAATGAATTCTTCCATTTCCTTAAAACCAAGGGCATCATTGACGAGTATCTCGCCGACCAGCTTATCATCCCGCTTGCCCTCACTAAAGGGTCATCACTATTTATCACGCCCAGGATTACACAACACCTGTTAACTAACATTGATGTAGTAAAACTTTTTTTACCAGTGAGTATTGACGTTTCAGGAAATCTAAGCGAAGAAGGATTTGTTAAAATTGAGCATTTAGCATAGCGATTGATACATTTGATATATTAAGCATAAATCGGAGGTTTGTTATTTAAAGATTCAATTTGACAAACAATAACCGTCACCATATATTTAAATTCAATAACTGTTCAATTGAATTTAGAAGCTATGTGACATAAGCTCGATTGTAGAATTATAGATAAAAAATAAAAATGTAAAATGACAAATCAAAATTCAAAATACCTTCAAGATCAATTATTTTCAGTCATACTTAACTTTGAAAGACAAAAGATGATTTTTACATTTTAATATGTATTTTTAATCTTTGATTTTTTGATTTCTAAATGTCAATGTTAGTTACAAAATCCACAACAAAGAAAACCTCGCAATCCACGCTAAATCAATCAGTTCAATACCTGAAAGGTGTTGGACCAAAACGATGCGAAATCTTCGGACGGATGGGGATCCATACAATTCATGACATGCTTTATTATCTTCCAAGGGATTACAGGGACTACACCAAAATACAAAAGATTTCAGATGCAAAAATAGGTGATGAAATTACCATTCAGGGCAAAATAGCTGGCATTAATAACAGAATAGCCAGGAACAGAATGCACATCCTCGAAGTCTTTGTTAGCGACAATACAGACACGATTGCTGCGACATGGTTCAATCAGCCTTTCCTTGCAAGTAAATTCCATATTGGAGACAATGTATTCCTGCATGGGAAGGTGGGGGAATATAAGTACCTGCAGTTATTAAGCCCCGAATACGAAATCATTCAGGATGATGAAGCCAGTATAAAAGAAGGAAGTGTTATCCCCATTTATCCCCTCGCTGAACATATGAGCCAGACACATTTCAGAAAGATTATGAATGAGACAGTGCATCATTTTGCCGATTATATTGAAGAATTACTTCCAGAAGAGATTATTAAAAGGAATCATTTAGTCCCACTTAATATTGCTATAAGAGACGTCCAATTCCCTAAAACGGTTGAGTGTCTGAAAGATGCAAAATCACGACTTGTCTATGACGAATTGTTTATACTTGAGATGGCGATGGCATTGAGAAGGAGCGGTATTAAAAATGAAATTGGAATTCCATTCAAGGTGGGACCCAATGTGGATACGCACATCCGCAATCTCATACCTTTCACCCTGACCAACGCCCAGGAACGAGTAATTCATGAAATCAAAGAGGACATGCGAAGCAATAAACCCATGAACAGATTGCTCCAGGGAGATGTCGGTTCTGGCAAGACAGTCGTTGCTATTTACGCCATCCTTGCCGCCATTGCCAATGGCTATCAGGCGGCATTCATGGCGCCTACGGAAATATTATCTGAGCAACACTTCCAGACCCTCCAGAAATACCTGC
>Ga0209212_1005887_pt1 | contig 14354 bp, 23 predicted proteins | sample RifGroC2_FD_183996 | JGI IMG/M metagenome (GOLD analysis project Ga0209212, IMG submission 183996) | Groundwater microbial communities from Rifle, Colorado, USA - Groundwater C2 (SPAdes) (version 2) | ecosystem: Environmental > Aquatic > Deep subsurface > Groundwater | place: Rifle, Colorado... | reverse complement strand
GAAGGACCTTCAATAGAGAGTTTGCAATACTGCACCTTTCCGCCAAGATCCCGGTCAGTTGCAAACACTGCTCGTATCCTGCTGAAAAACCGCAGTATGTAAGGAAAATCAGATTTCTTCGTGCCGGGCACCAAGTGAAATTCCGTGATTCCGCGCCAGGTGTCCACGTTTGGACCCGAGTCGGGCGTATGCATGACCACGTCTTCCGGATAGGTGATAGCGCATGGGAAGATGGTAAAAGTTTCTGGAAACTCGTCCTTTTCGAATAACAGGTACGAACGGACATGCTGTCCCCTGCCATCGCTCACCTGCGCCGCTTTCCTGGCAATGTCATCAATCCATTGTTCAAGCATTGTCGTCCAGCTCCCTGGTCATGGCCTCTACCGCCTGCTGGTGGAAGGTATCGATCATCCGCTTTGTGCGTTCGAGACCGTTATAGAAGATACCCAGCCCCGCCGTCCCTTTCCGTTGGACAGCCCGGGCAATCAAAAATGCAATCTGCCTTACCCTTGCTGGGCTGGACGCCAGGCCTTTGGACTGCACCCACGACTCCAGCTTGGTAGAATTGGCCATGCGCTTGCCCGGAGGCCTGCCGGCATTCAGAACAAAGATATAAACGTCCGGCCGTCGCATGGTCGATTGAACCTTACCGACGATCTGGTATGGACCGGGCAAGACCTGGCTCGCTATGGATCGCCTGGCTTCACCCGTGGCGCCGATCGGGACCAGCCGGGTGACTGCGCCGTGCGCAGCTGAGACTGATTTCTTCATTGCCGGCTCAAGGTGTCTCGATCTGGCTCGCGCATAGTTGGCTGCCAGGTTGAGCTTGCGCAGTTTGTCAGGTATGTCGATCTCGAATTCGACCATTGCGCCTCACAGGTAGGGTATCGAATAATTTTGCTGGATGTCGGCAATCTGCCGGGGGAACTCGTTTATATAAAACGTTTCGCCAAGTTCCGAACTTCCGGCCCGGCCGCCGAACGCGGTCAACGCCTTTTGTCGCATCAGAGCCGCGATCTGCAGCGCCAGCCAATGCACGTCGGCCGGCGGTAGGCAGCGCTGAATGGCTGCCCCTGTATGGGCCTCTGCGGTCGTCCCGTTCACTCCCCGGGCAATGATATAGGTTCTATATACCGCGATCGCCGAATCGTCGATGTGGGCGGCTTTAGTGGTCGCATTCCAACCGCGCGAACACACCAGCCTATTCCCGCCGATCTTCCGGATGTATAGGTCTTCGGTTCCGATCTGCAGCACCTCGCCGGCGTGAAACTCAGCGCCGTTATCGGCGGTGATTTCCTCGCTGGCATTATCAATGGCGCCGTTGAGCAGCGAGACTGCCGCGGTCGGAGCTGGGCTGCGATCGCCGCCGTTGCCGGCGGTTACCAGTTCCTGTTCGGTGCCGATCGAGAGCACCATACCTGGAGATAACAGACTGCCGTCAGTTGTTACCAGCGTCACGGCATTGATGAGCTGATCAACTGTGATTCCCATGTCAACCTGCTCATTGAATAGGCCCCATAACCCGTCGATCTCCACGGCCGTGCCCCAGCCCGCTTCGCGCTCCAGCCAGGTATACGGACCGGATTCCCAGCACCGGTCGCCGGGCTTTGCGGTGTAATCGGTAACCGCGACTCCATCCACCCGCACCGCGGTGATCGAGAGCAGCGGCATGCCAAGATCGAGCGTTTCCGTAGATTGCGCAGCACCCTGGGGAACGCTTGACAGCGTGCGCGTCTCGTAAACCGGGATGAATCTGCCAAACCGGCGCGCTAAAAACTGGCTCGCCTCGCGGATGCGCTGCGCCAGCCTGGGCTCGTCGCCATTCAGTTTGAGGTCTGCTACCAATTCATTGACCGAGGCGTAAATCTGTGCATTCGACATCAGCAATCCTCGTTTTTTGTGGACCGTCCTCTCCCCGCTGGAGTCAACCATCAGGGAGAGGAAAAAATCATAAGTGTTTTTTAGCCGGACCGCTTCCTGCTGTGGCTGTGTTTTTCTGGCGCTTCAGCCGGTGCTTCTGTGGAAACGGATTCTGCCGGTATTTCAGCAGGAGGTGATTCCTCTGGCGCTTCGGCCAGTGTTTCCGTGGAAACGGATTCTGCCGGTATTTCAGCAGGAGGTGATTCCTCTGGCGCTTCGGCCGGTGTTTCCGTGGAAACGGTTACCTCGGGCGCCTTCACCGCCTTACCCATCAGAATCAGGGTTTCCGCATCCTCGTCCGCCAGAGTAAGCTGGGTTCCGGCTGCATAACCTTCGCCGCGGATTCCAACGCTGCGCGTTAAGATGACATCCACCATGAGGCACCGCCTTTAGGCTGCGCCTTCGGCTGGGCTGAGGTGCAGCTCGCCGGCATTGGCTTGTGGGTAATCCTTGGCGTTTAATTGGATGGCGATGCAGAAGGTCGGGGTAGCGGCAACCGCGTTCGGCACAATGACCAAAGGGCGCACATAGCGCTCCTGCGGTTGGTGGATTTCCAGGGTTGTCAAACCCTTGGCCGGAATGGTGGTCGAAAAAGCAACTGAAGTTCCAGCCAGGTCGGCCATTGTAGCGCCGGCCGGATCGGTATCCTGTTGCGCCTTGATGGAGAAGTTGAGAGCTTCACCCTCCAGCGCGCCGGCGATAAACGCAACCGAGTCAAATCCCTGCATGTCAACGATTGCCCCTGTCAGGGTTTCGTTGTCAGCGACTTTTAACGCGGAGATGCTGATTTTGGTGTTCTTTAGCAAACTAAACATATTTCACCTCGTTTTATGATCTATTCCCATTCCCCGGACAACTTAATTCTGGGGAATGGGCTGAAGTCATCAGTACAAGCCGTTTATGCGGTCAGGGCATCCAGCATGGCGCTGAACGACTGCGCCATGCGCACGGCCACATCCACATCCTGCATGCCGGTGATCAGCACGTCGCCGGAAGTAGAGTTGGTGAATGGATCGACAATCACATCCAAACCGCCCCACATGAGGTAAACCAGGTCGGCCCAGTTGCCGAAGAAGATCGCGGAGCACACCGCCCCGGAAGCGCCCTTCACCAGGTTGCTGGCAACCTGATTGGTAACATACGCCGGGTAGCCATTGAGCGGTGTTGACGGGCTGTTCTCATCCCAGACCATGCGCGAATCGGAGTTCGCGACCTTGGCGGTTTGCTTCAGCTTGCCGCGCACCTTGGCATTGGTGATATAGGCCAGAGAGCCAATATCCGCATTGTCGACCGAAACATCGGTTTCCAGGTCAACGATATCTGCCCAGTCGGGGGCAGCGCCGTTAGCACCGCCGGCCACTGAGCCGATGCCGGTGGTGTATTGCACGCCGCGCGGCTGATTGGCGGCACCCAGACCGTGCATGCCAGCCAGATCGATTCCCAATGCCAGCGTGGTAGCCAGGTCATCGCGCACCATCATTTCTGCATCGAGAGAGGACTGTTTGAGGAAACGCCGGGTGAGCTGCAGGTACGCGCCAACCGTTCGGGGCCGACCCTCGATTTGACCAAACTTTAGCTCGCTCTTGGCCGGAGAGGTGCCCTCACCGATCCAGTAGGCATTGGAGGACTGGGTTTTCTTGGGGATGTCGATATCCCCAACCAGCCCGGTCAGTACCTGGGCGCCAGCCTGGCGGGTAACCATTTTGTTGCGCAGCACGTCGATGAACGAGCTGGCGAGCAGATCGGTGCGCACCAGGTAACCGCCGGTCTCCGGATTGCCAGCCTGCTGGGTGTTCTGCAGACGCATGGCTGCGCCACGGCGATCAACCGGGGCGATCATCAAATCCCACGGCACAAAAAAGCCCTTGGGATCGCGACCAAGTTTCTTGGCCATCGCCCGGCTGGCTTCCAGCTCCAGCCCGGCATCATCCCAGGCGCGCGGGTTGGCAAGCGCTTCCAATGAGCAGCGAATCATGCGCAGCAAAGAGTAGTTCTGAATCTCTTTGGCTGACATGCCAATCGAGAGATCGGCTTCATCGGGCTGGATGATGCGGCGGCCGTCGGAAGGCTGACCGGGCTCGTCGTCCGCATTACGCATGGACAGATAAAGTTCGTTGGCAGCTTTTGCTTCTGCCTTGGCTGTGTCCAAATCTGGGCGCAATGCCTGCGCATCGGCAACTTTGCCAGAGGTGAACGCATCATCGATGCGCGCGGCCACGTCTCGCACACGCGCCTCCGCCGTTTGAACGGCATCCATATAGGGCTTTAAGTTTCTCATTTTCAGACTCCTTATCTGAGAAGTTTGGCTTCGTCCCGGAGGCGCTGTACCTCGGGATCGATGGTTTCAACCGGTTTTGGCTGCGCTATATTGAGCAGCCCGGCCGGAACGTGCATGTAGTTTTTGAGCGCATTCTGCATTTCCTGGTTATCCAGGGGTGCGCGTTCGCCTCCAATCACCTCGTCGGCAAAACCAAGTTTTACCGCTTCGTTGGCGCTCATCCAGGTTTCGTCCGTCATCATGCGACCCATGCGCTCGGCGCTGATCCCCGTTTTACCAACATAGGTGTCCAGAATGCCGGCCTTGACGCTCTTGAGGGTGGTGACCATGCCCTCCATCGTTTCGATGTCCAGCCAGGCCCAGAACACTGAAAAGCCCGGATCGTGGATCATCATATAGGCCGTATCCTGGATCTGGATTCGATCACCGGCCAGAGCCACCACCACCGCAGCCGATGCAGCCATACCGTCGATCTTGACGGTGACATGCCCTGGGTAATCCTTGATAATGGTGCGCATGACGCTGGCGGCGATCACATCCCCACCAGGCGAATTGATCCGGATGGTGACCGGTCCATTGGCGCCGACCCGGTAAAGGTCGTCTTTGAACATATTGGGAGTCACGTCGTCATCGAACCAGATGTACTCCGAGATCGCCCCGTATAGCTCAACCTCTGCTTCGCCGCTTTCGGTTTCAGCCGCATTGCGTACGCGCCAGAAAGCCGCTCCAGGTTTGGCGGTCCCTTCAAAGCATCGAATGGGTTCTCTTTTCCTCATTCCTTACCTCCCTGCTGATCACCTTGGCCTTGCTCTGGTTTGGCCAAAACCTGCACCGATCCGTCCGGCAGGATTATGGCCATGTTGGATGGAATGTAGTGATAATCACCGCCTTCGTAAGAAGGCATGTCATCGATGGCCAGCGCCTGGTTCGGCGTGTACTGGCCGGACATGATTTTTTCTTTCTGGTAGGCCGAACGCTCTTTCGCATTCATCCGCAGGAAAGCTGCTCGGTTGAATTTCCAATAACTGAAGGACTGATCACGCAGCGGTAGCCAGCGAATTTTCGCGCCCTGCTCCCACTGCACCAGGTAGGGATCGAGCGTGGATTTCATGTAATCCTCGTCGTGCTGCGAATTGGCTTCGTAGCTCTCTTTTCCCTGGTTCAGTTTGTAAAGCGGGAATTTGAAGAAATTGGCGATATCAACATCGGTTGCGGAAATCGATTCAAGGAATTGCGCATCCACCGGCTTGATTTGCACCATCTCGAATTTCGCAACTTCGTCGTCAAGCACCACCACGCCGCCAGCATTATTCGCACCGGCGGCTGATTCCCAATAGGATTCGCGCACCTTTGCGCGGGCGTCTTTACCAACTCTACCCTTCATAGTGGCGATGGCACCGGGCATCAGCCCTTTTTCGTAGATTCCCGCCTGTGTTTGTGAAGCTGCCTGGCGCCGCCCAATCGTTTCACGGGCATAAGTCAGGACACTCTTGCCATTGATTCCATTGACCGAATTGATCATCAGGTGCAGCACTTCGACGTCCGGAATGTCATCCTCCGATCCATCCGCAAAAATGGTGTGATATACAAGACTGCCGTCTTTCTTAATGTCGGGGTGGGTGACATCGGATGGCAAAACATAAAGTTCGCTGGTGCGTGGGCGGAACCATAAGTACGCATCGCCCCAGAAAAGCAGCCACATAATGGCGGTTTTCTTGAGAATGAATGGGATCTGGTACGGATTCGGTTGCACTTCCACCAGGTAGGCCATGTTGCGCCGCAGTCCGTCAGGATAAATCCGGTCAACTTCTCCTGGTTTTCGAGAAACGAGCTGCTGCATTGGAATCATGGCGATATCGTCACTGATGGTGTTGGCGCAGCGGTACACTGACGCGATTCGTTTGGAAGTTTCGGGTGTGACGACTTGACCGGACAATGTTGGCAGCGGGAATCCGCCGACTAATTCCGGCCGGGTCCAGGTGGGCTTTACGGTATCCTGGGGTCGCAGCGAACGTATGGCGCTACTGAGGATCATATTCACTGCCTCCACTTATTCCGAGTAAGAATGCCCAGCCAATACACATCGCGCCTGCCACAAACCAGGTGGCTAATGGGGAAATTTGGTAGGTGCCTACCAGGATCAATGCGCATCCGATTACGCCCAGGAGATCATCGAGATATTTCCGCATCACATACCCCACTCCGGGTCCATGATTTTGTCGCTGATATCCCCGTCGCTGGCGTCCTTCAGCTCCTGGACCCGCACCATCGCATTGATTCCCGCAGCCAGCAGGTCAATACGCTTGGTGTCTGAAACGTTCTTTTTGCTCAGCTTGATGTTCTCATTGGAATCCTGCTCGACCACTGCATTGGCCAGACACCAGGTCAATACCGGGCTGCCGTCATGCACAAGTTTTCCCTGCGCAATTAGCTCCCGAAATAGCTTCGTAGGTTCGCTCAGCGTGCGCACGCCCTGGCGGATTTCGACGCAGGTATAGCCCTGGTCCGCCATCTCATTGGCAAAATGGGTCGCGTTGTAGGGGTCAAAACAAATCTCGTGCACGATCCAGCCGTAATTCAGCTCGCAGTCATGGATGTGAGTCTCGACCGCGTGGTAATCGGTGACGCTGCCATCCGTGACGATCACCCAGCCATCAGCTGCCCAGGCCCGGTATTCGACCTGGTCGGTCTTTTCATGCCTAGCGATGGCCTCGGACGGGATGAACCCGGTTGCGGTGATTGCGATTCGACCATCCTCCAGGTCAAAAATAAACGCGTTGGCAGTCAGGTCGATTTTCTTCGAAAGGTCCAGGCCAGAGATCGTCTGGCGTCCGTGGGTGAGCTTGAGGAATTCCTCTCGAGATATTGCTAACTTTTGGAAGATTGGCAGCAGATCGCCGATGAAGCTATCCTGGGCCCCATAGACCCAGATATTTAAGTTTTTCACCCTGAAATTGCGGATCTTCACCGGGTTTTGGCTGTCAAAAGCCTCGTCGTGTTGCTCTTTGATCTTCTTCAGCCCGGCCGGGGTTGCTGCACGCAGTGGGTTAGCCTTGATCCAAACATCCGGATCGTGCTCGTCGTCGCCCTCGTCCAGCTCGCGAATGATTACGAAATAGCGTTCATTCGTGCGGATTCCAGTAACGATCTGCTTGCAATACTCGTATTCCTGGTAGCACGGGTTCTGCTCTGTATTGAAACCAGCTGTGGTGATGATGAATAGCAGCGCCTGAGAACGCTGTCCCCACGCCGACCACAGCAGATCATAGATTTCAGAGGATGGATGGGCATGGTATTCATCGATGACGCCGCAGGATGGATTCAGCCCGTCTTTGTTTTTAGTGTCCTTGCTGAGCGCGCGCATCTGGCCACCGCGGGTCATGTGGCCAATCTCGTAATCGCGGATTTTCAACCGCTTGCGGATATCCGGGCTCTTCTGGGCCATTGATTTGGCAAAACGGTAGATGATTCTCGCCTGCTCTTTGTCCACTGCTGCGTAGAATACGGCCGGGCTCTCTTCGCCGTCGCCAGCCATCATGTACAGCCCAACACCTGCCAGGATGGTCGACTTGCCGTTCTTGCGGGCTTCCTGGATATAGGCTTTCTCGTACCGCCGGTAACCGGTCTCCATGTGGACCCAGCCGAAGACACAGCCAAGATCAAACTTTTGGAATGGCAGCAGCTCAATCGGCTTACCTGCCAGCGGTCCCTCGACGTGCTTGCAGTAGCTGAACCAGGTGTAAATGCGGTCCGCCTTGGAACCGTCAAAAATCCATGGGAAGTCCGCCGACCCCTGGCGCGCCAGATCGTCCAGGTGGCGCTGGCAGGCCAGGCGCTCCAGGCGCCCGACTACCCGCCGCCCCTCGACGACGTCCATTGCGTACTGCGTGCAGGGATGATTCTCAGTCATCAGTCGAATGATTCTCCAAAGCCATCAGGATCGTCGTCCGCCTTCTTCTTGGCCAGGCGCGCCCGGGCAGCTGGTGACAGCCCCAACTTATCAGAGTACGCTGCTACAACCCGTGCCCAGGATTGAGCGAGCTTAATTGCTTCTTCCTTGGACAGCAGATCGCCGTTGTCATCCTCGATCACCAGCTGCTTTGCGGTCAGCCGGTAATTGACGACCGCGTCACAGTAGATGGCCAGCATCTCGCAGTCCAGGTTGTCCAGAATTTCCAGACCGGCCGACTGCTTGCGCACCCGCGCCCAGACTTTCCGGGCCTCGTCGCTCAACCAGTCTGGCGCCCGCAGCGAGACCTTCGTCTTACGCTTCATTCCCTCCGCCGCCTTCTGGCGTGATTCAACCTCGGCCTGGGTCCAGTGCTTTCCTCTGGACTTTTTGCCGACGGCCATCTGATTAGCGGAAACGGGGTTAGTGGGCATAATAAAAAATTTGGTTAATGGTTTCGATCGGGGACATTTTCTTTCGGCAAGTGCAAATCGGCTTTAACTTTGGAATCTTCAAACTTTTTTCTACCCCCTGGGGTTGTGCCATAACGTTCGCGATTCGTTTTGATCGTGTGACACGAAAGACAGAGGGTTTGGAATGGTCCAGCAAAGAATTTCTTTTCATCGTTGTTGTGTGGCTCGATGTGATCCACATGGTTCCCAAGGACTTGCCTGCCGTGTTTCCTGCATTCACGGCAAAAAGGTTCTTTAGCCAGGTGTTCCTTTCGGATCTGTTTCCAACGCGCTGAGTTGTATAGCCTGGTACTGACTGGATCGTGAGGGAACAAACGATCAGGCTTCTGTCTGTGAACAGCACAACGACCTGACCGCACCAGGTTGATGCAGCCGGGATACGTGCATATGCGGAGCGCTGCGGTTGGCATTACACTGTCTCCATATAGTGTTCGCCATCGACGTAGATGGCAGCATACCGACGCTCACCCAGCTTTGCCCAGGTCTCTGTAACGACAACGTCTTTCACCTGGACCACCTGAGCCTGGGTCAAATAGTCGACCACATCCGCCTTGAGTGATGGCGCTTCCCTTATTCGCAACCCATCAGAAATGACCTTCATGCGCAATCCACCAACCGGCTCGGGTTGGGTGGTGGGAGCGGGAGGGATAGACAGCCTATCCAGCTCAGGCAAATTAAAACGGGTGATCATCTCGGCCAGGGTGCCGTTGTAATAATCCCCGTCGAGATCCAGACTTTCAGCGCCCCAATCTGGTCCATACAGTTTGAATGTGTACTGATGGAACGTCCACTTATCCCAGGGCTTGGGAACGTCAACCGGGCCGGTGATATCGCACAGCCACAGATGGAATTGTTTCCAGTAATCAGCATGCGAGCCGTTCGGGTCCCAGAATGATTTGGCTGAATAAATCGCCATTGGCAGAGGAGAAGCTAGGTCCTTCAACCGCTCCATAAAGGAATAGAGCACGTCCATCGCCCGGGTTGGGACCGTCTTCCACCACTCAAAGTCACAGGCAAGCGGCAGCAGGCCGAACGTATCCCGCTCGAGCAGTGACCAGAACACCTCTGCCTGGCGGCGCGGGCTGACATCCCACGTCAAGAAATGGAAAGGCAAGCGATATAGGAATGGCCTGCAGATCGCCCAGTTCTGCGAATAATCCGGATCGGCCCAGTTCGCCTGGGAGGTTTTGATCCCAACGAAAGAAGCGCCTTTCGCGCGCGCTTTGAGCGGATTGAACATCTGCGGCGTGCTGTTTTTATCCTGCCAGACGCTGATATCGACGCCTTTTGCGTTCATTTATCGTCTTCGCTTTCCAGATTCCAATCATCCGGTCGCCAGACCGGTTTGATCAGGTTGGACTCTAGCTGCTCGATCAGGCGGGTAATGCCCTGCATGAGATACTCAATTCGCTTCAGTGCCTTGCCCAGGTAGATTTTGAAACGAGCGTTGGCGTACTCCAAGTCGGTATATTTCTTATCCTGAATGGCCATCTGATCTTTCATTTTGTCGAGCAGCTTAAAGGCGCCATCAAGTGTGTGCTCATCCGCCTCAGCCTCTTCATGCTTGGCCGAGGCTTCTAAGTGTTTGGCTTCGGCTTTGATTTTTCGGCGTTGCGGCCCCGTGAGAACAATCACGCTGATGAAGCTGCCGATCCCTGTCAATCCACCCAGGACGGAGAGAATCGTCTGCCAATCCATAAATTACCCGCCGTTATAATCGGACGGGTTCGGCGGCGCTTTAAACGGCAATAAATTGCCGTACAAATCCTTCGCTGTATCAACAATCCTGGCGGCAAGTGAACTAACCACCGCCAGCCAGGAGAGCCAGGTCACACCATCGCCGACTAAACCGCTGTATTCTCCGAGATAGTCAGTAGAAATCAGCCTCACCACGAATACAAAGGCCAGCCAGCCAATAACATATGGCACGACTTTCGATTGATAAAAATCGGCTAATTTTTGCAATTCGAATTTCTTTTCGCGGATCGCCAGGGCCACAGCCAGGATCACCTGCAGCAATATCAGCCCCAGCAGGGTCACTAGCTGCTCCACCGGCAGTTCTGCTAGAACCGTTGCGACGATACCCTCCGGAGGTGATTCAGGCGTTCCTGCCTGGGCAAAAACGGGAAAAACGATCACCGTGATCAGCATAAGAACCAGAACGACCGCTGAAATTACCGATTTGATCTTCATTTTGATCCCTCCGCAGGAAGTTAACAAAAAACCGGAGCTCTCTCCAAACCTGAATTTTCAGGTTCAGACAGAGCCCCGGCTGTTCAAGACAGCGCCCGACGGGCTAACGTACTACCGAATTATACAACAAATTTTCTAAAACATATTAATTAGGTATGTCCTGGTTGTTTTTTTTCACCCTGACATCTTCGCTGAGCCTGATATCGACAAAAGCCAGCTCGTAGTTCTTGACGATCAGAATCACCTCGCCATGCTTCCGCTCCTTGACGCTCTTGAGCTTCCGGGCGATGTTTAATAGTGTGTCCGGATCAAGTACCTCCAAAACCTCTTGCATTTTTTCGTCCTGGTCGATTTGATTGGCGGCAGTTTTCATAAAATGGATGGTCAGTTCCATATCAGCAGGTATACCAGGTAAATCAGCCCATAGACCGCTACTACTGCTCCCAGCATGGTCAGGCAGCCTTCAAGTGTAAGTATCCCACGCTCAACGCGTTCGCGTCGGTCGTGCCGGTTGGGGATGAATCGCACGGTCGCTGCCGGCACGCTTTCGGCTTCCGGATCAGCTTCAATGACCGGATCAGAATCAGCTTCGATGGCCGCCGTGGGGGCCGTTCCGTTGGCGATTTCTGCCAGAATAGCCGCCCTGGATTCTTCGCTCAATTCTGGCATAGCGGCTGGATCTTTGCGCAGGGCGTCATAAACCGCCTTTATTGGTCTGAACGGATCTTCGACGATTGTTTTGCTTCCATCGCGGTTGAAAATAATCAGTTTATCCTCATCCATTGTTTATCTTCCGATTAGAACTCGGTTGAATACAAAAACCCTCTTCCATTCCACAGACACCACAACCAGGCCGGGGCCTCAATATGGGGATAATAATTCCCCATTCCAAATTTGGAAAACGGGGGGCGTGATTTCTTGAATTCCTCAATGTCCCCGTCGACATTGATGATGCGAATAATATTCTTGTCTGGAATTTGTACATTCAAGGGTTCGTAACTATCATCCCAGGGGACGCCAGACCATTCCTCATAAGCATGAACGGCGTCCCCAGGATCAAAAGCTACAACCGCAGTCGTGCCATCATCACCAGTGAATATATGTAATCTTTGAATGCGAAAAGGTAATTTCATTTCTACTCCCCTTTCATTCCCGTCCTGCCGGCAGCAGCGGCGGCATGTGACCAGTTTGATATGCAATCTCGATCTGCGGTTCCAGCCACTCACCAGCAGTCAGACCATTCGGTAGCATGGTAAACGGCTGCAGCACCGCCTCTACCGGGTGCGAGGTGCATTCAGCCCATTCCAGGTCAGCCTTGATTTTTAGAGCCGTCGCCCGCCAGCGCTGCCGGCATGCCTGTTCCCAGGCAGCATCAGCATCATCCTTACTGCGGAGATAACCCCGGGCGGCCGTGTGGGTGAATTCCCTGGAGTTTCGATCAGGCAGCGGGACGGGAATTTTGTACCGCCGCTGATTAATTTCAAAGCCTATGATGGCCTGGCGTCCTTCCCAGCCATACATGAAGGCAGTCGCTCTATAGCGGGTGAGTGTCTGCTCGATCTCTGCACGGCTTCCGCTGGCAGACACAGAGGTGTTTTCGGCATATCTGGGCATCATTTTACCTGTTTATTTCTGGCGTTGTTTCTGGGCCTTCCGAGCGATTGCAACGGCGCGCCGGCGGTCTTTGCGGTTGGGTTTGTAATATAGTTTGACCGGCGCAGGCTGCTCTTGTTTTAGCGCTTCCTCTGCCGGCAGTTCATCCGGTGTCGGATTGACCGCTTCATCTGGTGATTTATGGTCGTTCATCCCCGCACCTCATAAACTCGGATATTGCCGGCAAAGAACAGCTTCCGGCTGCAGCGCGGGCAGCTCGTCGGGTTACTCCGGTGGACGTCGCCGAACCAGGCGCCAAACCGGTTGATGTCCGAACCGTAGGCCGCAACGGTTTTGCTGGATTTTCCGCGCATCTCCAGCCAGGCGCGAAAATCAGCCTGCCAGCCGGCGGAAATGACAACGCGTGTCGGGGAGACGGTGGCCAGGTCCGTCATTTCGCACCGCCGGAGAGGGCGGCGTCATGTTGCACAAACTTAAGATACTGGCCTACAACGGCAGCTGCAGTAACAAAATCCACACGTGTTACCTGTGCTCTGCCCCAGTTGTCCATCAGGTAATCCAGATTGTAAGCCAAGTTATTGGCATACTCTTGCAACACATCCGCCCGTTTCAGCGCGGCGGATAGCTCTGCTTCGGCTTTATTCGCACGCTCGACCGCAATAAATCCAGCCGCCAGTAAACGCTCAATCTCGTCAAGCAGTGAAGGTAACTCGTTGCGGAATGCGGCTATCAATTTAACATTTGCATCTCGTTCGTCTTTGTAAGAATTCCACTCATGCGAACCAATCGTACATACAACATGAAAACCTCCAATTATCATGGGAAATTCTTTGCGTCCCATGTCAATTTTTTCCATCTTCAACTTCCAGGGTGGCGGTGTAGCCTTCGCCGCCAACTCTCGCAGTCGTACGATTTCTTCAGATGTAATCATCCCTCGCCGCCTTTCAGGGCTGCAATGATTTTCGCAGCAGCACAAAACACCACCGTCCTCACGGATTGCTTCACAGCAACCCAAACGATAAGTGGGTAAAATTTCGGCAATAGATTTTTAAATTGCCACTGAGCTAATTTGATATGACCCCGTAAGCCTGATTTCATCCCTCACCGCCTTTCACACTGCAAGAGAGGGCGTTCCTCACGGCTTCTAACGCTTTGATATCGTCCGCGTCATATCCCGCTTCGTGACGCGCCGTGAAATATTTTCTGAATGCAACGAGACCATCCCGCAGCTTTTTTGCCTCAGCTTCGGCTACTTCTGCGCGGGAAGTCTGCTCTATGACAACGCCTTCTAGGTATCGCTGGCGTTCTAACATATCTATTTCACGTTTAGAATATTCATCGTTCATTCCGCACCACACTTCACAAACTGCACAAGCCAGCGACTCGGCCGGCTCGGGTCGCGATATTCGACCTGTGCATATCCATCCCCCAGGCAGGCGCTCAGTTTCACCATCTCGCCCGGAGCGACTTCGCCAACGATCCGCCAGATCGCCTGGCGGTTATCGTCCAATCGATACATATAGGTCGGGATGGCAGTCTCTATGATTCTGACGTTTGCGGCGGCCGGCTGGGTGATGCCTGGCGTCGCGGATGGCACTTGAACAGGTGCGCGGATTGCGGTTGCAGTCGGTTCAACCATCGCGTCAACAGCTGGGGTATTTGCACTCATGGACCACCAGGTCAGCAAGCGAAAAACTAACCCAAGCAGAATAAAAAACGATACGACGAGCAATTTTTGATTTTTCATTTCCTCACCTCTTTTCTTTGAAAACAAGAATTTGAACGAAGAATCCCCATTTTTCACGTTTCCATGGAAACGTTTTCCGGTGTGATATACCGGCTGCGGCTAACGCCGCTCTCCAGGTCGATGTAGGTCGCCATTTTGCGCAGATCCTGGGTGATCAGCATGCGCACCAGGTAATCGGCT